>Ga0187765_10000137_pt1 | contig 25273 bp, 21 predicted proteins | sample 0216_QUI02_MP05__3_FD_133018 | JGI IMG/M metagenome (GOLD analysis project Ga0187765, IMG submission 133018) | Tropical peat soil microbial communities from peatlands in Department of Meta, Colombia - 0216_QUI02_MP05_10_MG | ecosystem: Environmental > Terrestrial > Soil > Wetlands > Peat ...
CCGCCGTGCGCACTTCTGAGTAGAGGTCGTCGGGACGGAACGGCGCGCCGCAGGCGCTGCCGAGCACGTGCTGGGCAAGAACGTCGAGCGCGCCGACGCGTGGCGACGGCGTATCCTGCGCGTTTTCGGCAACGGCATCGATGGCGGCGCGGCATTCCAACACTTCGAAGCGGCTGGCCGGCACCAGCACGGCGCGCGACGGCTCGTCGAGCCGGTGATTGGCGCGGCCGATACGCTGCAGCAGGCGGCTCGCGCCCTTCGGCGCACCGACATTGACGACGAGATCGACGTCGCCCCAGTCGATGCCGAGATCGAGCGAGGACGTGCACACCACCGCACGTAGTGCTCCGCGCGCCATGGCGTCCTCGACCTTGCGCCGCTGCGCGACATCGAGCGAGCCGTGGTGCAGGGCGATGGCGAGATTGTCGTCATTAGCGCTCCACAATTCCTGAAAGAGGAATTCAGCCTGGCGGCGCGTGTTGACGAAGATGAGTGTCGTCTTGTGCGATTTGATCAACGCGTAGATTTCACCGAGCGCATGGCGCGCTGAATGTCCGGCCCAGGGCAGATGGGCTTCCGTATCGAGCATTGCGACGCGCGGCTGCGCTCCCGCTTGCGCGACCACGATGTCGGCATGAGCCTGGCCATGCAGCGGCTGCGGCATCAGGAAACGGCTGAGATCGGCCGGCTCGGCGACGGTGGCGGACAACCCGACGGTCGCCAGTTGCGGCGCCAGCGCAAACAGCCGCGCCAGGCCGAGCGAGAGCAGGTCGCCGCGCTTGGACGTGACAAGTGAATGCAATTCATCGAGCACCACGCGCTTGAGCGTGCCGAACAGATAAGGCGCATCGACGCTCGCCAGCAGCAACGCGAGCTGTTCGGGCGTGGTAAGCAGAATGTCAGGCGGGTCGCGCCGCTGGCGTTGCCGCTTGGACGCCGGCGTGTCGCCGGTACGCGTTTCCAGCCGAACCGGCAGGCCCATTTCCTGCACGGGAATTTCGAGGTTGCGCGCGATATCGACGGCGAGCGCCTTCAGAGGCGAGATATAAAGCGTGTGAAGGCCTCTTCCTTCTCCCCGCATACGGGGAGAAGGTGGCGAGGCGCGAAGCGCCGAGCCGGATGGGGGGGTGTCGCGGCCTGCCGTTGCCTCCAAGGCCCCCTTACCCGACCGGCTCACGGCCGGGGTCGGTCGACCTCGCCCCGCAAGCGGGGAGAGGTGAAGCCGGGAGCGCTCGCACAATTCGATCAACGTCGGGAGGAACCCGGCCAGCGTCTTGCCGCCGCCGGTCGGCGCGATCAGCAGCACCGACCGGCCATCTTTTGCCTTTTCGAGCAATGCAAGCTGGTGCGCGCGCGGCTGCCAGCCACGCTTTGCAAACCAGCGCGCGAAGGTCGGCGGGAGAAGTTCTGTCAGTTTTTGTTCCAGCAGCGACACAGCGAATTGATTCTCAGCCGTCATGGCCGGGCTTGTCCCGGCCATCCACGACTTCCTGTTTGGCACCAAAGCAAGACGTGGATGCCCGGCACAAGGCCGGGCATGACAAGAGCTAGACGGCCGCCACGGCTATCAGCCCAGGGACTGGAGCGCCTTTTTCGGTGCGCGTCGAGGCAAAATCGAGGCTGACGGGCTTGAGCCCGGCCGCGGACAGCGCGGCTTGCACGTGCGCTTCGCCGTGGGCGTAACGCAAGGTTTCGCGCAGTACGACGCCGTCACCGTCATGCGTTTCGACGCTGAAGGCCAGCAGGGCGGACGGCGCCAGCACCTGCGCCGCAGCATGCAGAACGGGCGCAAGATCGTCGAGATAAACGAATACGTCGCCGGCAAGGATCAAGTGATAACGCGCCTTAAGTGCCGCTTCCGCCGCGAGGAACTGCACAACCTCGGCTTCGACCAGCCGGTCATAAAGACCCTTGGCGAGCGCCTGCGCCAGCATCGCGGGAGAAAGATCGATGCCAACCATCCAGTCGCTGGCCGGACGAAACGGCAAGGCGGCAAGGCCGGTGCCGCAGCCGAGATCGAGCACCGAACCAAATTTCATGCGCTGACCGCCGCGCGCAGCCGCGACCGCGCGATAGAGAAGTTCGGGCGCGCGGTAGCTCAGCCCCTCCGTCAACGCCCGATCGAACCCCGCCGCGTAGCCATCGAACAATGCACGCACGTAGCTTTCCGGCATGGCGCCGGCCGGTTCGGCGCCAAGCCGTACAAGATGCAGCGCGGCGCCATGACGATCCTGCGGATCGGCCGCCCTCGCCTGCGCGAAAGCCGCGATCGCACCGGCGCGGTCGCCCAGTTTTTCGCGCAGCTCGCCGAGCACAAACCAGGCCGGCGCGTAGGCCGGCGCAAGGTCAAGCGCCTGCACCAGCAGATCGGCGGCGCCGGCAAGGTCACCTTTGGCCTCGCAGTCCCGCGCCCACTCAAAGCGGCGGTCCGCGATCAGGTTGCCCGACGACAGATGGATCGGCTGCAGCTGCAAGGCATCAATGTCCCGGTTCTTGGTCCGATTTTGAGAGTAGCTTGGCACCACGATTTTAAGGCATATCTGTCCGCGGCGCGCGCGTGCTAACCTCGCTGCGCAGGAGGACGCATCGGGCTATGACTAATGACACGGTCACCAGGGTTTTCGGCGGCTCGCCGCTGGCGGTTGCAGGCCGCCTCATCCTGCTGTCGATCCTGATCGGCGTGATCCTCTCGGCGCTGGGGCTCGACCCCTTCGACATCGTGCACAGCATTGAGCGGCTGATTCGCAGCCTCTGGAATCTAGGCTTCGATGCGTTCCGCTGGCTGTGGCGGTATTTCCTGCTCGGCGCGGTGATCGTGATCCCGGTGTGGATTTTGATGCGGCTGTTCAACGCGCCAAGAGGGAAATAATCCCTCCGCTCGTCCCCGCGTAAGCGGGGGACCCAGTCCATAGTCTTTGATCGTTCTGGATCCCCGCTTACGCGGGGAAGAGCGGTTGATTTTACCCCGGCCAGCTTTCCGCGGTGATCGCGGCCGCATCAGTGCCGACCATTGAAATGAGCGAATTGCGATGGCCGCGCTTGAGCGCCGCCGTCAGGTCCGCCTTGATCTCGTTCACCACCCCGATGCCGCGGTAGACGAGCCCGGTGTAGAGCTGGATCAGTGTGGCGCCGGCCTTGATCTTGGCGATCGCCGTTGCGCCGGAGTCGATGCCGCCGACGCCGATCAGCGGAAATGCGCCTTCGGCGCGCACGAACGTTTCCGCCAGCATCCGCGTCGCGAGCTTGAACATCGGACGGCCCGACAAGCCGCCCTGTTCGCGTGCCCGCTCGCGATCGCGCAACGAGCCCGGCCGCGAGATGGTGGTATTGCCGACGATCATGCCGTCGACGCGGCGCTTGCGCGCAACACCGACGACATCGTCGAGATCGGGCAGCGTCAGATCGGGCGCGATCTTGAGCAGCACCGGCACGAGGCCGGCACGTGCGCGGATCCGTTCGCGCGCTTCGAGCACGCGGCCGAGCAGGTCATCGAGCGCAATTGCCTGCTGCAGGTCGCGCAGGCCCGGGGTGTTGGGCGATGACACATTGACAGTGAAATAGCTGGCGACACCGGCGAAGGTCTCGATCAGCCGCGCGTAATCCTCCGCACGATCTGTCGAGTCGCGATTGGCGCCGATATTGACGCCGACGATGCCGGCGGCATTGCGGCGGCGGGCGAGCCGCATGTGCACCACGGCCGCGCCGTCATTGTTGAAGCCGAGCCGGTTGATGACAGCTTCGTCCGCCACGAGACGAAACAGACGCGGCTGCGGGTTACCACTTTGCGCGCGCGGCGTGATGGTACCGACTTCGACGAAACCGAAGCCGAGACGCAGCAATGCGTCCGGCACCTGTGCATTTTTATCGAAACCGGCCGCGAGTCCGACTGGATTGGGAAACTTGAGTCCGAAGGCGCGCACCGCAATCTCGTCGGCATCGGCGGCACTCTTGACCACCGGCATGAAACGCAGTGCCTTGATCGCCAGCGCGTGTGCATCTTCCGGATCAAGCGCCCGCAGCAACGGACGAGACAGGCGGTCGAAAAAACCGATCACCAGGCGGCCTCCGAACGGGAGCAAGGTTCGACCCTATCGGGCCGGCTGAGGCTTATTCAAGGCACGATTACAGGAAACTGTTGCGGAGGGGGGGCGACTCAAGGCTATAATTCCTATCCGCGAACCGCCGTCGCAGGCAGCCCTATTTCACATGGCAATGCTGACCCATAGCCAGATCTGGACAGCGCTCGACCGTCTGGCCGCCCGCGCGAAGCTCACGCCATCGGGCCTTGCCAAGAAGGCCGGCCTCGATCCGACCACCTTCAACAAATCCAAGCGCGTCACGCCGGAAGGCCGGCCGCGCTGGCCGTCGACGGAATCGGTTGCCAAGGCGTTGCAGGCGACCAACACCAAATTCGATACGTTCGTCACCTTGATCACCGATGGCGGCAAGTCGTCGACCATGCATAACGTGCCGGTCATCGGGTTTGCCCAGGCTGGTGCCGGCGGCTATTTCGACGATGGCGGCTTTCCGGTCGGCAAAGGCTGGGAAGAGATCGCCTTCCCGGCTGTCTCCGACGAACATGCTTACGCGCTGGAAATTTCCGGAGATTCGATGCGGCCTGCTTACCGCGCCGGCGATGTGATCATTGTTTCGCCGGGGGCGACCGTGCGCAAAGGCGACCGGGTGGTCGTGAAGACCAAGGACGGCGAAGTGATGGTCAAGGAGCTCAAGCGCAAGAGCGCAAAGTCGGTCGAGCTCAAATCGCTCAATGCCGAACACCGCGACCGCACCTTGCCGATGTCCGATGTCGTATGGGTCGCGCGCATCGTCTGGGCAAGCCAGTAGGCGTTCCGCCGCCGCGCGCTGCGCGGCTGTTCGACAAGAAACCGTCGTAGCCAGGAGAGCACACCATGGCCTCATTGACTCATTCCTGTACATGCTGCGCAGACATGCTCGGCACGCGCTTCGATCGAAGACGCTTTCTGCACCTCTCGGCCGGCGCTGGACTGGTCACGGCCTTCCCGTCGCTGTCCTTTGCGGCAAAAGGAAAATACGACGCTATGCTGCTGACCTGCATCGACCCGCGCTTTCCGGAGCCGACGATCCACTACATGGAACGGCGCCATCTGACCGGCCAATACAGCCAGTTCACCTTTGCCGGCGCCGCCATCGGCGTTGTGGCGCCTGCCTTCAAGGACTGGGAAAAGACCTTCTGGGACAATCTTGCGGCTACGATCGAATTGCACAAAGTCGACCGCGTGATTGCGATGAACCACCGCGATTGCGGCGCTGCGGAGATTGCCTATGGCAAAGATAAAGTCGCCAACCCGCACATCGAAACCGAGACGCACAAGGCTGCCCTCATGGAATTCCGCAAGCAGGTCGGCGAACGCCAGCCGAAGCTTGCAGTCGAGACCGGTTTGATGGCGCTCAACGGTAAAGTGGAAATGTTCACCTAGGACTTCGTCACGCGCTGCGCGCCAGCGCGCCGTCGATCATGTCGACTGTGTTCTGCAAGCCGTAAACCGCGACAAACGAGCCGAAGCGCGGCCCTTTCTCCTGGCCCAGCAGAACCTGGTAGAGCATGTTGAACCAGTCGAGCGAGACGCCCGGCTTGCCGTCCTTGGCCTTCTTCTTCTGGTCCAGAAACGGCTCGCGGCGGCCGACTTCGTAGACCACATTCTGGATGTCCTCGGCCGTAGCCTCCGGCGCCAGTTGCGACAAGGCATCGCGCAGGTCGTTCAAGGCCGTGCGTTCCGCGGCGTTCGGCTCGCGGAATTTCTTTTCCGGCAGAACGAAATCGCGGAAATAATGGATCGCATATCCGACGAGCGCGTTCAGCTCGGGATGCGTCTGCGGCGTCACGCCCGGCCGGTAACGGCCGATGAAGCCCCACAACGTCTCGGCATTTTCCGCGTTCGACGACGACACCAACGTGAGCAACATCGCGAACGAGATCGGCATATCGGTTGCGGGCGGCTTGCCCGAATGAATGTGCCAGACCGGGTTTGACAACTGCTGGCGCTGGTCCTGCCGCCGGTATCCATCGAGGAACTGGTAATACTCGTCGACCGTGCGCGGGATGACGTCGAAATAAAGCCGCTTGGCCGCTTTCGGCTCGCGATACATGAAGAGCGAAAGGCTCTCCGGGCTGGCATAGCGCAGCCATTCGTCGATGGTCAGGCCGTTGCCCTTCGACTTGGAGATTTTCTGGCCTTTCTCGTCGAGGAACAGCTCATAGTTGAAGCCTTCCGGCGGCGTGCCGCCGAGCGCGCGGCAGATCTCGCCGGAGAGCTTGACGGAGTCGATCAGGTCCTTGCCGGCCATTTCATAATCGATGCCGAGCGCGACCCAGCGCATGGCCCAATCCGGCTTCCATTGCAGCTTGCAGCGGCCGCCGGTGACGGGAACGGTGAAACGCTCGCCGGTGCCGGGCTCTTCATATGTGATCGTGCCGCGCTTGGCGTCATGCGCCAGGATCGGGACCTGCAACACCACGCCCGTGCGCAGGTCGATCGGCAAAAACGGCGAATAGGTCGCGGCCCGCTCCTCGCGCAGCGATGGCAGCATGATGCCCATCACCTCATCGAAACGCGCCAGCACCTTGAGCAGCGCTTCGTCGAAGCGCCCCGACTTGTAGCATTCGGTCGACGACATGAATTCGTATTCGAATCCGAAATGATCGAGGAAGGCGCGCAGACGCGCGTTGTTGTGCTCACCGAAGCTTGGATGCGTGTCGAACGGATCCGGTACCTTGGTGAGCGGCTTGCCGAGATGCTGTTCCAGCATCTCCTTGTTGGGAACATTGTCTGGCACTTTGCGCAGCCCATCCATGTCGTCGGAAAACGCGATGAGCCTCGTCTTGATCGTGTCGTCCGTGAGAACGCGGAAGGCGTGGCGCACCATGGTCGTGCGGGCGACCTCGCCGAACGTGCCGATATGCGGCAATCCCGAAGGGCCGTAACCGGTCTCGAAGATCACTTCCGTCTTTGATTGATTCTTGGGCTGCTTTTTCAGTCGCGTGACGATCTTGCGCGCTTCCTCGAATGGCCAGGCATTCGATTTCTCGGCGACTTCTTGCAAGGCGGCAGCGGTATCTTTGGCGGACATCATGATCTCCGGGCCGCGGACACTAGAAATGCCGCGCCGCCGCGTCAAATTCGCAGTTCAAAACGGGCTCACCGGAAAATAGCGCAGCCACAGGTCCGTGAAGCGGCCCTTCTCCCACAGGCGGAATAGCGCCCAGTTGAATGCCTGCCGCAACAGATCATTGCCGCGCCTGACCGCGATGCCAACACCTTCACCAAAGAACCGGCTTTCGAGATATGGCCCACCGCGGAATGCGCAGCAGTTCGCCGAATCCGTGCCATTGAGCCAGAACGCGAGCGACACGCCGTCGCCAAACAAAAGATCGACATCGCCGCGCTTCAATGCAAAGCGCGCGGCATCGGCGTCGGGATAAGGTCGCAGTTCCGCTTCGGTGAAAAGGGTTTTGAGATAGGCCTCATGCGCGGTGCCGGCGACCACGGCGATTTTTTTCTTCTCCAGCGCTTCGGGCCGCACATCATCGATCGGGCTGTCACGCCGCGCAACAAACCGCGCCGGCGTGCGGTAATAGGGATCGCTGAAATCGAGACGCGTGCGCATTTCCGGTGTTGCCGCGATTGAAGCGATGACGGCATCGCCGTTATTGGTATTGAGTGCGTTGATCAGCGTGTCGAAACGACGCTGCTGTACCGTACACGCAACCTTGAGCTCCTCGCAGATCATCCGCGCCAGGTCGACATTGAAGCCGGTCGGCGCGCCATCCGGTCCGGAATAATTGAACGGCGGATAATCGGTTTCGGTGAGAAAGCGGATGATGTTGATGCGCGACAGGTCCGGCCGTTCCGGCCGCCGCCGCGGATCCCAAAAACCGGGCACCGACATGGTATCGGCCGGCGGCGTGACAGTTGCCGGCGCGGGCGATGCGCCTTGCGGAGGATTCTGCGCCCGGCTGGCGGTGATCGTAACCATGAGCGTGACGGCAACGATAAAGAGAACAGCGCCACCACGCCTATTTTGATCGCTCGTCAGTGCCATGAACCAGCTTTCGGAAACAGGAATCGCGGCGACCATAGCATCGCCGTAGCGGCGGGCCAGCCACAATTGCGCGCAGTCGAATGAGCTAGGCGGTCAGGTGCTTTTCGATATCGTGCACCGGGTGCTTGACCAGGTCCTTGTCGATCTCGGCGCGGATCGCCCCGCGCAACGGATTCGAATAGGCTTGGCGGATAACACCGAGCGCGCGTGGCGGCGCCACCAGGATGACGGATTTCATCTTGCCGGCTGCAAGGTCGGCGTCCAGCCGCTGGGCAAGATGCGTGAGGAAGATCTGTTCGGCCTGATTATGCCAGTCGGTCTGCGTGACGGTGCTGCTGCCATAGCCGGCGGAGCTGTGGGTGCGGCCGGGCTTGTCGGCGCCGAGCAGATGGGTGGGCAAATCTTTCTGCTCGAGAACCTGCATGGTCTTCAGGTTTGGAAACTTGCCATCACCGGTATTCTCCAAAATCAGCGCCTTGGCGCCATCGCAGACCACAACCCATTCGCCATGTTTAATCAGAAGCCCGGACATTGATTGTCTCCTTGAATTTCAATCAGCCTAAAACGGATGCATCTGTCGGATTTTGCTCTGGATCAAACGGGCCAGGACCTGATTTTGTTGCCGGAACGGGCGATTTTGTCAGTTCGTTCCGTCGAGCAGGCGGCGGGCGATGACCTGCGCCTGGATTTCCGCGGCGCCCTCGAAAATATTAAGAATGCGTGCGTCACACAGAATGCGCGAGGCCGGAAATTCCAGAGCAAACCCGTTGCCGCCATGTACCTGCACCGCATTATCTGCGGCCGCCCAGGCAATGCGCGCGGCCAGCAATTTTGCCATGCCGGCTTCGAGGTCGCAGCGGCGGCCTGAATCTTTTTCGCGCGCGGCGAAATACGTCAGTTGACGCGCGATCATGATTTCAACCGCCATCATGGCGATCTTGTCGGCCACACGCGGGAACCCGACGATCGGACCGCCGAACTGGACGCGATTCTGCGCATAGTCGAGCGCCTGCTCCATCGCGGATTGCGCAACGCCGACGGCACGCGCGGCAGTCTGAATGCGTGCGGATTCAAAAGTCTGCATCAGCTGCTTGAAGCCCAGCCCTTCGACGCCGCCCAGCAGGTTTTCTGCTTTGACTTCGAAACCGTCGAAGGCGATTTCGTATTCCTTCATGCCACGATAGCCGAGCACTTCGATCTCGGTGCCGCTCATCCCCTCCGCCGGGAATGGGTTATTATCGTCGCCGCGCGGCTTTTCAGCCAGCAACATCGACAGGCCGCGATGGCCCGCCTCTTTCGGATTCGTGCGAACCAGAAGTGTCATCAGGTCGGCCCGCACGGGATGCGTGATCCAGGTCTTGTTGCCGTAGACCTTGTAAACATCACCCTCGCGCACGGCACGGGTCTTGATGGAGGCGAGATCGGAGCCCGTATTCGGTTCCGTGAAGACCGCCGTGGGCAGCACCTCGCCGGATGCAATCTTCGGCAGCCATTTTTGTTTCTGTTCGGACGTGCCGCTGCCAAGAATGAGTTCGGCGGCGATTTCCGAACGCGTGCCGAGCGAGCCGACGCCAATGTAGCCGCGCGAAAGCTCTTCCGACACCACGCACATCGATTCCTTGCCGAGCCCCAACCCACCGAATTCTTCGGGAATCGTGAGGCCAAACACGCCGAGCTCGGACATCTGAGCGATGATCTCGAGCGGGATATAGCTGTTGGTGCGATGCCAACCTTGCGCATGACCGATAACTTCGCTGTCGGCAAACTTGCGCATTTCCTCGCGAATTGATTCCAGCGTTTCGTCAAGGCCACAGGCGCCGACGGTTGCGCCATGGGTCGTCCGGATCAATTCGATCAACCGCGCGCGTCGTTCGGCGGTGTTGCCGCCAACGGCAAGGCTTTCGATGATCGGGTTCATGCGCGCAGCCACTTGCGCGGCCGACAGGCCGAGATCGAACGGCCGCACCACCTCGCCCTGGCTCATCGGAATGCCGCCGGTGATCTGGGCAACATATTCGCCGAGCCCGATACGAATGAGGAGATCCTCGAGCTCGCCAAGCGTACCGTCGCCGGCCATGCGGGCCGCGTAGGCCGCGAGTTGCCGCACCGCCTCGACATAGGTCGCAAACCAGGCGAGCCCGTGTGTCGCCCGCTGCTCGCGGTCAAACAGGCGGCCGACCAGATTGCCTTCGACCACCACACGCTCGCGCACCTTGCCCGTCGCATCCGCCAGCAAGGCGTCGAGAGCCGTACTGGCCTCGCGGGCGAGTTCGACCAGTTCAGGATCTGCGAGGGCGGTGCGGGAAGCGGCGGTTGGCATAAACTCCTCGGGGCGGCAGCGCGCTAATCGAGAGTACGCGTGCACTGCACAAAAGCAAAGCTGGACGGGCCTTTGCGACGGCCAGGCCGGCCGAAATGGCTCAAATTGCTATAATAATTAACCATTTCCGGCTTTCATTACGAAGGTACCTCTGCGCAGACCCTGCCGAGACGCCCGAACCCGCTGCATGCGCCCCATCGATTTATCGCTGCCGTTTAACTGGCTGGCCCGGATGCTCACCTCGGTTTCGGTGCGCACGCGCATTGTCGTTCTGGCGCTAATCCCGGTCGCCGGCTTTCTCGCCAACGGGCTCACATATACCTCCGGGGAAGGCGACGTCGGCCGCGCGTTCACAACCGTCACGGAGTCCACCGCGCTCGCCGATGCGAGCCGCGATTTCAAGAGCGCGGTCGCCGCGATGCGCCTCGTCGTCAAGGACTTCAGCGTCGCCCCCAGCAACAATCTGGTGATCAGTTTTGACGAATCGCACGCGCTGGCACTCAAGGCGCTCGAGAGCATTTCGGCAGCGATTGACCAGACGCGCGCTGAAAGTATCGTCAGCATGCGCAAGGACGTGACGGCGCTCCGCAAGAACTTCGATGACCTGGTGCGTGAACAGAAGGTCCTTGGCTACGATGACGCATCGGGGCTGCGGGGCAACCTGCATAACGCGGGCAACGCCGTCGAGCGCATCATCAACGAAAACATGACGTGGCTGGCGAAGGACGACGCCACGAAATTGATGATGACTTTGCTCTTCATGCGTCACTACGAGGCGGATTATCGTGTCAACCAGGATGAGGTCGCGCGCCAGCAATTCGAACAGGGCTACAAGAAATTTACCGACACCTTCGCCCTCATCGACGGCACGCCGCAAATGAAGTCGGCTCTCGAGCAGCAGGTAAAAAACTACGCCGATACATTCGAGGCATGGGTCGAAGGTTATGGCCGCGTACGCCCGATACGCGCAATCATTGACATCGACAGCCAGCACATGCTGCCGCGCGCGGATGAAATCATCCAATATGCGCGCGATACCGCCGACGATGCCGCACGGCGCCTGGCCAAATCGCAAGCCGGGACGCGCACCGGCATCATCATGGTGGGCATTGCCATAGTCGCGCTTGGCCTCGGGTTCAGCTGGCTTATCGGCCGCAGCATCACGCGCCCGCTGAATGGCCTTGCCACGGTCATGAAACGGCTCGCCGACGGCGATACCAGCACGCGCATACCAGCGACGCACGCGCGGGACGAAATCGGCGAGATGGCACGCACTGTCATTGTATTCCGCGACACCATGATCGAGCGCGAGCGCCTGGCGCAGACACAAACCGAGGCGAGCCTTGCGCGCGAACAGCGTAGCGATGCGATCGCTCTCACCATTTCACACTTCAAGCATTCGGTCGAAAGCGCGCTGAGCAAGCTGCGCGCCGCGTCCATGAAACTTGAAATGAGCTCCACCGACCTCAACAAGGCCGCCGATACGGTCTCGTTGGAAACCGATACCGCCAAGAGCCGCGTATCCGCCGCGTCAGAAAATGTCACCGTAGCCGCAAGTTCAGTGGAGGAATTGGCGGCTTCGATCGGCGAGATCGCCTCGCAAGCCGCCAAATCAACCGATGTTGCCGACCGCGCAGTTTCGGAAGCGAAACGCACCGTCATAACAATGAAGGAACTTGGCAATGCAGCAACCCGCATCGGCGAGGTTGTTGGCCTGATCCAGGCGATCGCCGGGCAAACCAACCTCCTCGCCCTCAACGCGACAATCGAGGCTGCACGGGCCGGAGAATCGGGCAAGGGGTTCGCCGTTGTCGCGGCGGAGGTCAAATCACTCGCCGGCCAGACCGCCAAGGCGACCGAGGAGATCGCCGAGCAAATCGGCGCGATCCAGTCGGCAGCGGCAGACGCCTCGCAGGCGATCGAGCAAGTCGACACCATCATCCGCGATATGGCGTCGATCGCGACGACCGTTGCGGCAACCGTCGATCAGCAGAATTCGGCCGTGACTTCGATCGCGGAGGGCGTGAGCCGCGCTTCCGGTGAGGCTCGTGTCGGCGCGGATGCGATGAGCCGCGTCGCCGGCGTAACGGCCGATGCCCGCGCCACCGCGTCTGGCGTCAAGGATCTCGCCGACGCGGTCGCGGTTGAAGCTGAGGCCCTGGAAGATCAAGTGCGTCAGTTCCTCAGCAACGTACAGGCCGCGTAGTCCCCTTTTTCGCAACGCGGAATTTGGCGAGATCGGCCTTGCAAAGCTTCCCGCAATGGATGATTTGAAAGGCTCCCGCCAACGGGAGCATCCATTGGGCCTTCTCAAGCAGTCACTGCGGATTGCAGACGCCGCGTTTCGCCACTTCATCGCCGACGATGGCTGGGCAATCGCGAGCCACATCGCGCTCTCCACGCTGATGGCCTTGTTTCCATTTCTGATCGTGGTCACGGCGCTAGCCGGATTCTTTTTCGGCTCAAAAGAACTCGCTGACGAGGCCGCGCATATCCTGCTTGAGGCCTGGCCCAAGGCGGTGGCCGCTCCCATTGCGCTCGATATTTCCGGCGTGCTGACGTCCACCCGCGGCGACGTGCTCACGCTTGGCGTGCTGTTCGCACTTTATTTTGCGTCCAGCGGCGTGGAGAGCCTGCGAATCGGCCTCAACCGCGCCTATGACATCAAGGAGCAGCGTCCCTGGTGGCTGCTGCGACTTGAATCGATCGTCTATGTCCTGGTTGGCGCGGTGGCGATCCTGGCGTTTTCATTCCTCGTGGTGCTGGCGCCGCTGATCCTCGCCAAGCTCGTGCAATATGTGCCGGCGGTGGAGCAGTTCGGCGACCTCATCACCTTCGCGCGCTACGCGGTCGCGGCCTTCGTACTGGTCATCGCGCTGATGATCGTGCACCTCTGGCTGCCGGCCGGCCGGCGCTCGTTTGGCCAGATCGCGCCGGGAATCATCGCCACTTTGGCGTTGTGGCTGCTCAGCGGCGCCTTTTTCGGGCGTTATCTCGCCGATTACGCTTTCGCCTATGTTTCGATGTATGCCGGCTTGGCCTCGGCAATGATCGCGCTGGTGTTTCTCTACGTATGCGCGTCGATCTTCATTTACGGCGGCGAACTGAATTCAACGATCGCACAAAACCGCTCCAAGAAAAAATAAGCTAGCCGGCTGACGCTTCCTCCGCGTCCTCGAACGTCTTAAGTCCCATGCGCGGCGAGTTCACAATGACGGCCATGTTACCGGGCGGATGCTGGTTCTTCCACATCTTCATGTGCGCGAGCGGGATATTCTCCCACGCGAACACTTCGCTCATGCATGGATCGATGCGTTGTTCGAGAACAAATCGGTTGGCCTGCGAGGCCTGCTTGAGGTGCGCAAAGTGCGAACCCTGAATGCGCTTCTGCCGCATCCAGACATAGCGCGCATCGAAGGTGAGATTGTAACCCGTGGTGCCGGCGCAGAACACGACCATCCCGCCACGCTTCACGACAAGACAAGATACCGGGAATGTCTGCTCGCCCGGATGCTCGAACACGATATCGACGTCGCGCTTGCCGGTGATGTCCCAGATCGCCTTGCCGAAGCGTCGCGCTTCCTTGGTCCACTCATTGTACTCAGGCGTGTTCACCGCCGGCATCTGGCCCCAGCACTTGAAGTCCTTGCGATTGATCACACCCTTGGCGCCGAGATTGAGAACATATTCGACCTTCGATTCGTCCGACACGACTGCAATCGCGTTGGCGCCCGAAGCCGCGACGAGTTGCACGCCGAAAACACCGAGCCCTCCGGAGCCACCCCACACCAGCACATTGTCGCCGGGCTTGAGCGTGTGCGGCGAATGGCCGAACAACATGCGGTAGGCCGTCGCCAGCGTGAGCGTATAGCAGGCCGACTCTTCCCAGGAGAGATGGGTCGGTTTTTGCATCAGCTGGCGCGACTGCACGCGGCAGAATTGCGCAAATGAACCGTCGGGCGTCTCGTAACCCCAGATGCGTTGTGACGGCGACAGCAGCGGATCGCCGCCGTTACAATCTTCGTCGTCACCGTCGTCCTGATTGCAATGAACGATAACTTCGTCGCCGACCTTCCAGCGTTTCACTTTCGCGCCGACCGCCCAGACCACCCCCGATGCGTCGGAGCCCGCGATATGGAATGGATGCTTGTGGCCGTCGAGCGGCGAGATCGGAATGCCAAGTCCTGCCCAGACGCCATTGTAGTTGACGCCACCCGCCATCACGTAGACGAGCACTTCGTCGTCGCCAATCGTCCAGGTCGGCACCACTTCGAGCTGGAACGATTTGTCGGGCGGGCCATGGCGCTCCTTGCGGATCACCCATGCATGCATCTTCTCGGGCACGTGACCGAGCGGTGGAATTTCTCCGATCTCGTAGAGATCCTTGAGCGGAGCAACACCCCTCGCCTTCGCAACAGCCGGCATCGACATTCTCCCTACCCTCATAGCAGTCTGGCGCAAATTATATTGCATCGCAATATTACCTTCGGGGCGGCGAAAAATGCCGATATGGCAGCAGTTTAGCATCCGGCATTCGGGCGCCGCGGTGCAATTGGCGCTGCCGCCCTTAAGGTTTTTGCAATGCCAGCCGCCTAGCGTGCGCGTGACTCAGCCCGAGCACAGGATGTCCGAACAGATTATTCGCCGGACCGGACGGATCGTGGACATGCAAGCCACCATGCCGTGGCTTGTAACCGCTGGCGTGTATGTGCTGCTGCTCACGCTCGGGCCCCGCCTGCTCGCCGACCCTGACACGTACTCGCATCTCGCGCTCGGGCGCTGGATCCTCGAACACCACACCATGCCGACGACCGATCCGTTTTCGGCAACCTTGCGCGGAACGCACTGGGTTGCGTTCGAATGGCTGTCGCAAGTTACGTTCGCGTCCGCTTACGCGATTGGCGGCTGGACCACCGTTGTCGCGCTGTCGGCGGCCGCGGTATCCATTGCGATCGGGCTGCTGACCAGGTTCCTGCTGCGTGAATGGCAACCGACCGCAACGTTGACGGCGGTGCTCATCTCGTTTCTGTTGACTGCGCCGCACATCCTGGCCCGGCCACATATTCTCGCGCTGCCGATCATGGTGGCATGGATCACGACGCTGATCCGCGCCGTCGACACACGCAATGCTCCACCTCTGCTGCTCATTCCGCTGATGACGCTGTGGGCGAACTTGCACGGCAGCTTCACATTCGGTCTTGCGATGATCGCACTCATCGGATGCGATGCGATCTGGCGTGCCACACCGACGAAACGATGGAAGCTCGTCCGTCAATGGACATTGTTCGGGCTGCTGGCTGTCGCGGCTGCATGCATCAATCCTTACGGCCCCGAAATGATTCTCGTCACATTCCGGACCGTGGCTCTGGGCGCGGCTTTAACGACGGTCACCGAATGGCGGCCGCAGGATTTCAGCCACATCGGCACGTTCGAGCTGCTCATGCTCGCCGGGTTTGGGTTCGCGCTTTATCGCGGCGTCACGTTGCCGCTGTTGCGCATCGTGATGCTGTTCGGCGTTTTGCATTTGAGCTTGTCGCAAGTGCGTCACGCCGATCTTCTCGGCTTGCTCGCGCCGGTCTTTCTGGCACGGCCGCTGGCCGGGCAATTTGCGGCGCTCGCGGCCAATCGGACGACAGAGGGTGCGCGCCTCGGTCTATGGCCGCAGGCGGCAGCAATTGCACTGCTGGTTGCCATTACCGGACTCGCATCGATGCGCACGGATGTATTTCCATCCATCAAGAATACGCCGGCGAGCGCGGTGCATTCGATCGACGTCTCCAGGGTCGGTACAATTCTCAACGACTATAATTTCGGCGGCTATCTCGACTTTGTCGGAATTCCGCCCTTCATCGACGGCCGTGCCGAGCTTTACGGCGAGGCCTACATGCTGCGTCACGATCGTGCGCTGAGCCTGCAGAACCTTCCGGACTTCCTGCGGCTGCTCGACGAATATCATATCGGCGCGACACTGCTTTCGCCCTCGACACCGGCCGTTGCCATGCTCGACCGCCTGCCGGATTGGCAGCGAACCTACGCCGACGATATTGCTGTCGTGCATGTGCGGCGTACCAAACCACCGGCGCGCAAAAACTAGTCTCGGCGCACGGCAGTCGACGAAACCACGGCTTTGGTATTCAATCGCTCTATCAGCGGCCGCCGTCGGGGTGGACCGCCTTAGGGGGAGAGCGACATGGCCTTGGAAGCGTTGATCATCCTCATCATCGTGGGCGCGATTGCCGGCTGGCTTGCCGGCCTGATCGTCAAAGGGATCGGTTTTGGCCTGATCGGCAACATCGTCGTCGGTATCGTCGGCGCCTTTATCGGGACGTGGCTGCTGGGATTTCTTAACGTCCACATCGGAGGCGGCATTATTGCCGCCATTATCAATGCCACCGTTGGCGCGGTGGTCTTGCTGTTCATCATTGGCCTGGTGAAGCGGGCCTGAGGCCCATTTTCCGGCGCTAACGCGCGCATGGACTGCCGGAGCGGTCGGTTTCGGCAGCGGTGCGGATGTTGCATTGCAGCAAACGCTGGGCCACACTGGCGGCGTCAGGCGAGCGATGCGCGACAAACCTCAACGCGACAAGCCGTGGATCTTCCGCACTTATGCCGGTCATTCAACGGCCGCGGATTCCAATGCGCTTTACCGCAAGAATCTTGCCAAGGGGCAGACCGGGCTCTCGGTCGCCTTCGATCTGCCGACGCAGACCGGTTACGATTCCGACCACGTGCTGGCGAAGGGCGAGGTCGGCAAGGTCGGCGTGCCGATATGCCATCTCGGCGACATGCGCGCACTGTTCGAGGGCATCCCGCTCGGCACGATGAACACCTCGATGACCATCAACGCCACCGCGGCGTGGCTGATGGCGCTCTACATTGCAGTCGCTGACGAGCAAGGCGCACCGCGCGCGTCGCTGCAAGGCACCATCCAGAACGACATCATCAAGGAATATCTGTCACGCGGTACCTACGTGTTTCCGCCGGCGCCGTCGATGCGGCTGATCAAGGACGTAATTCTGTTCACGACCAAAGAGATTCCAAAATGGAATCCGATCAACGTTTGCTCCTACCATTTGCAGGAAGCCGGCGCGACGCCGGTGCAGGAACTCGCCTTCGCGCTCGCCACGGCAATTGCGGTACTCGACACCGTGAAAGCTTCGGGCGAGGTTCCGCCGGAAAAATTCGGCGACGTGGTAGGCCGCATTTCCTTTTTTGTGAACGCCGGCCTGCGCTTCGTCACCGAGCTCTGCAAGATGCGCGCCTTCACCGAACTCTGGGACGAAATAACGCGCGAGCGCTACGGGATTACCGATGCCAAGCAGCGGCTGTTCCGCTATGGCGTGCAGGTGAACTCGCTCGGCCTCACCGAGCCTCAGCCTGAAAATAACGTCGCACGCATTTTGATCGAGATGCTGGCGGTGACCCTGTCGAAAAACGCGCGCGCGCGCGCCGTGCAGCTGCCTGCGTGGAACGAAGCGCTCGGCCTGCCGCGGCCCTGGGACCAGCAATGGTCGCTGCGCATGCAGCAGATTCTCGCCTACGAGACCGACTTGCTCGACTACGGTGATATATTCGACGGTTCGGACGAGATCACGCGCAAGGTCGACGAGCTCAAACGCCAGGCCAAAGAGGAACTCAAACGAATCGACGACATGGGCGGCGCGGTCGCCGCGGTCGATACCGGTTATCTCAAGCAGCAGCTAGTCGAATCAAACACTGCACGCCTGGAGGCAATCGAACGCGGCGATCAGATCGTCGTCGGCGTCAACAAGTATCTCGAGAGCGAGCCATCCCCGCTCGCCGCCGCGGCCGACGCGATCCTTACGGTCTCGGAAGATGCCGAACGCGGACAGATCGAAAAATTGAAAGTCTGGCGTGCGCAGCGCGACAACAAGGCCGTGCAGGAAGCGCTGGCTGAACTCAAGCGCGCTGCCACCGGCAATGCCAACATCATGCCCGCCTCGATCCAGTGCGCCAAAGCCGGCGTGACCACCGGCGAGTGGGGCTGGACGCTGCGCGAGGCCTTCGGCGAATATCGCGCGCCCACCGGCGTCGGGCGCGCCATGCGCAACGATGTCACGGGTCTCGACGACATTCGCGCCGATGTCGACCGCGTGTCGCGCAAGCTCGGTCGCCGCCTCACCTTCCTGGTCGGCAAACCCGGCCTCGACGGCCATTCCAACGGCGCCGAACAGATCGCCGTGCGCGCGCGCGATGCCGGCATGCAGGTCGTCTATGAAGGCATCCGCCTGACACCGGAAGAAATCGTCGATGCCGCGCGCAAGCAGAAGGCTCATGTGATCGGCCTTTCGGTGCTGTCGGGCAGCCATCTGCCGCTGGTCGAGGACGTCGTCGGCCGCATGAAGCAGGCCGGGCTGGATGTGCCGGTCGTGGTCGGCGGCATTATTCCGCCCGAGGATGCTGCCGAACTCGAAAAGGCCGGCGTCGCGGCGGTTTACACGCCAAAGGATTTCGAGCTCAACCGTATCATGTCCGACGTTGTGCGGATCGTCGAACGTGCCAAGGGCGCGAGCAACGTCTAACGCGCGATCTATCGTGGCTGAGGCCGTCCCTCCTCCCGCTCATTCCCGCGGAAGCGGGAATCCGGCTTTTCCCGCCCAAGGTCCCCTGCTTTCCGTCTTCGCGCTAGCGCTTCGACGGACTCAAGCCCGCCGAAGCTCGCGAAGCGAGCGAAGGCTGGGTCGCGGGGACGAGCGGACAGAGAGTTGATTCAGCCGGATTAAATTGCGTCCGTCTCCGCTTTCGGGGGGACGCCCTTCTCTAATCAGAGGTTACCTGCCGCAAAGCCTGCGCGAGTTTCGCCGGACTGACCGGCTTGACGAGATAGACATTCATGCCGGCGGCGCGCGCGGCCTGCTCGTCGCCGCGTTCGCTGCGGCCCGAAATTCCGATGACCGGTGTCTTGCCGAGACTGCCTGGAAGTGCGCGAATGCGCTGCGTTGCTTCAATGCCGTTAAACCCGCTGAGCATGACATCCATCAGCACGGCGTCGTAACCGCCACGCGCAACCGCCGCGACAACCGCCTCTCCTGTCTCGACGAAATCGGTACGATGACCGAGCTCACGCAGGATCGTGTTCATCACAACGCGGCCGTAGGGATTGTCCTCCGCACAGAGAAGAGACAGTGACCGCGTCGACGCCGGCCGCGGATCCGCGCGATTGACAGCAGGTGCGTCCATCGGCTCGGCCAATATCGCGAGCCGGAAAAGAGAGCCGCGGTCACGCCCGCTGGTCACCGTCAGGTCACCGCCCATCGCCTTGGCAAGCCGTTTGACGAAGGACAGGCCAAGGCCGGCGCCGCCGTACCGCTTGGCAATATCCGCGCTGGCCTGTGCGAACGGGCGGAAAAGACGCTTGAGATCGCTTGCGCTCATTCCGATGCCGCTGTCGGCAAATGTGAATATCAGCCGTGTTCGGTTGCGCGGCGCCACCTCGGCAGAAACGGTAAACATGACCGTTCCCTCTTGCGTGAATTTCACCGCATTGTCGGCGAGATTTTCCAGCGCCGCGCGCAGGCGCAGGGCATCGCCCGACACGGAAGCCGGGAGATCGTGCGCGATCTTTGTCTCCGCCTTGATGGCTTTATTGCCGGCGCGGGCCGTCAGCGCGACGCCAACAGCCTCGGCCAGCGCACCGGGCGAAAATGGTTCGCTCCGCAATACCAGGCCTTTGGCATCGGCCTTGGCGGCATCGACAATCAGCGTGGCAAGTGCCGCCAGATGGTCGGCGCCGCTTTTGACCGCATTTGCCCATTCGCGCTCGCGCGCGCCCAAATCGGATGAAGCAAGCAACTCGGCCAGAGCGACAATTCCGGTCAGTGGCGTGCGAATATCGTGCGCGATTCCGGCAAGCGCGGCTTCGATGGCGCGCTGACTGGCGGCGCTTGCGCGCGGAGATGCTCGCCGCCGCCTGGCGGCTTTACTCTTGCGCCTGCGTTTCGCCATTCCCTGACCCCGGGGCCGACAATGCCACGGAAGCCTTGCTCAATCGAGCCCGGCCAGTCGGCGGATATCACCCGGCGATACACCGCGCGCGCGCAGCTCGCGCAAACCCGTGGACTGGGTGGATTTCGAAAGCTTGCCGCCGTCCGCGTCGAGAACTAGGCGATGGTGATGATAGCGCGGCTGCGATAGCCCGAGCAGCGTCTGGAGCAAACGGTGCACGGCAGTTGCATGAAACAGGTCACGGCCACGCACGATATCGCTGACGCCCTGCGCCGCGTCGTCGATAACCACGGCAAGATGGTAGCTGGCCGGTGTTTCCTTGCGCGCCAGGATGACGTCTCCCCACGCGGCGGGATTGGCAATAATGGCGCCCGTCTCACCGTCTGGCCCGGCTCCTGTTTCAGCCCAAGTCAAACCGCCGGATGTCAATTCGCCGGCGCGCGCCATGGCCGCCGGCATGTCGAGCCGCAGGGCGTAGGGCTCGCCAGTTTCGATGCGCCGCTTCCGGTCCGGCACTGACAACGTCTTCGCATCGCCCGGATAAAGCGGCGCGCCATCGGGATCGCGCGGCCAAGGACCGGAACCTGGCGCAATGGCCTCCTTTGCCGCGACCAGGCGGGCAATGTCAGCGCGGCTTTCGAAGCTGGGATAGACCAGCCCCATCGCTTCGAGGCTGGCGAGTGCAGCACGATACTCGTCGTGGTGTTCCGATTGCCGGCGGACCGGCCTTTCCCAGATAACTCCGAGCCATGCCAGGTCCTCATAGATCGCCGTCTCATATTCCGGTCGGCAGCGCACCGTATCGATATCCTCGATGCGCAACAGCAGCCGCCCTCCCGCTCTTTGGGCCATGTCGGCATTGAGCAGCGCGGACAGGGCATGACCGAGATGCAGATAGCCATTCGGCGATGGCGCGAAGCGGAAAACGGGTGGCAGCATTGCAGCGGTCTCGGTGACCCTCTCCCCTTGTGGGAGAGGGTGGTCCCGAGCCTTAAGCGCGTTTACGCGCGTCTTCAACGCGCTTTGGCGAGGGACCGGGTGAGGGGTAGCTTTCAATACGCTGCGGTGTAAAGAACCCCCTCACCCGGCACGCACTTCGCTTACGCTCAGTGCGCGCCACCCTCTCCCACAAGGGGAGAGGGAAAAGAAGAAGCAACGACGTGGCACCATGACGAACTTCCTTCACACCGAGGCCGATCTGCGGGCCGGACTTGCGCAGCTCGTCGTTGCCGATCCGCGGCTCGTGCCGGTCGCCGAAAAAGCAGGTGCCTTCAGTTTGCGCCGGCGCGAGGCGGGCTATGCCGGCCTGTGCGCCATCGTGTGCGGTCAGCAGCTTTCAACCGCGGCGGCCGCGACCATCCGCAACCGGTTATTTGCCGCCTTCGATCCGTTTCATCACGACGCAGTGCGCGCCGCGCGCACCGACAAGCTCAAGCGGCTTGGCCTGTCTGCCGCAAAAATCAAATCAATCAAGGAAATCGGCAAAGCGGTCGCGAAAGGCCGGATCGATCTCACGGCGGTCGGAAACATGGATGCCGACCTGGCGCACGCAGCGCTGACTGCGCTGCATGGCGTCGGACCCTGGACCGCCGACATCTATCTTCTGTTCTGTCTCGGTCACGCGGACGCGTTTCCGTCCGGCGACCTGGCAGTTCAGGAATCTGCGCGCATTGCCTTCGGGCTGCGCAAGCGGCCCGATGCCAAGGCGCTCACAAAATTGGCCGAGGCCTGGCGGCCCTGGCGCGGCGTGGCGGCACACCTGCTCTGGGCCTACTATCATGCCGTGAAGAAACGCGACGTGGTGCCGGTTCAGCCGGGCGGCCAACCAAAAAAGGCGGCCCGTAAAAAGGCAACGAAAAGGAAAAAGAGGAATGGCTGAACTTGATGGCCCGCGGCTTGAACCGCGCTCGGGACCCGCGCGCCAGCTGGTTGTTTTCCTGCACGGCTATGGCGCCGACGGCAACGACCTGATCGATATCGGCCGCGCCTGGCAGGGGTTGCTGCCGCACGCGGCTTTCGTATCGCCGCACGCGCCCCGCCCGTGCAGCCAGGCGCCGACAGGCCGCGAATGGTTTCCGCTCACGTTTCGCAACCCTGAAGAGCGTTGGACCGGCGTCAACGAAGCCGCGCCGATTCTTGAAGCCTTCCTCGACGCCGAACTCAAGCGGCGCAATCTATCGCCCGCGGCACTGGCGCTGGTTGGTTTCAGCCAAGGCACCATGATGTCACTGCATGTCGGGTTGCGGCGCGCCGTACCTCCGGCCGCCATTGTCGGGTATTCCGGCATGCTGGTGGTGCCGGAGAATGTCGACCCAGATTCTTTTGCCGCCGAAATCCGCGGCCGGCCCCCGGTCTTGCTGGTCCATGGCGATGCGGACCAACTCATTCCGGTGCAGGCCCTGCTTCATGCCGCGCAAGGGCTGGCCGCGCTGGAGGTCCCGGTGCAGTGGCACATCTCGGCCGGAATCGGTCACGGCATCGACCAGGAAGGCCTGCGCCAGGGCGGCGAATTTCTGGCCAAATCCTTTGCAGGCCGCAAATAGCTGTCCTGCGGGTAACTCCCCGTTCCGGCTTCACAATCCCGTCACGCTGCCCTATTACTAGGCTCGTTAGCTGCGTGGCGGCAGCGTTCCAAGGAGGTCGAGGAGCGTCGCTTGAACGTGCACGTTTCGCCTGCTGGTTTTCCGGCCCTGGTGCTCAACGCTGACTTTCGGCCGTTGAGCTATTACCCGCTTTCGCTGTGGTCCTGGCAGGACGCGATCAAGGCCGTCTTCCTCGAACGCGTGAACATCGTCGCCAACTACGACCGCGCAGTGCATAGCCCATCCTTCGAGATGAAGCTGCCGAGCGTCGTTTCGCTCAAGACCTTCGTGAAGCCATCGACGCACCCGGCCTTCACACGATTCAACGTGTTCCTGCGCGACCGCTTTTCCTGCCAATATTGCGGCGATCGCGACGACCTCACCTTCGATCATCTGCTGCCGCGATCGCGCGGCGGGCACACGACCTGGGATAACGTGGTCGCGGCCTGCTCGCCCTGCAATCTGCGCAAGGGCAACCTTACGCCTGACGAAGCCAGAATGTGGCCGTCACAGATGCCGTTCCAACCGACGGTGCACCATCTGCATCGCAACGGGCGGCTCTTCCCGCCCAACTATCTGCACGAAAGCTGGCTCGACTATCTCTATTGGGATACCGAACTCGAGCCATAAGGCATCACATCAATTCCATAGTGGAGTTCGCCATGACCAGCAGGCTGCACGTTCGTCGCAGCGGGTGGGCCATCATGCTTGTGCTGAGCGCACTGTGCATCGCGAGCGGCGCCACTGCGCAAACGGCACCCGCTTCCGCGGGAGCGCCGGATCCGCAGCTCGTCGAAGATCTCGTCGCGGCCAACCGCATCCTCGCCGACCACGGACTGCTCGACGGCTGGGGGCACGTCTCTGTCCGGCATAATCGCGACCCCAACCGCTTCCTGATGGCGCGGGGGTTGTCGGCGGAGCTCGTGACCGCAAAGGACATTATTGAATTCGACCTCGACAGCCGGCCGGTCGACACACACGGGTTGCCGATGTCGGCTCTGTTTACCGAACGCTATATCCACGGCGAGATCTACAAGCTTCGTCCCGACGTGATCGCCGTCGTCCACACGCATGCGCCCTCGCTGATACCATTCGGCGTCACCAATGTGCCACTCAAGCCGATGTATCATCGTTCAGCCTTCATCAGTTTCGGCATTCCGGTTTTTGAAATCCGCGAGCGGGCCGGCATGACCGACATGCTGATCCGCAATCCAACGCTCGGTCACAACCTCGCCGAGGTGCTCGGCGATCATCCCGCCGCGCTTATGCGCGGTCATGGGGCGGTCATCGTCGGACCGTCGCTGCCGCGCGTCGTAGGCCGCACGATTTTTCTCGCGCTCAATGCGACCCTTCAGGGCCAAGCCATGAGCATGGGAGCGCCAATCACCTACATGGACCCGGAAGAAGCGCGCAAGATCGAGGAGCGCGAAGGCCACGGCCTGGCGCGAACTTGGGAAGGCTGGAAGCGCAAGGTGATGACGAAGCCTTGAGGGCTCGCATAACGGCGTCGTTTCGCGGCGACCGGCTCCGTTTCTCGTTTATTTTCGGGATTTGACGCGAATCAAGGGCGCCAGCGCCCTCCTGCGGTAGCTGTTAGCCGGCAAGGAGTTCGCATGAACAAGCCCGCGACAAGTGAGGCATCGCGCGCCGAGCCGCCGACGCCGATCACGTTTGTGCCGAAACCGCAACCAGCAGCGCCCGCCCAACTGCACAGGGGAAGGCTGTGGGTCTACAGCGGCTTGGCGGCCATGTTGGTCATCGTCGCCATCGGGTTTGTGTGGCGGTTTTCTGGTGGCAGCGGAACCGTCCATTACACCACTGCTGCGGTCACGCGTGGCGCTGTAACGCGCGCCGTCACCGCCACCGGCACGGTCAATCCGGTGCTCACGATCATCGTCGGATCCTACGTATCTGGCGTCATCCAGCAAATTAACTGCGACTACAACACCGAAGTCAAACAAGGACAGATTTGCGCCAAGATCGATCCCAGCCCCTATCAGACCGTCGTGGATCAGAACAGAGCAAACCTCGGTGTTGCGCGCGCACAACTCGAAAAAGACAATGCCAATCTCGAATACGCTCAGGTGACCTACGATCGCAGCGCACGTCTCGCGCAGACTAACGCCGTATCAAAGGATGTTCTCGACAACGCCAGGAGTGCGCTCGACCAGGCGCGCGCTCAAATCGGAGTCGACCAAGCCACGATTACACAACGGGAAGCTCAACTCGCCGCGGCTGAGGTCAACCTTGGTTACACGAACATCGTCTCGCCGGTCGATGGAACCGTGGTGTCACGCAACGTTACGGTTGGACAGACCGTGGC
>Ga0187765_10000139_pt1 | contig 25231 bp, 21 predicted proteins | sample 0216_QUI02_MP05__3_FD_133018 | JGI IMG/M metagenome (GOLD analysis project Ga0187765, IMG submission 133018) | Tropical peat soil microbial communities from peatlands in Department of Meta, Colombia - 0216_QUI02_MP05_10_MG | ecosystem: Environmental > Terrestrial > Soil > Wetlands > Peat ...
GGCAAGAGCTGCGATACCTTCTGTCCGATGGGCCCGTATCTCGTTACGGCCGACGAGGTCGCGGACCCGCAGGCCCTCGATATCGCCTGCGAGGTGAACGGCCAGAAGATGCAGAACGGCAGCACGCGCAACATGATCTTCACGGTGCGCCAGCTCGTGAGCTACGCAAGTCATTTCATGACCCTGCTGCCGGGCGACGTGATGCCGACGGGAACACCGGCGGGTGTCGGTCTGGGTATGAAGCCCGCGCCGCGCTTTCTGAAACCCGGCGACAGCATGCGTCTCACCGTGACAGGGCTTGGCGAGCAGCTTCAGCGTCTCGTCGCCTATGGTGCATGAGGGGTAGATCGGGAGCGTGCCGCTAATACAATGCGTCTCATCACGTAATGCTGGCGCGCGCCCGGCCTTTCGCGTTATGCTCAACCGTTCGTAGACCGCGAGTAGAGGCTCCATGTACGACCGTCGGCCCGGATTTTTCCGGAATGAAGAAGCCCAGACCGGCCACCGCGCCGAGGGCAAAGTGAAGTGGTTCAACGCGACCAAGGGCTTCGGCTTCGTGACTTTCACGGACGGATCTCAGGACGCCTTTCTCCCGATGGCGGTGCTGCGGCGCGCCGGCTATGAGGACGTGCGCGAAGGCGCCACGGTCACCTGCGAGGTCGGCTCCGGTGCCAAAGGACCGCTCGTGCTGAGCGTGCTCAATGTCGATGCAAGCACGGCGGTCGCTAATTCATTCGGCAGCGGCGGTCGCGGTGGCGGCGGTGGCGGCGGTGGCGGCTTCGACGGACAGCGCGCACCGCGCGGCGCCGCGACAACGCTCGAAGGCGCGGTCAAGTGGTTCGAGCCGGATAAGGGTTATGGCTTCATTTCGCCCGACGGCGGGGGCAAGGACATCTTCATCCACATCACAGCGTTGCGTCGTAGTGGGGTAACGACCCTCGGGCCGGGTCAGCGCGTCCGGGTGGACGTGGTCGATGGGCGCAAGGGTCTAGAGGCCGATCGCATTACCCTGATCTAAATGTGCCGGCCTTCCGCCGGCGCTCGATGCGGATGAGATCAACGGCCTACTGGCCGTCGAAGGCTGCTTTGGAGGAGCTGCCTTGGAACTCAACGACACGCTGAGAACGTATCGGCTCTTCGCGGGCTCGTACGATTTCCTGTTTGGGCCGATCTTCCATCCCGGACGCAAGGCGGCTGTGCAGGCCGCCAACGACCGATCGCAGCAACGCATCCTCGAAGTGGGGGTGGGCACGGGGTTGTCGCTGCCGCATTTCCGCCGAGACGCGCGCGTGGTGGGTATCGATGTCTCCAAGGAAATGCTCGCGAAGGCGCGCCGGCGCGTGGAGCGTAATCGCCTCACGCACGTCGAGGCGCTGTTGGAGATGGATGCCGAGCGGACCAGCTTCGAGGATAATTCCTTTGATGCAGTCCTGGCGCTCTACGTCGCGTCGGTCGTGCCAAACCCCGAGCGCTTCGCCGCCGAGATGCGCCGGGTATGCAAGCCCGGCGGCAGCATCGTGATTGTGAACCACTTCACCAGCGCCAATCCCGTCATGCATTGGCTCGAACGGCGCCTCGCGCCGCTTGCCAAGCATATCGGTTTTCACGCGGACTTCCCGCTCGACGACTTCGTGCGCACGGGCCGTCTCGACGTGCGGGAAGTTCGGCCGAGCAACATGTTCGGCTACTGGAAGCTGCTGCGCTGCATCAATCAGAAGTGATTCTCGGAAACGGAATCAAGGCGCGCCGCGCTCTGTCGCCTCGGCCACCAGCGCCTCGTGCCGGGCCCGAATTTCCGGCGCGGTCATGAAGGCTCTCAGAGCCATTCGGGGCTGAAGCTCATTACTGTGGCGCCGCCGCCAACGGCGGGCAGCAAGGCGGGCGCGAGGGCCAAGCGATGCTCGGCAAAGAAGCGCGCGGTCGCGATTTTTGCTTCCAGGAAGTCGCGTTTGTCGCCGCCGCTCGCCAAGGCACGCTGGGCCGCCAATGCTTCCTTTGCGAGAAGCCAGCCACCGATCACGGTGCCGAAGAGCTTCAGGTACGGGGCCGCACCGGCAAATGCGCGCGCGGTTTCGGTCGCCACCTCGCCGACGACCTCCGCGGTTGCTCGTTCGAGCGCGTCGAGCCCTGCCGTTAGATGAACGCGGATGACTCCTAGATCATCACCGGGCGCGCGCACGAGTTCGCGCAAGAGGCCGCGCATCTCCGCCAAAAGCTCGCGCGCGGCGAGGCCGCCGTCGCGTGCGAGCTTCCGGCCCAACAGGTCGAGCGCCTGGATGCCATTGGTGCCCTCATAGATCGGCGCGATCCGCGCGTCGCGCAGGTGTTGGGCGGCACCGGTCTCCTCGATGTATCCGACGCCGCCATGTACTTGCACACCCATAGAGGAAACCTCGACGCCAATGTCGGTCGACCATGCCTTGACCACGGGGATCAGCAGATCGGCGAGCCGCTGCTGGCGCTGGCGCTCGTCGGCGTCGGGATGTCGGCGCGCGCGGTCGATCGCGGCCGCGGCCAGGTAGGTGAGCGCACGCGCGGCCTCGGTGAGCGCTTTCATCTCGATCAGCATGCGGCGCACGTCGCCGTGATGGACGATCGGCAATGGGCCGTTGCCCTTGACGCCCACTGGCCGGCCCTGGATGCGCTGGCGCGCATAATCGCGCGCCTGTTGGTAGGCGCGCTCGGCGATCGAGACACCCTGCAAACCGACGCCGAGGCGAGCGTTGTTCATCATCGTGAACATGCACTCCATGCCGCGGTTCGGTTCGCCGACCAGGTAGCCGATCGCGCCGCCGCCATCGCCATAGGCCATGACGCAGGTGGGGCTCGCGTGGATGCCCAGCTTGTGCTCGAGGCTGACGCAGCGCAGATCGTTGTGTTCGCCCAACTTGCCGTTGCCATCGACCAAGAATTTTGGGACCAGGAACAGCGAGATGCCCTTGGTTCCCTGGGGCGCGTCGGGAAGCCTCGCCAGCACCATGTGCACGATGTTGGGCGCTAGGTCGTGCTCGCCATAGGTGATGAAGATCTTCTGCCCGGTGATGCGGTAGTGGTTGCCTTCGGGCACGGCGCGCGTGCGAAGCGCGCCCACGTCGGATCCCGCCTGAGGTTCGGTCAGGTTCATCGTGCCGGTCCACTCGCCAGAGATCATCTTGGGCAGATAGAGCCGCTGCTGCTCTGGCGTGCCGTGTGCCTGAAGCAACTCGACCGCGCCAACGTTCAGGAGCGGACACAGGGAAAAGGCAAGGGAGGCCGAGGCCCACATTTCCATGACCGAGATCGCGACCGCCCAAGGCAGCCCCTGACCGCCGTGCTCAAGCTCGAAGGGAAGCGCGTTCCACCCGCCCTCGACATAGTGTCGATAGGCTTGCGCGAAGCCGGTGGGCGTGCGCACCACACCGTTCTCGAGGCGGCTGTGCTCGCGGTCACCCACCGCGTTCAGCGGCGCAATCGCATCGCCGGCGAGTTTGGCGGCTTCGGTCAGCACGAGGTCGACAAGATCGGGCGCGGCCTGCTCGGCACCGGGCAGCGAGGCGAGTTCGGAGAGACCGGCGATCTCCTTGAGGGCAAAGCGAATATCCGCCAGAGGCGCGGTGTAGTCGGACATGGCGACTCTCCTGGGTGCGATCGAGCGCGTGTCAATCTTAGCGACGGAGTCGCCGGCGTCCAAACGGCCGATCGCACGAGAGGCTGACCTCCAGCCGCAACACGCCTATCATCCCCAGGGCGAGAGCGGTTCGGAGGATCGACGATGAGTTGGCAGCCTGGGCAGGAGCCAAGGGCAACGGCGGCGGGCGGTACCGCCCTCGACCTCGTACTCGTGCCCCGTGCCCGGGACATCGGCGGATTCGAAGTGCGCCGATCCTTGCCTGCGGGCGAACGGCGCGCGGTGGGTCCGTTCGTGTTCTTCGATCAGATGGGCCCGGCCTCCTTCAAGCCGGGCGCGGGCATCGACGTGCGGCCGCATCCGCATATCGGGCTCGCCACGGTCACCTACATGTTCGAGGGCGAGATCGAGCACCGCGACAGCCTCGGCAACGTCCAGGTGATCCGGCCCGGCGAGGTGAATTGGATGACCGCCGGGCGGGGCATTGTTCACTCGGAGCGGACCCCACAGGCTCTCAGGGTCGCGCCCTCGCGCGCCTTCGGCATTCAGACCTGGGTGGCGCTTCCCAAAAGCCACGAGGAGATGGAGCCGTCTTTCGTGCATATCGGCGCCGCGCAGCTTCCGATGCTCGAGCGCGAGGGCATGCAGGTTCGCTTGCTGGTCGGTTCGCTCTTCGGCAAGCGCTCGCCGGTTACGACGCCCTGTGACATGCTCTATGCCGATACGAAACTCCGACCCGGCGCACGTCTCAGCTTTCCCGCCGAGCAGCCCGAGCGCGCTCTCTACATCGTCGATGGCGTGGTCGAGATTGGCGGTCGCTCCTTCGGCGTCAGTCAGATGCTGGTGCTGCACCAGGGCGTCCCCGCGACAATCGCCGCGCCTGAAGGCGCGCGGTTCATGCTCCTGGGTGGCGCGTCGCTCGATGCACCGCGGCATGTCTGGTGGAATTTCGTCTCGAGTTCCCAGGCGCGGATCGAGCAGGCGAAGCAAGACTGGAAAGAGGGACGCTTCCCGACCATTCACGGCGAGACCGAGTTCATTCCGCTGCCGAGCTGATGCGGGCGTCAAGCACCGGGCCTTGGGACTCGACAGGTATTGCTCGTCCGTCACCTTTACTGATAGTGCCCCCAACGGGCCCAGGCACACGGGAACCACCATGAGGATGAGAACACTCGCGCTGCTGGTGCTCACGAGCGTGATCGCGTCCTGCGCCCAGCAATCGGCGTCAACTAGTCAGGCCGCGCCGCCGCCGTCGAACGCGGTCGCGCCGCAGCAATTCGTGCTTCCTCCCGAAGTCGTTGGAGTGACCTGGCAGTGGATCGGCCTCACGACCCCCGGCGAGGAGATCAAGTCATCCGCGCCGGATCACTACACGATCCGCTTCGACTTGGACGGACACGTTGCGATACAGGCGGACTGCAATCGCGGCGTCGGGACCTACACCGTCGGCGCCGATGGGCAGGTCAATTTCGGCCCGATCGCACTCACGCGCATGATGTGCCCGCCCGGCTCGCAGTCGGACCGCTATGTCCAAGAGCTCGGACAAGTGAGCCGTTATATGTTGAAGGACGGAGAACTCCTTCTTGAGGTGACGGCGGGCTCCGGAACCCTGCGCTTCCGCAAGCAGCCGTGAACGCCTGCCTTTTGCTGGCTCGACACGCTTAAAACTTAATCGAACGATACGACGCCGTACTTACACTAATCGCGGCGGGGGCGGCGCAGCGTAAAGCTTTCGAAGGGCGCTAGGTGTCCGTCGGGTCCCACCACGTCGTAGTACGTGACTTTGATGGTGGTGAGATCGCCGCGATGCGCTCCGGGATCGAGGGTGAACGCCGCGAAGCCATAGGAGTGCGCGGCGTTTCGCACAGCGGACCAGGGCGCGTCCTCCTTCACATAAACGGGCGGACGCTTGCCGGTCGCCGCGTCGGGCTCGCCGACGGCGGTGATGACCCGGCATGCCGGCGGATCGAAGAAGAGCTGATTCGACGGAGCGGAGGTTCCGCCGCCGCCGATGACCATGTGCACCGTGCCCTTGGTGGTATCGATCACGTCGGTCGCGGTTGCCGCGGGGACCGGCGTTAGCGTGGCGTTCGACTGCCAGCCTCGGAGCGGGTGCGAACGCTCGTAGTGGTGCTCGTGCCCGCACACCACGAGGTCGACTCCATATTTATCGAACAGCGGGACCCATTCCTGTCGGATACCGAGGTCCGCGCCATTGAACTTGTCGACCGTGGAGATGGCGACCTGGTGCATGCACACCACGACCCAATCAATATTGCGATCCGCGCGCGCGGCGGCCAGCTCTTTTTCGAGCCACGTCCTTTGTGCTCCGGACGAATAACCGCGGACATAAGAGTTGCCGCCGTCCTGGTAGCAAACGTCGTCATTGGCGATGCTGATCACGCGCATCGAGCCCACGGTGAAGGCATACCAAAGCCCGCGCGTGACATCCGTCTGGCCGGCCGTCGGCGGCAGCGAGAAGTAGGTCTGATAGGCTTGATAACCGATCGGTCCGTTGCCGAGCTCGTTCTCGTGATTTCCGGCGGCCGGCATCCAGGGCCGGTTACGGGCGCTGCGGCTGTTGTTCTTCCAAAAATCCCACCATGTACGCACCCGGTCATCGGCGATATTGGCGTAGCAGAGATCGCCGTTCAGCAGATGGAACAAAGGCCGCAGCCGCTCCACGCCGAGCGTGGTATCGCCAGCGGCCGGCGAACCCAGATTATCATTCACGAACGGCAGGTTTACGATCGTCACGCCTGCGGGCGGCACATATTTCCTGCCGACCGTCGGTGTGCCCTGATCACCGAAGCTGGTGAAGGTGAAGGGCGCTCGACCCCGTGGGGCCGTGCGGAACGCGCCGAATTCCGGCTCGGCGCCGTCATGCAGCGCTCCATACATGTAGGCGGTGTCGGCCTGCAATCGACCGAGCTTGGCATGGTAGACGTAGACGACTTGGTTCGACTTTGCGTCGGTGTAGCGGGCCTCCGCGGCCTCGGCGGTCTGCTCGAGCTTGCCATCGAGGCGTCCCAGCAAGACACGGGGATGGTGAACAGGCTGCAGCGTGTGCCACGACACCACCATTTCCGATGCTGCGTCGGCGCCGAACTGCAGGTGCAGTCCTGCGACCGGCGGCGTCGCGACGGGATCGGACGATGGGCGCGCCGTGGGTGCGGCCTCGGCCGCTCCCGTCCCGACGAGGGATGACGCGACCGCGACCCCTCCGGCAATGCCTGCGGCTGCCAGCAGCCTGCGGCGGCTGAGCTCAGCGCTGAATTCCGTGTCTTTTGTGGTCATGGCATCCGCTCGTACCCCGGTTGTTGCGGGGCAAGGAACCTATCTCAGTTCCATGACAGTTGCGTGTAGGTTGAGTTTCGCGCCCCCTGCGGCTCGCCACGTTCGCGCCTGCGTTAGAGGTGATGCTCGGGTTACCCCGCGCGCTTGGGCGGCCGTCGCAGCGGCACTGCCGGAGCGCTCGGCTGCTCCAGCGCGAAGATCTTGCCGGGGTTCATGATGCCGTTGGGATCGAGCGCGCGTTTGAGATTGCGCATCAGATCGATCGCGACCGCCGATTTGTAGCGTGGCAGCTCGTCGCGCTTGAGGATGCCGATGCCGTGCTCGGCGCTGATCGAACCGCCCATTTCGTAGACGACATCGTGCACGATGTCGTTCACGGTCTCGCGCTCCGCGAGGAAAGCTTTGCCGTCGCCGCCCAAGGGCTGGCTCACGTTGAAATGGATGTTTCCGTCACCGACGTGACCGAAGGCGACGGGGCGGCATCCCGGACTGTGGTTCTTGACCGCGGCTGTCATGCGCTCGATGCATTCGGCGACACGGCTCACCGCCACGGAGACGTCGTGCTTGATGCTGGCGCCCTCGAACTTCTGCGCCTCCACCATGCCTTCGCGGATTTTCCAGAGCTGGCGCGCCTGCTGCGCGCTTTGTGCAATCGCGCCGTCCGCGATCAGCCGGGCCTCGACCAGATCGCCCAACAGGGTTTCGAGGCCCTGCCGCAGGTGACTTTCCGAGCGGCTCGACGAGACCTCGAGCAGCACGTACCACGCATGCGGCGCGGTTAGGGGATCGACGATGCCAGAGACATGGCGGAGCGCGAATTCGAGCCCGATCCGCGGAATGAGTTCGAACGCCGTGAGCTGATCGCCGCTCGCGGCGCGCGCACGCGCGAAGAGCGCCATGGCGTCGCTGGCGCGGGCGAGGCCGAGAAACGCCGTTTCCACCTCGCGCGGCCGGGGGAACAGCTTGAGCGTTGCCGCGGTGATGATGCCAAGCGTGCCCTCGGCGCCGATGAAGAGCTGCTTCAGATCGTAGCCTGTGTTGTCCTTGCGCAGCGTCCGAAGCCCATCCCAAATCTGGCCATCCGGCAGCACCACTTCGAGCCCAAGGCAAAGGTCACGCGTGTTGCCGTAGCGCAATACGGCGATGCCACCGGCGTTGGTGGAGAGATTGCCGCCGATCTCGCAGCTGCCCTCGGCGCCGAGGCTCAGGGGAAAGAGCCGGTCCGCCGCCTCGGCGGCCTTCTGGATGTCGGCGAGAATACAGCCGGCCTCGACAGTGATGGTGTAATCGACGGGATCGAGCGCGCGGACCCGGTTCAAGCGGCCAAGATTGAGCAGGATGGCATCGCCCTCGGAGACGCAGCCGCCGCAGAGGCCGGTATTGCCGCCCTGCGGGACTATCGGCAGGCGAGCCTGAGACGCAAGCCGCACCACCTGAGCCACCTCGGCGGTCGAACCAGGCCGCACGACGAGGCGCGCGGCGCCGCGGAAGTAGCCGCGCTGTTCGATCAGGTAGGGCTCCATGGCCGCGGGATCTTCGACGATCCCCTTGGGGCCGACCGCCGCCTTGATCTTTTGGAGGGCGGCGGCAACGGAAGCGGTCACGCTGGTCTCCTCGCTCGAAGACGCTGTTGCTCTATCGTGCGCATCTCGCGCGCGGAAGAAAAGCGGAACATCGTCCCGATACAATTTGGCTTAAAGGCGCGCGGGCAAAAGATCATCAACGCGGCGCTGCGGCCCGGCGCAGCCGATCGTTGATGGCGGCGCCGAGACCGCTTTCGGGGATCGGCATCACGGCGATGGCGGTGATCTCCGGCCGATCGAGCGCGCGCAGCGATGCGAAAAGCCGGGCCGCCGCCTCGACGAGATCGCCGGTTTCGGAGAGCGAGCGCACCTCCGCAAAGCCCTTGGGCGGATCGGGACCGAAGGCGAGCAGCGCCTCGCCGGGCCGAGCCTCGCGCGCGTCGAGCCGCAGCGGTCGCTGCGGCGCGTAATGGCTTTGCAGCATCCCTGGCGAGCGGCGCTCGCCGCCGAATTCAGGGTCGGCGATCGATCCGAGGAGCGCTTGCAACTTTTCGCGCGGGACACCGCCCGGGCGCAGCAGCACCGGTTGTTCCTCGGAGAGATCGAGCACCGTTGACTCGATGCCGACGCGGCAAGGCCCGCCATCCAGCACCGCTGCGATCCGGCCGTCGAGTTCCGCCATCACGTGCTCGGCGCAAGTGGGACTGACGCGTCCCGAGCGGTTGGCGCTGGGCGCCGCCAGCGGCCGCGCCGCTGCGCGCAGAAGTTGAAGCGCAAGCGGATGCGCGGGAACGCGCAGCGCCAACGTGGCGAGCCCGGCACTCGCCAAGAGCGAGACGCGGCAATCCCTGCGGCGCGGCAGCACCAGGCTCAGCGGCCCCGGCCAGAAGTGCCGTGCGATCCGCTCGGCGCGTTCATCCAGCCCCACCAGGGAGCGGGCCGTATCCAGGTCGGGAACATGAACGATCAGCGGATTGAAACGCGGCCGATCCTTGGCCGCGAAGATCGCGGCGACAGCATGATCATTGGTGGCATCTCCGCCGAGGCCGTAGACAGTCTCGGTCGGAAAGGCCACCAGCTCGCCCGCACGCAACAGCGCCGCGGCTTCAGCGATGGCTTCGGGCGGAAATACGCGGGTCACGGAGATACCGGGTTGGGGGATTGGCCTTGTCATGGGCCACTGCGAGCTTACTCTTTTCTAACAAAAGACGCTCTTCGAGGTAAGCCGCAAGGGAGGCAAAGCCTATGCCCAAGATCAGGGTCAACGACATCACCATGAACTACGAGCAGCAGGGCAAGGGAGAGCCGCTTGTCCTCATCCCCTATTTGGCGGCGGACAACGCCTGCTATGCTTTTCAAGTGGCGGAATACGCCAAGCACTTCACCTGCATATCTCTCGATCCGCGCGGCGCGGGCGAGACCGACAAGCCCGCCGGCACTTACGGGACGCAGCTGTTTGCCGATGATGTCGCCGCATTCATGCAGGCGATCGGCATCGACCGAGCGCACGTATCGGGCCTGTCTTTGGGAGCCGCCACCGGAATGTGGCTCGCCGCCCGACACCCGCAAAGGGTCAAATCGTTGTCGCTGCACAGCGGCTGGGCCAAGTCGGACCCGTTTCTGAAGGTTGTGTTACAGGGCTGGCAAACCATGGCCAAGTCCTTGGGCAGCGTCACCGAGATGGTGATCCGGGGCATATTCCCGTGGTGCTTTACGCCGGGGCTCTATGCGGCGAAGCCCGACTATATCGAGTCACTCGCGGCATTTGTGCGCGGACGTCCGCCACAGCCTGTCGAAGCGTTCATGCGTCAGTCGGACGCGGTGATCGCGCACGACGCGAGTGCCGCGCTTGCCAATATCAAGGCTCCAACGCAGATCACGTTCGGCCGGCATGACGTCGTGACCTCCACCCGCTTCGCGGACGCGATGAAGGCCGGAATTGGCCGCAGCGAGATGATTGTATTCGAGGGCTGTTCCCACGCACCCATCTACGAGAGTGTCGCGGAGTTCAACGACAGGACGCTGAATTTCCTCAGGCGCCAAACCGGGTAGCGGGCCCCTCGCCGGGGTTGCGCGGGTCTACTACGTGCGTCCGCGTGCGATGAAGCCGGGATTGAGGAACCCGGGCTTGCCGTAAAGGAACGGTGCGCCCTCGAGCGTGGTGACGGCGCCACCTGCCGCCTCGAGCACGGCCTGGCCTGCCGCCGTATCCCATTCCATGGTCTCGCCGAAGCGCGGATAGAGATCGGCCTCGCCCGAGGCCAGCAGGCAAAACTTGACCGCGCTCCCGGAGGCAAGGGTTTTCGGTGCGTCCAGGGTCCTGAGATATTTGGCGAATAGCTCATTGTTTTGGTGCGATCGGCTGTGCACCACCACGGCGCCGCGACTTGGCGCGGGGCGGGCTTGGATCGACCGCGGCGCGGCGGTGCCCTCCTGACGCGTCGCGGTTCCCGAGCCGGCGGCGGCATAGGTAAGACCGAGCGCCGGCACGTGCACCACCCCCAGCACCGAGTGTTTATCCTCGACCAGCGCTATATTGACGGTGAACTCGCCATTGCGCTTCAGGAATTCCTTCGTGCCGTCGAGCGGATCGACCAGCCAGAAGCGCGGCGGTGTGTGGCCGGGGAGGCCCAAGCGCTCCGCCGTCTCCTCGGCGATCGCGGGTATGCCTGGGGCTTCCCGCCCGAGAATTTCCAGGATGATCGCTTCCGCCCGCTCGTCGGCCTCGGTCACCGGCGAGTGATCGGCCTTGCGCCGAACGCCGGGCGCCTCGGCCCTGTTATAGACTTCGAGGATTGCGATCCCCGCGCGCTCCGCCGCGTGCCGTGCAACGGCGAGAATCGCTGCCAGTTCTCCCGTATTCACGCGGTGCCACGCCGCTGCCGCGCTCGAGCAATCGCCTCCCACACCCGCTGCGGCGTTGCCGGCATGTCGATGTGCTCGATGCCCAAATCGCCGAGCGCATCCACGAGCGCGTTGATAACGGCCGGCGGCGCACCGATCGCGCCGGCTTCACCCGCTCCCTTGATGCCCAAAGGATTGGTCGCGCACGGCACGACGTTGAAGTTGAATTCGATGCCGGGCAGGTCGTGCGCGCGGGGCATGCAATAGTCCATGAACGACCCCGTAATGAGCTGCCCGGACTTGGCGTCGTAGACGCAGCCCTCGAGCAGGGCTTGTCCCACGCCCTGGGCGATCCCGCCATGCACCTGGCCCGCAAGCAGCAGCGGATTCACAACCGTGCCGAAATCGTCCACCACGAGATAGCGCAGGATCGTGGTGTTGCCGGTCTCGGGATCGACCTCCAGCTCGCAGACATGGCAGCCGTTGGGGAAGGTGGAGGCGGGGGGCGCGAAATGCGCCGTCTCGTCAAGGCCGGCCTCGACGCCCTTGGGCAGCTCCATTGAATTGAACGCAGTCTTTGCGACCTCGGTCATGCTGACCGCTCGGTCGGTGCCGGCGATGCGGAACTGGCCGTCCGCGAATTCGAGATCGGATTCCGCGGCTTCCAACCGATGCGCCGCGATCTTGCGGCCCTTCTCGATGATCCTGCGCGCGGCGAGATCGATCGCGGCACCGCCGATCGGGAGCGAGCGCGAACCGCCGGTGCCGCGGCCGAAGCCCACGACGTCGCTGTCGCCTTGGCTCACCCGCACATCCTCGAAGGGAATGCCGAGCTTTTCCGAGACGACCTGGGCATAGGCGGTCTGATGCCCCTGGCCGGAAGATTGCGTGCCGATCAGGAGCGTGGCGGTGCCGCTCGCATCGAAGCGGATCTCCGCCATCTCGTCGTCGCCGCCGCCGCATTCCTCGATATAGGTAGCGAAGCCGAGGCCTCGCAGCTTGCCGCGCCGCGCGGATTCCGTCTTCCGTGCCGCAAATCCTGCGCGATCCGCCGCCTTGAGCGCGTCTTCCATGTTGCGCTGGAATTTGCCGCTGTCGTAGGTGCGATCGAGCGGTGTCGCGAACGGCATCTGCTCCGGCTTGATGAAATTGCGGCGGCGAATCTCCGCGGGGTCGAGGCGGAGGCGCTTGGCCGCCAGATCCACCACGCGTTCGAGGATATAGGCGGCTTCGGGTCGCCCGGCTCCGCGATAGGCGTCGATCGGCGTCGTGTGGGTGTACATGCCCTTTACTTCGACAAGAACGGCAGGGGTCTGGTAGACGCCCGCGTGCATGGCGCTGCCGGCACCCGTGGGGATGAAGGTGCTGTAGAGCGAGAGGTAGGCGCCCATGTTGGCCACGATCTTGACGCGGAGCGCCAGGAACTTGCCGGCGTCGTCGAGCGCCAGTTCCGCGGTCGTGACGTTGTCGCGGCCGTGGGTGTCGGTGATGAACGCGTCCGCGCGCTCGCCGATCCAACGCAGGGGACGGCCGAATTTCTTCGCGGCGTACAGCACCAGCACGTGCTCGGGATAGAGGAACAGCTTCATGCCGAAACCGCCGCCCACGTCCGGCGTTACCACGCGGATGCGCTGCTCCGGCACCTTGAGCACGGCCGAGGCCAACACGCCGCGCAGCGTGTGGGAGCCCTGACTCGAAGTGTAGAGATGATAGCGATCCTCGGCGGTGTCGTAGTGCCCGAGCGCCGCGCGCGTCTCCATGGAGTTCACGATCAGGCGGTTGTTCACCACCTTGAGGGAGACCACGTGCTTTGCCTTGGCGAAGCCTTGCTCGACGGCGGCGCGCCGGCCCACCGCCCAGTCAAAGCAGAGGTTGCCGGGCGCGTCGTCCCAGACGAGCCCATTGCCGCCGGCGAGCGCTGCTTCGGCGTCGACCACCGACGGCAATACCTCATAGTCGACCTCGATCAACTCCGCCGCATCCTTGGCCTGCGCCAAGCTCTCGGCCACGACCATCGCCACGGAATCGCCGACATGTCGCACCTTGTCGGTCGTGAGGGCTTTGCGCGGCGGTAATTTCGCCTCGCTGCCATCGACGTTGTTGATCGGCGTGAGGCATGGGATCGGTCCGATGCCGTCGCGGTCGAGGTCGGCACCGGTGACAACGCCGACGACACCCGGGGCCTTCATAGCCGCGCGGATATCGATCTTGCGGATCTTCGCATGTGCATGCGGCGAGCGCAGGATATAGGCGTGCGTCTGGCGCGGCAGCGCGATGTCGTCGGTGTAGCGGCCGTGCCCGGTGATAAAGCGCTGATCTTCGGTGCGGCGCGCGGGCTGTCCCATTCCAAACTTCGGCATTGGCGCGGCTCTCTCGATTGGATTGACGTGAGGAGAGTAGGATAGAGCATTTCATGAGGGAATGAATACCCGCATGACTAGGCTCAAGCTAAGCGTCATCTTCAATTCGGGCGTCCGGATCGGACCCGGCAAAATAGAACTGCTGCGGCGCGTTCAAGATACGGGCTCGATCGCCGCGGCGGCGAGGGTCATGAAGATGTCCTACAAGCGGGCGTGGCTCCTGATCGAGAGCATGAACTCGCTGTTCCGAAAGCCCGTGGTGACCGCGGCGACCGGTGGCCGGAAAGGCGGCGGAGCGAGCCTCACTCCCTTCGGGCTCGAAGTGCTTGCGTGCCTTGAGCGACTGGAAGCAGAAGCCCGGAAATCCGCCGAGCGCGATCTCAGGACGCTTGCGAGACTGACGCGATCAAGCCGAGCCTCATAGGCATTGCGGGGAAGCTGGACTTGCGCCGCGGATCGTTATAGCCATTTGATCATAACGTGTTCGTCCGGACTTGATCGCCGACATCTCGAGACAGCAAGGTGCGACGCAACCGAATGGGAAGGGATCGAACTATGCGAGTGTCGCGACGCTTCATCGCCGCTTTGGCCGTTGTCGTGGCGATGGTCATTGCCAATGCATCGGCCGCATTCGCGAGCGACCTCGTCATTTTCGCGGCCGCCAGTCTCAAGAACGCACTCGACGAGGTTGCGGTCGCTTATCAGGCCGAAGGCGGTGAAAAGACCGCGATATCCTATGCCGCAAGCTCGGCGCTTGCGCGCCAGATCGAAAGCGGCGCTCCCGCCGATCTTTTCATCTCGGCCGATCTCGACTGGGCGGACTACCTGCAAAAGCGCAATCTTCTCAAAGCAGACACGCGCGTCGATCTCCTGAGCAACCGGTTGGTGATGATCGCGCCGGCAGCGAGCAAGCTGGCGGTCGAGATCAAGCCCGATTTTCCGTTAGCATCCTTGCTGGGCGATGAGCGCATGGCGATGGCGGATCCCGCCGCCGTCCCCGCGGGCAAGTACGGCAAGGCCGCGCTGGAGAAGCTGGGCGTGTGGTCCTCGGTCGAGGGGAAAATCGCACCGGCCGAAGATGTCCGCGCGGCGCTTGCTTTCGTATCCCGCGGCGAGGCCGCGCTCGGTATCGTCTACGCGACCGACGCCGCGGTCGATAAAGGCGTCAAAGTCGTCGCCGTCTTCCCGCCGGACAGCTATCCCAGGATCGTCTATCCGGCCGCGATCACGCGTGACAACGAAAACCCGAAAGCCGCCGCGCTGCTGGCTTTTCTGCAGTCCAACCAGGCGCGGGTGATCTTCGAGAAATGGGGATTCACCTTTCTGCCGCCGGGCAAACCCTCGTAGGCCCGATCCAACGCCGACAGTGAGACAACGAGAACAAGGAGATCGCGATGAAATTGAGCGCGCGCAATCAGCTTAAGGGAAAGATCGTCGAGGTCCGCAAGGGCCAGACCACCGCTCATGTTCGAATCGATATCGGGCATGGCGTCCAGGTCATGGCATCGATTACCAACGAAGCAGTGGACGATCTCGGCCTGAAGGTCGGCGACGCGGCAGTGGCGGTGATCAAGGCATCCGACGTGATGATTGGGAAATAACGGAAATGCGTACAGTGAGTGCCGCGCGTGCGGGGTGTGCCGCGTTGCTGCTGGCGGCGGTACTGTTGGCCGACCGGCCGGTGGCGGCGCAGTCCGGCTCCGCGAGCGCCGCGTCAGGTACGGTCGCGGTGGAGATCGAGGGCGCCGTCCAACAGCCGCTCCACCTCAGTGCCCAAGATATTGAAGGCCTGCCCGCCGAACGCGTCAGCGCGTCCTATGTGACGGGGCACGGACAGGAACAGGGGGACTATACGGGTGTGCGCCTTTGGACGCTTCTCAATCGCGCTCGGCTGAACGATGAGCCGAGGCGGCGAGACCATCTCCGCGAGATCGTTACCGTGACCGGCCGCGACGGCTATGCGGTCGTGTTCTCCATGGGGGAACTTGATCCGGATTTCGAGGGTAAATCGGTCATCCTTGCCTATCGGCGGAACGATCAGCCGCTTCCGGAGTCCGAGGGCTTGCGCTTGGTGGTGCCCGGCGACAAGCATGGCGGCCGCTACGTTCGGGACGTCGTTCGGATCGAGGTGAAGTAACGCGGAATGAAGTGATCAGGGAACGAGACCACGCACGGCCCAGGCCGTTGCCGCGAAGGAGCGGGGACCATCCGGCGCGCCCGAGAGATAGGCGGCGCGCACCAATTCTTGTATTCGCAGCCGCTGTTCGGTCGCGAGCGAGCTTACGAAACCTCCGAACGGCCCTTGGCCGCCAAGCAGCGGCGTCCAATAGTCGTTGAAGTTCGCGTATTCCATGCGGATCGTCAGCGAGGCGCGGTTCGCCGCGGCGAGGCCGTTGCGGCGGAACAATTCGAGGAGGCCGTCCGGAAGCGTGAGCGGATGAGAGAACAGGCGGTCGCGGGCCGCGCCGGCAGCAGCATCGACGCCGGCCGCGGTGTCCCAGAGCAGTCGTTGAAAGACCAGCCCACCGCGAAAATCCCAGACGGCGGCGGCGATCACCCCGCCGGCACGCACCACGCGACGCATCTCCGTCAGTGCGCGGTCGGGGTCGGTGACGAAGTTCAACACGAGTTGCGAGGCCGCAAGGGCAAAGCCGCGATCGGCCATGGGCAGGTTCATGGCGTCGGCGATCTCGAACTCGGGAGTGGCGGCGTGGGCGGCGGAGCGTGCGTGCTCAATATAGGGCCGCGCGATATCCACGCCCACGACTCGCCGATGCGGCCATCGCCGTTTCATCGCGAAGGCGAGACTTCCGGTGCCGCAACCCACATCGAGAAGATCGCCCTCAATGGGCGCCGCCGCGAAATCCAAAAGCGGTTCGGCGAGCAGCCGCGTCCAGCGGCCAAGAAAGCGCTCGTAGGCTGCGCCGTCACTGGCGCCGTAGGTCGAGGCGGGAGTGGCGCTCATGTGGATCAGTCGCGGAGAGGCAGGTGCTCCCCTCCAGATCGACAGCGTCGTGGAAGGGGCCGGGCTGTTCGCCTAGCCCGACTTGCGTGCGTCCGCGACGAGCTGACGCAGCCCCGCGAGATCGATGGCGCCGGGGCTCAAGGCGTCGCCGACCAGGATCGCCGGCGTGCCATTGACATCGAGGGCGTCCGCGAGCGCGTAGTTGCGCTTGATCAAAGCATCGATATCGGCCGATTTCATATCTGTTTTGATGCGTGCCATGTCGAGCCCACTCTCCGCCGCGACTTTCATGATCGCGGCTTCGTTGATCTGACCCTTGGCGTTCATCATCGCGGCATGGAAGCGCAGATATTTATCGGGACCCTGCTTGAATGCCGCGAGTGCGACGCGGCTCGCGGTCACGGAATCGGGGCCGAGGATCGGAAACTCCTTGTAGACGATGCGGACCTTCGGGTCCTCCTTGAGCAGCGCCTCGATATCAGGCTCGACCTGCTTGCAATAAGGGCAGCGGTAATCGAAGAACTCGACGATCGTCACGTTGCCGTTGGGGTTGCCGCCGCTCGGCGTCGCCGGGTCGTGCAGCAACTCGTCCTGTTTCGCGTGGATCGTCGCGCGGATCTCGGCTTCCTGACTCGCCTTGAGCTTGTCCTCGGCGTTCTTCATCGACTCGACGATCACCTCGGGATGCTGGATCAGGTAGTCGTGGATGATCTTCTCGATCGCTTCCTTTTCGGTGGGCGATACGGTCTCTCCGGCGCGCAGCGGCGCCGTGGCGAGGGTTAAGGCGCAGACGAGCAGCGCAAACAACAGCTTTTGCATCGGGGGTTCCTATTTATTGTCCTTCTTGATTGCGTGCTCCGCCTCGAACTTGATGTCCTCGGCGCGCAACTGCGCGGGCGAGCCGAAGGGCAGCAGGTGGCTCGCACGATCGGCCTGGCTGCGTGCGGCCTTCGCGTTGCCATTGGCCATCGATTCCTCGGCGAGCGCAAGCAATGCATTGCCCTCATCGCCGCTCTTGCCATAGGCCACGCCGAGAAAGTGCCAGGCGTCGGGATTGCGGTTTTCGTACACAACCGCGCTGCGCAGGTGGGTGATCGCGTCCTTGAGGAGGGTGGGGTCTTCGGTTTCGATCTCCACCTGCCCGAGCTCGACCTTCAGCAAGGCGATGTCGGGCGAGAGCCGGACTGCCTCGCGATAGGGGCCGAGGGCGTCCTTGACGTGCCCATTCTCGAACAGCATCTGTCCCTTCATTTCATAGAAGAAGGGGTTTTTCGGTTCGTCCTTGATAAGCCCATCCATCAGATCCACCGCCTTCTTGAGGTCGGGGATCCGATAGTTGGCGATCGCGCGCGCATAACGGCCGGCAATCGAGGTGTCGCTCGGAGGGTATTGGCGGAGGGTGACGCTGGGTGCGTTGAGGAAGGAGATCAGCTTTGCCTTCATGCGCTTGTGCAGCTCGACCCATTCAGGCGGATCGGGAACGTCGGAGTAGGGCGAGTGCTCCACGTGGTTGCGGATGTAGTCCACGCGTTGGGAGGTCAGTGGATGGGTCCGCAGGTAAGGGGTCTCGCGGATCCCCGTGAGCAGCTCGGTTCCCTGCAGGATCTGGAAAAACTGCAGCAGCCCGCGCGCTGATTGATGCGTCTTATCCAGGAAATTGAGTGCGGCCTGATCGGCCGTCGCTTCTTGTGCCACTGAGAACGCCAGGAACGAACGCGTGCCCACGCCTTCCGCGCCCAGTGTGCCCATGCCCATATTGTGGCCTGCGGCACCCGCGGCGGCACCCGCGACCAGGGCGATGATGCTCTCGATCGACGCGTTGCGCAGCGCCTCCTCGGTGCGTATCAGATGGCCGCCCGCGATGTGGCCGGTTTCGTGCGCCACGATGCCGACAAGTTGGTTCGGCGTCTCGCTGCGCGTGATGGTGCCGGTATTGATGAAGACGTTCTGCCCGCCGGCGACGAAGGAGTTGAGCTGCGGATCGTTGATGATGTAAACGTGTACCGCCGATGCATCGAGACCGGCCGCCTTGAAGATCGGCGTATAGTAGAGCCGAAGCGTGCTCTCTATTTCGGCATCGCGGATGTCGCCTTGGGCGAGAGCGGTGCCACAGCCAAGCAATAGCGTCGCCGCGAAGGCAGCCAGGAAGCATCGAATAATGCTCATCATCGGTCCTATCATACCGCAGGTCGCTACCATGACGCCGTGCGGGGGGTGGCGTCAATCGATCGAGGGTTGTGGGGGAGCGGGAGGGGGACGGAGCATGCCGCGATGAGTCTCAAGGTTTCGGGGCGCGGGCGCGTTCCGCCATTCATCGCCATGGACGTGCTGCGCGCCGCCAACGAGCGTCAAGCGACGGGTGCGGACGTTCTGCATCTGGAATTGGGACAGCCCTCGACGTCGGCGCCCGCCCGCGTCATTGCCGCCGCCGAGGCCGCGCTCAAAAGCGATCCGCTCGGCTATACCGACGCGCTCGGCATCCCGCCCTTGCGCCAAGCGATCGCGCGGCACTATCGAGAGCGTTACGCGCTCGAGCTCGATCCCGAACGTGTGATCGTCACCGTGGGAGCTTCCGGGGGCTTCCTGCTGGCCTTTCTCGCGGCGTTCGATGCCGGCGATCGCGTCGGCATGGTGGCGCCGGGCTATCCCGCCTACCGCAACATCCTGCACGCGCTCGACTTGGAACCGGTGGAAATTCCCGCCGGTCCGGAAGAGCGCTACCAGCCGACACCTGCGCTGCTGCGGCGCGTGGCAAAGCCACTCGACGGCCTCATCGTCGCGAGCCCGGCCAATCCCACCGGCACGATGCTGAGCCCCGACGAGCTGACGACGCTCGCGCGCTATTGCGAAGCGCAAGGCATTCGTTTGGTTTCGGACGAAATCTACCACGGCATCACCTACGACCGCGCCGAGGCAACGGTGCTCGCCAGCGGCGATCGCGCCATCGTCGTCAACAGCTTCTCGAAGTATTTCTCGATGACGGGATGGCGCCTCGGCTGGCTCGTCCTGCCGCCGGAGCTGGTGCGGCCCGTCGAGTGCCTGGCGCAGAATTTGTTCATCTCGCCGCCCGCGCTGTCGCAGCACGCTGCCGTCGCCGCGTTCCATTGCCGCGACGAGCTCGACGCCAACGTGGCGCGCTATCGAGACAACCGCGCGCTGCTGCTCGAGGACCTGCCAAAGGCCGGCTTCGATCGCTTGGCTCCGCCGGATGGCGCCTTTTATCTCTACGCCGATGTCGCGCACTTGACCAATGACAGCATTGAATTCTGCCGGCGCATTCTCGCGGAAACTGGGGTTGCGCTGACGCCTGGCGTCGACTTTGATCCCGCCCGCGGCAACGGCACGCTTCGTATCTCATTCGCCGGCTCGACCGCGACCATTGCCGAAGCCGCGAGGCGCCTTCGTGCTTGGCATCGGAGATAATCCGCCTTCCCGATGCTCACCCCTGAGTGAGGCGATGCCACCAGCCACGCTTGGGATTGGCCGGCCGTTCGGTGACCGTGATCGGAGGCGGGACATTGACGGTGCCGGCGTCGCCCTTGGGTTCCGACGGAGCGGCTTCGCCGGGTTCCGCCGCGGGTGCCGTCGTGGGCTTTGGGGGCGCGGAAATCGGTTCTGGAGGCGCTGCAACGGTCGCCTCCGCCCGCACTGACTCACCGACCATTGCGGCTGTCGGCGTTTCCTCCGGAGGGAGCCAGGGTTGCTCATGGGGCGGCGAGAAGCGGTCAGCGCTTTCCTCGACCGGTGCATGCCCCGCCTCTTCCTCGACACTAGGGCTCGAGTAAGGCCGGCCCTCGACTTGACCGCCTTCACCCTGGCCGCGCCGCCGCCGTCGACCGCCCCGACGACCGCGACGGCGTCGTTTCTGGAGACCGTTGCCAGTCGCGCCGGGTGGCTCTGCATGAGCATGGGGAGGCTCGTGGGCCGGCGGCGCGGCGCCAGTTTCGGCTTCACCTCGCGCTTCCGCATGCTCGGCGCCGGCATCGATCGGTTGCGCGATCGGATCGAAACCGGCGGGATGCTCGTCTCCCTGCTCGGAGAACGTTTCACCTGTGGGCCTGACCTCGCGGCCGTGATCGCTCCCCCGGCGCCGCCGCCGCCGCCGGCGACGGCGGGAACCATGTCCTTCCTCGCCTTCGTGGCGCGCCTCGGGAGTACGCGCGGTGAGTTCGCGCCCTGCGTCGACGATTTCACCGGCAGATTCGGGGGCTTCCGCAGGTTCTTCGGCGGTGATCGCTTCTTCCCGCTCTTCTTCCTCTTCGTCATCGACGAATGCCGAGGGTTGGATCGTCGGCACCGGCAGCGCCGAAAGTTCGGCGGACGTGAAGGCGCGCACGCGATCAAGTCGCAGATTTGGCGGGATCAACGTGTCATCCTGGACGATCGTCACGCGGAAATGATAGCGCTGCTCCACCTCGGCCAGCGCCGCGCGCTTCTGATTGAGGATGTAGAGTGAAACACTGCTCGGCACCGCCACCGAGATTTCGGCCGAGCGGCGGCGCATGCCTTCCTCCTCGATCGCCCGCAACACGTGCAGCGCAGTCGACTCGGTCGAGCGGATGTGCCCGGTCCCGCCGCAATGCGGACAAGGCTGCGTCGAGGCTTCGACGATGGACGGTCTGAGGCGCTGTCGCGACATCTCGAGCAGGCCGAATGCGCTGATGCGTCCGACCTGGATGCGCGCCCGGTCGTGCTTCATCGCCTCCTTGAGCCGCCGCTCCACCGTGACTTGGTTGCGATGCTCCTCCATGTCGATGAAATCGATAACGATCAGGCCCGCGAGGTCGCGCAGCCGAAGCTGCCGCGCAATCTCTTCCGCCGCCTCGCAGTTGGTCTTGAGCGCGGTTTCCTCGATGTTGCGCTCCCGGGTCGCGCGGCCGGAATTGACGTCGATCGCGACCAGCGCCTCGGTCTGGTTGATGACGATGTAGCCGCCTGACCTGAGCTGCACGATGGGCGAGTGGATCGCGTCGATCTGGCTCTCCACTTGAAAGCGCTGGAAGAGCGGGATGGTGGGGTCGCGGTAATGGTGCACGCGCTTTGCATGGCTCGGCATCAACATCCGCATGAACGTCTTGGCGTTGCGGTAACCTTCCTCGCCCTCGACGATGACCTCGTCGATGTCGCGCGTGTAAAGATCGCGAATCGAGCGCTTGATGAGATTGCCTTCCTCATAGATCAGGGCAGGCGCAGTCGACTTGAGCGTCAGTTCGCGTATCTCGTCCCAAAGCCGCAGCAGGTACTCGAAGTCGCGTTTAATTTCCGCCTTGGAACGCTCGCTCCCGGCGGTACGCACGATGATCCCCATGCCTTCCGGTACCTGCAGATCCTCCACCAGATCCTTGAGCCGCTTGCGGTCGTTGGCATTGGTGATCTTGCGCGACACGCCGCCGCCGCGATCGGTGTTCGGCATCAGCACGCAATAGCGCCCCGCAAGCGAAAGATACGTGGTGAGTGCCGCGCCCTTGCTGCCGCGCTCCTCCTTCGTCACTTGCACCAGCATGACCTGGCGCCGCTTCACGACCTCCTGGATCTTGTAGGGGCGGTACCGGCGCGCGCGCTGGCGGCTCGCCTCCTCGATCTCGTCGCCGCCGATGGTCTCAACCGGCTCGGGTGGGGGCGGAAACGACGTGATCTCCGCGCCCTCGTGTCCGGCGCCACCGGCCTCGGCGGTCTCGGATACAGCAGCAGCCTCGATGGTCTCGGGGGCGCTTGGCGCTGCCACGACCGACTCGCTCGAAATCGGCTCCGCGATATCCGTCGTCGCTGGTTCGATCGGCGGCTGTTCCCCGGCCGGCGCAAGCTCCACGAATGCGGCCGCGAGCGGCGGGGACAGCGTGGGTTCGTCGATCGATGGCCAATCGCGCAGTGTTGGCGTATCCATGCGCTCCGGCAGTACCGATGTTTCGACCTCTCCGCCGCTGGCGCTCAGCGGTCCTTGCTGTCCTTCCTCCGACTCGAAGTGCATGTCGTTCGCATCACCCTCGGCAGCGGAGACGCCGGTCTCATGGGGGGCCAAGGTTGCGAGTTCGGGGTGAACTTCCGAAGGGTGCGGGCCAATCTCCTCCTGCGAGAGTGGCGGCTCCGGCGCATCCAAGGTGTCATCGTCATGGGACCTGTGGTCGAACGGCCGATGCGCATGGGGCAGTGCATCCGCGGGCCGGTCGGCGACGGGTATCCGGTAATAGTCGGGGTGAATTTCGCTGAAGGCCAGGAAGCCGTGCCGATTTCCGCCGTACTCGACGAAGGCGGCCTGGAGGGAAGGTTCTACCCGCGTGACCTTGGCGAGGTAGATATTGCCTTTGATCTGCTTCTTGGTTGAGGTTTCGAAATCGAACTCTTCGAGGCGGTTGCCGCTGAGCACGACGACCCGCGTTTCCTCGCTGTGGGTCGAGTCGATAAGCATACGCTTTGCCATGGAACGATTACTCCCGAGCGCGCGGGCCGGCTCGTGCGAAGGGCGGGCCGCCGCGCTGTCTCAGTGAAGGCGAAGCGGGCGCGACCTCCGGTCACTCCGTCGAACGGCACTGGATCGAAATCATTGGCCATGGCGGAACTCGGTTGGGCTGCGCTCTCTCCGGCTCTGCCGGGGTGGGCTTCGCGGTTGAATAACGATCGCTCGGTCACAGACGCCTTGGCTGAACGGAGTACGGCGCCCTCACGGTTGCCCCGCTCGAACCTTCCGTCCCGACGCCTCCGAGGGGTCGCTTTCGACCCAACGGGACCGACCGTGGTTGTTTCGCGGGGTCAAGGATACAGGCCTAAGTCCCGAACCTCAATCGGTTCTTCCAGCATTGATCCTGTGAGTTGTATAGGGGCTTTGAGAATGCTTGCCCAACTGGCGCCATAAAGCGGTACATTATGTGCGTCGCGGCTTCGCCCGGTTGCGTTGGCGGGGTGGATGGTGGGATCGCACTGAAACGGCGAGGGCCATGAGAATTCTCACGAGAATCATCAGGTTCTTGTTCGGCGTGGGTTTGGCCATTGGCTTGATCGGCGCCACGGTGGTGGGGCTGACCATCTGGTACTTCAATCGCGATCTGCCCGACTACACCCAATTAGCCAACTACCAGCCGCCCATCGTTACTCGCGTCTTCGCCGGCGACGGCCGCTTGCTGGCGGAATACGCGACTGAAAAGCGGATTTTCGTGCCGGTGGCCGCAATGCCGCCGCTTTTGATCAAGGCGTTCCTCGCCGCCGAGGATAAGGGCTTCTACAGCCACGCCGGTGTCGACCCAGCAGCGATCACGCGCGCGGCAATTACGGACGTTGTGCGCACGATGGAGCATCGCCGTCCCGAGGGCGCCTCCACCATCACGCAGCAGGTGGCAAAGAATTTCTTCTTCAGCAGCGAAGTCTCGGTCACGCGCAAGATCAAGGAAATCCTGCTCGCGATGAAGCTCGAGCAGGCGCTGAGCAAGGACCGCATCCTCGAGCTTTACCTGAACCAGATTTTCCTGGGGCGCGGCGATTATGGGGTAGGCGCGGCGGCGCTCGACTATTTCAACAAGTCGCTCGACGAGCTTACCGTCGGCGAGGCCGCGTTTCTGGCGGCGCTGCCGAAAGCGCCGAACAACTACAATCCGATTCGCTACCCGGAGGCGGCGCGCGCGCGGCGCGATTGGGTCATCGACCGCATGGTCGAGGCGGGTTTCGTCTCCGCCGCGCAGGGTGACGCAGCGAAGGCAGAACGCCTCATCACCCATCAGCGCAATCGAACCGACACCCTGCACGCCGACTATTTTGCCGAGGAGGTGCGCCGCGAGTTGCTGGCGCGCTATGGGGACAAGCAGCTTTATGAAGCCGGATTGGTCGTGCGTACCAGCCTCGATCCGGAGCTTCAGACGCTCGCCGATCAAGCATTGCGCGACGGGCTCATCGCTTACGACCGCCGGCATGGCTATCGGGGCCCGGTCGGGCACATCGACGCCCGTTCCGATTGGTGGGCCAAGCTGGGCGCCACGCCGCTTCCGGCCGGTGCGGACGAAGTCGGCTGGCGTCTCGCCGTGGTGATCGATGTCGATGCCCAAGGCGCCACCATCGGCTTTGCCGACAAGAGCCTCGGCCGAATCCCGTTCGAGGAGCTCAAATGGGCGGCAAAGCCGCTCGATGACGCGAGGGTGGGAGCTCAGCCCAAGCGCCCGGCCGATGTCTTGAGTATGGATGACGTCGTGCTCACGAGCCCGGCCAAGATCGAGCCTCCAGCGGCCACGGCTGCGAAAGCCAAAGGCCGAGCGGCGCCCGCGCCGGTGCCCGCGGCTGCGCCTGACGCGCCGGTGTTCGGTCTCCGCCAGATTCCCGCGATCTCAGGCGGGCTCGTGGTGATTGATCCGCATACCGGGCGCGTGCTCGCGATGTCCGGCGGCTTCAGTTATGAGATGAGCCAATTCGATCGAGCGACGCAGGCCCACCGGCAGACCGGCTCGGCGATCAAGCCGTTCGTCTACACGGCGGCGCTTGATCACGGCTTCACACCGTCTTCCGTTGTCATGGACACGCCGGTCACGATTGATCTGGGACCGGGTCAGGCTCCGTGGACGCCGAAGAATTTCGAGGGCCGCAACGGCAATGGCCCAACCACGATTCGGGTCGGGCTCGAGCTTTCTCACGACATGATGACGGTCCGGGTGGGCCA
>Ga0187765_10000140_pt1 | contig 25166 bp, 23 predicted proteins | sample 0216_QUI02_MP05__3_FD_133018 | JGI IMG/M metagenome (GOLD analysis project Ga0187765, IMG submission 133018) | Tropical peat soil microbial communities from peatlands in Department of Meta, Colombia - 0216_QUI02_MP05_10_MG | ecosystem: Environmental > Terrestrial > Soil > Wetlands > Peat ...
CCGCCGCCTGGTGCCGATGCTGCGTGATGCCGGACATCGCGTCACCGGTACGACGCGCTCGCCCGAAAAGGCTGCCGCACTCGAAACCCTCGGCGCCCACGGTATCGTCGTCGATGTTTTCGATGCGCGCGCCTTGCTCAAGGCCATGTATGCCGCGCATCCCGACGTGGTGATTCATCAACTGACGGACTTGCCGGACAGCAAAGATCCCAAGACCTATCCGGACGCCATCGCACGCAACGCCCGTGTGCGGATCGAAGGCACGCCCAATCTCGTCAAGGCAGCGCAGATGTCGGACGCCCGCCGCTTGATTGCGCAGAGCGTGGCCTTCGCCTATGCGCCAGGCGACGAGCCGCATGCCGAGACCGCTCCGCTCGACCGCGCCGCCGAGGGTATGCGACGCTCCCTCGTTGATGCCATCACCGTCCTTGAAAGCTCGGTTACCCATGCGCCCGGTATCGACGCACTCGTTCTCCGGTACGGCTATTTCTATGGTCCAGGCACCTGGGACATGGCCCCGAACGCCAAGCCTGCCGTTCATATCGACGCTGCAGCCCACGCTGCGCTCTTGGCGGTGACCCGCGGCGCGCCCGGTATCTACAATATTGCCGAGGACGATGGCCTCGTGGCTATCGACAAGGCCCGGAGTCAATTGGGTTTCGACCCGGGCTACCGGATGAAGTAAACTACGGACCGGATTCCACGGGGGATATTTGGCTTTGCTCGACCTCAACAACCGGCCCGGCGGACCCAACCTGATCGTGACGGCCAAGACCGCCCACAAGGTGCATTTTCTCGACGCCGCAACGCTGCAAACCTCGCGCACGCTCGACATGCCGGGCTCGACCCACGAGCTTGCGCTCTCGGCCGATGGCCGCATCTATGCCTCGATCTATGGCGACGGCATTTTCGGCAAAAACGTCAACCCCGACCGCCGCATTGCGGTGATCGATCTGCCGTCGCAATCGCTCACGCGCACCATCGATCTCGGCGGCGTGTTTGCACCGCATGGCGTGATGATGGATGCCGACGATGTCCTGTGGTGCACGGGCGAGCTCGGCAAATCGGTTTTCGCGCTCGATCCGAAAACCGAAAAAGCCGATCGGGTCGAAATCGGCACCGCGCATTGGCTCGTCGTCTGCCACAAACGCGATAAGGTCTTCGTGTCGGTCAAGCGCGACGAGCTCGTGGCGATCGACCGCAAGCGCCGCTCTGTGATCGATCGCATCAAGCTGCCGCAGACCATAGAAGGCATCGCCGTCACGCCCGACGGCGACACCGTTTATGCTTGCGCGCAGACCGCGGCCGAATTTTACGCCATCGATACCGACACCCACGCACTCCGCCGCACCGTTGCAATCGATGGCGCGAACGGCGCCGTGAAGCAGATGCGGCGCGTGCGCGTCTCTCCCGACAACAACTATGTCGTGGTCGCCTCGCACGTGGACGGCCACGCCGCGATCTACGCGGCCGCCGATTTGAAACTGCTCGCGACCTTTGCGACCAGGAAGGCGCCGATGGGATTCGGTTTTGCCGCCGACGGCAAGCACGCCTATTTGTGCTGCCATGACGATGCGGTGGTGTTCGAATTCGAGCTCGCGAGCGGGAAGGTCACGCGCAATTTCGCCACCGCCGCCGGCTGCGAATTCATCCTGGCCTATCACTGAGAAACCATTCGCCGCGGCTGACCCTGCCGTCGCACTCGATACATACCGAGCGGCAGAGCCATACGCGGCGAATGTCTTCATCCCGGCAAATGACGCACCGGGTACGCAACGAGCACTCAGTAAACGGACTGACTAACCTGCTGATTTCCATGGTTGGAATGAGACGAGGACGAGGCCGTTTTTTCCGGGAACCGGTAGGTGTAGATGCGCGAGGCTGGGTAGTGCCCGACGCCGACACGCTTATTGTGATTGCCTGAGATGACGATGATGCTGCCGTCGTCCGCGATCCCTGCCACCACGCCGACGTGGCCGCCGTTCCTGCCGCGCGTCATGACCGCAATAGAGCCGACCTGCGGGCCCCAGGCGCGCGAGCCATAGGATGCAAACGAGGAGGCTGCGTCGGAATTCGTGCCCGCATAACCGGCGCGCTTGAGCACGAAGTTCATGAAGCGCGCGCACCAGACATGGCTCCAACCCGTCGGGTTGGTGCCGATCCAGCGACGAGCTTCGTTGACAAGATCGGAAGAGCTTTTTTCGACGGCCGCTTTTTTAGTCGCGGCAGATGCGCTGTTGACGCTGACGCTGAGTGCAATGGCGGAAGAAGCAAGAACAGCCAGACACGCAAACGCGATACGACGCATTGTACGCTACCCCGTACTCGATCCATCGCCGCATCTGGCCCAACGTTAACCACGAAAATTGTCGTTCGGCATCCGTAGGGGACGCCTCCGCCATCTTAATTATTTCGACTGTTGCGCCGGCAACACATGGAATATCGCCGCGATCGCGGGGTGAGACGCTGTTTACCGAGGTTAACGTCGCTACCTGACGCGCCGCCGGCGCGAAAATTTTTGCATGCTATCGGAATGGTTTGCTCACATACCTGGAACCGGCGAGACCATAACGCCACGGCAGCTCCACCGCTTTCGTGAGGCCGATCCGCACCCCGGTCGCAATGGCGAAGTTATCCACAGGCAGGCGCAGCTCAAACGGCGGCCGATCGAGCGCCAGACCGTTATGCGCTCCGGTAATCCCGAGCGCCTCGCACAATCGGCCCGGTCCGGAGCACAACAATCGGTTGTCACCGTTTGCCAGGCCGCGTCTTCGCTGCATGCGCACCAATCCCTCGGTGGGCTCGATCGCCCGGATCAGCACGGCGCTGGCGACGCCCGCGCGCGCGCAGACGAAATTCAAGCACCAGTGAATGCCGTAGGACTGGTAGACGTAAGCGTGACCCGGCGGTCCGAACATGACGGCATTGCGTTCGGTCTGGCCGCGAAAGCTGTGCGCTGCCGGGTCGGTCTGGTCATAGGCTTCGACCTCCACAATCTTGCCGCCCATCCCGTTGAACAGCAGGGTGGCGCCGATCAGCTCGGGCGCCACCTCATGGACGCTGCGGTCGAAGAAAAGGCGACGAAGTTTGTGGGGCATTTGTTAGCCGTGATCTCTTTTTCGCGCGGAATGGCCGATCGTTTTGGTGTGGCGCGCCAGCAACAGCCTTGAGACATTTATGTTATCCGGGCCGATACCCAACACCGCGCCGTGATTTAGCCACACGCCTCCCTGAAACCAACCTCCAACCAGGCGAGCATTCAAGCCGTTGCGGCACTTCTGGTTTTTCACCGGAAGAGACGGTTGGAGCCCGCCTGGAGGGGCCGAAAAACAGCAATGGACGCCAGGACCAAGCTCAAAGCGAAGCTGCCAAGTCGACACGTTACCGAGGGCCCCGAACGGGCCCCGCATCGGTCCTACTATTACGCCATGGGGCTGACGCGGGCGCAGATCCACCAGCCCTTCGTTGGTGTCGCCACCTGCTGGAACGAAGCCGCTCCTTGCAACATTGCGCTCATGCGCCAGGCCCAGGCCGCCAAGAAAGGCGTCGCGGCCGCCGGCGGCACGCCTCGCGAGTTCTGCACCATCACGGTCACAGATGGCATCGCCATGGGGCACGAAGGCATGAAGTCTTCGTTGCCTTCGCGCGAAGTCATCGCGGACTCCGTCGAACTGACCATGCGCGGCCACGGCTATGACGCCCTTATCGGCCTGGCAGGCTGCGATAAGTCGCTGCCGGGCATGATGATGGCCATGTGCCGGCTCAATGTGCCCTCCATTTTCATCTACGGCGGTTCGATCCTGCCTGGCACCTTCAAGGGCAAGCCGGTCACCGTACAGGATGTGTTCGAGGCGGTCGGCAAGCATTCCGTCGGCGCCATGACGGACGAGGATCTGGAAAGCCTCGAACACGTGGCCTGTCCCTCCGCGGGAGCCTGCGGCGCGCAATTCACCGCCAACACGATGGCGACCGTCTCGGAGGCCATCGGACTGGCCTTGCCGTACTCGGCCGGCGCGCCCGCGCCCTACGAAATCCGCGATGCCTTCTGCGCCACCGCCGGCGAGCAGGTCATGAACCTGATCGTTGAAAACATCCGGCCGCGCGACATCGTCACCAAAAAGGCGCTCGAAAATGCGGCCGCCGTGGTCGCGGCCTCGGGCGGTTCGACCAATGCGGCGCTGCATCTTCCGGCCATCGCACACGAGTGCGGCATCGAGTTCACGCTCTTCGATGTCGCCGAGGTCTTCAAGCGCACGCCCTATGTCGCCGACCTCAAGCCCGGCGGCCGTTATGTTGCCAAAGATATGTTCGAGGCTGGCGGCGTTCCGTTGCTGATGAAGACGCTGCTTGAGCATGGTTTCCTGCACGGAAACTGCATGACGGCGACCGGCCGCACCATCGCGCAAAACCTCAAGAGCGTGAAATGGAACCCGGATCAGGACGTGGTCCGTCCGGCCAATAAGCCGCTGTCGAAAACCGGTGGGGTGGTGGGGCTCAAGGGCAATCTCGCGCCCGACGGCGCGATCGTGAAAGTTGCCGGCATGACGGAATTGAAATTCTCCGGCCCCGCGCGCTGCTTCGATCGCGAAGAGGATGCGTTCGAAGCCGTCAAGAAGCGCAAGTACAAGGAAGGCGAAGTGCTGGTCATCCGCTACGAGGGCCCGAAGGGCGGCCCCGGCATGCGCGAGATGCTGGCGACGACGGCCGCACTTTACGGCCAAGGCATGGGCGGCAAGGTTGCCCTCATCACCGACGGCCGCTTTTCCGGCGCAACGCGTGGCTTCTGCATCGGCCATGTCGGCCCGGAAGCCGCGGTCGGAGGTCCGATCGCGCTCATCCGCGATGGCGACACCATCGAGATCGACGCAGTGAAGGGAACGCTCGAGGTCAAGCTTGCGCCGCAAGAACTCTCCAAACGCAAGCAGGCCTGGAAGCCGCGCGAGAGCAGCTTCGCCTCGGGCTATTTGTGGAAATACAGCCAGCAGGTCGGTCCTGCGGTACACGGCGCCGTGACGCATCCCGGCGGCGCCGCCGAGACATCGTGCTATGCGGACATCTAAGGGTCTCATAGTCGCAACTGCGGTCGGCCTCGCGCTCGGGCTGGTGCCGACGCTGCCGTTTGACGGATCCGGCGCGCCCGATCAGCAGCTGCGCGTGTCGCCGAATGATGCGTTGCGCTCTGGCATCGAGGAGTTGAAGGGCGGCAACAAGGCCAACGCCGCCATATCGCTGCAATACGCCGCCGAGCACGGCAATGAATACGCGCTCTGGCAACTCGCTCACATGTACGCCAAGGGCGACGGCGTGCCGCTCGATAACTATCGCGCCTTCGAGTATTTCCAGAAATTCGCCGACGGAAATTCCAATATCAACCCGGCCACGACCCGTGCGCGTTATGTCTCCGACGCGTTCATCGCGCTCGGAAATTATTATTTCACCGGCATTCCCAATTCGCCCGTGACGTCAAATCCCGAGCTGGGCCAGCGCATGCTGATCCATGCGGCCACCTACTTTGGCGATCCCGAGGCGCAATATCAGCTGGCGCGCTTGTTGCTCGATGGCAAGCTTGTCAGTTCCGATCCGAAGCGCGCCGTCGCATGGCTCAATCAAGCCGCCTACAAACGGCACTACCAAGCGCAGGCCGTGCTCGGCCGCATTCTCTTTTATGGCGAGGCAGGTCAGCGCCCGCAGCGGGCGACCGGTCTGATGTGGCTCATCATTGCCAATGACGGGGCCGGCGCCAACGTGCCCTGGATCGCCGATCTTCGCACCAACGCCCTCAAGGAAGCGACCGACAAAGAACGCCTGGAGGCGCGCGAACTGCTTACGCGCTGGCTGCAAGGCCGGCCTCCGCGATAGGCGCAAGCTTCAACGCGTCTCGATCGCAAGGTCCGCCCAAACCGGCACGTGGTCGGATGGCTTCTCCCAGGACCGCACGTGGCGGTCGATGCCGGCATCGGTGAGCCGATCCGCGGCTTGCGGCGACAGCAGAAGATGGTCGATCCGCAGGCCGTTGTTCTTCTGCCAGGCGCCCGCCTGATAATCCCAGAATGTATAGAGACCGGGAGCATCGCTGCTGGCGCGGATGGCATCGGTCAGCCCAAGGTTCATCAGGGAGCGAAACTTCTCGCGCGTCTGCGGGAGGAACAGCGCATCGTCCGTCCACGCCGCCGGGTCAAACACATCGGCCGGAGCGGGAATGACGTTGTAATCGCCGGCCAGAACGAGCTTCTCTTCCAGACTCAGTCTCTCACGCGCGTATTTCGCCAGCCGCTCCATCCACTTGAGCTTGTATTCATATTTTTCGGTCGCCGGTGGATTGCCGTTCGGCAGGTAAATGGACGCGACCCGAACGCTTCCGTCCGCTGTCGAGATGGTCGCCTCGAGAAATCGCGCGTGATCGTCGCCGGCATCTCCCGGCAACCGTGGCGTTACCTCGTCGAACTTGGCTTTCGACAGAATGGCCACCCCGTTGAAGGTCTTCTGGCCGTGGATCGCGACGTTGTAGCCGAGCGCTTCAAGCGGTTCTCGCGGAAAGGCATCGTCGACGCATTTCGTCTCTTGCAGGCACACCACGTCCGGCGTGCGGGCTTTGAGCCATGCAACCAGATTCTCGATTCGTTGCTTAACAGAATTGATATTCCAGGTGGCAAAACGCATGGTTTGAGGCCTCCGCCGCATTCGGAGCGGGTGAACATTGCTGAATTTTCACGTGCCGCGCCCAAGAAGTGATCGATAAACGCTTCGATTCAATGGTAAATCGGCCTTCGACATATGCACAATCAAGCGCGATATGCTAAAAGTATCCGATTTTATAAGAAAAGCGTCGCAATGGCGCGCGGGAATGCGAGGGAGCCCAAGCCAGGTGATTGATTTCGCTCGGCATTTGTTGGCTACGCAGCGGCGATGGGTGCTTGGCGGCGCGGCTGTGTTCGCCCTGCTCCTCATTCTGGTTGTGCGCGGACTTTGGGGCGGCGCGGTGGCTCAATCCCAAACCGGCCAACGCTCGGTCTCCGTCGCCGTGGCAACGGCGGCGATGAAGGATGTACCCGTTCGGCTTGATGCGCTTGGCACTGTCACGACCATCGCCAGCGTTGCAATAAAAACCCGGGTCGATACCGAAATCGTCAAAGTTCATTTCGCCGACGGCGCCAAGGTCAACGAAGGCGACGTCCTGTTCACGCTCGATAGCCGGACGATCGAAGCGCAGATCCGCCAAGCCGAAGGCATGGTCGCGCGCGATCAGGCGCAGCTCGACGGCGCCGAGCGGGACGTTCGCCGCTACACCGATCTCGTCGCCAAAGGCGCGACGCCGACGATCAATCTCGACAACGCCACGACGCAAGCCGAGACCTTCCGCGCCGCCATGAAGGCGGATCAAGCGGCGCTCGACAATCTCAAAGTTCAACTCAGTTACTGCCTCATCCGTGCGCCGATTTCCGGCCGCATCAGCAGCGCCTCGGTGAAGGCCGGCAATTTCGTCCGCCAGGCCGATCTCGCTCCGCTCGCAACGATCAACCAGATGGCGCCGATCTATGTCTCGTTCTCGCTCCCTCAGCGCAATCTTCCCGATGTGAGAAGGTCTCTGGCCGCCGAGACTGCGACCGTTGAAGCCGTGCTGCCCGTCACCGGCGAACGTGCCGCCGGCCAAGTCTCGATGATCGAGAATACGGTCGATGCTTCGACCGGCATGGTGACCATTCGTGCGATCATGCCGAACAAGGACGAACTGCTCTGGCCCGGCACGCTCGTGAATACGGAGATGACGCTTCGGACGGAGCGGCGGATCACCATTCCGGCGAATGCATTGCAAAACAGTCAAACCGGCACCTTCGTGTTCGTGGTGAAGGATGGCGCGGCGCTTGTTCGCCCGGTCAAGGTCGAACGGACGGTCGACAACCAGTCAGCCATCGAATCGGGGCTCCAGGAAGGCGAGGTCGTCGTCACCGACGGCCAGCTCTCGCTCTCGAACGGAACCAAGGTGACGCCGCGGACCGAGGGATCCTCCTGATATGACCATATCGGAGCTCTGCATCCGCAGACCGGTGATGACCACGCTCATCACCGCCTCGATCATCGTCTTCGGAATCTTTGCCTATCGTCTGCTGGCGGTGGCGGCGCTTCCGCGTGTGGATTTTCCCACCATCCAGGTCACGGCCAACCTGCCGGGCGCCAGCCCGGAGACAATGGCGGCCTCGGTCGCCGGCCCGATTGAGCGACAGTTCTCCACCATCGCCGGCATATCGTCGATGACGTCGCAATCGACGCTCGGCCAGACGCAAATCACCATTCAATTCGATCTCAACCGCGACATCGACGGCGCGGCACTCGACGTGCAGACCGCCTTGGCCGTTGCCGCGCGCCGATTGCCGGTTGAAATGACCACACCGCCGTTCTTCCGCAAGGTCAACCCGGGCGATTTCCCGGTGCTCTATATCAGCCTGATCTCGCCGACGCTGCCGCTCTCCACCGTGGACGAGTACGGCGAGACGACGCTGGCGCAGCAGATTTCCCAGCTTCCGGGCGTTGCGCAGGTGCTGGTTTATGGCGCCCAAAAATTTGCCGTGCGGGTTCAGGTCGATCCCATTGCCGCCGCGGCACGCAATATATCGCTCGACGACATCCGCACCGTCTTGAGCAAGGCAAACTCCAACACGCCGGTCGGTACCCTGACCGGTCCCGAACGCGACGTGACTTTGCAGGCCACCAGCGCGATGCGCCACGCGTCGGACTACCGCAACGTCGTCGCGGCCTGGCGCAATGGCGCGCCGATCAAACTTCAGGAGATTGCCCGCGTCATCGACAGTGTCGAGAACGACAAAATCGCGAGCTGGTACAACAATGAACGCGCGATCGTGCTTGCGATCCAGCGCCAGCCTGACGCCAACACCGTTGAGGTCGTCGACCAGGTGCGCGCCAAGCTGCCGTCATTCCGCGCCCAAATACCGCCCTCCATCCGCATGGAGCCGCTGCTCGATCGCTCGATCTCGATCCGGCAGGCGGTCGCCGACGTGCAGGAAACGCTCGCCATTGCGTTCTGCCTTGTCATCATGGTCATCTTTCTGTTCCTCCGTTCGGCCTCGGCGACGATCATTCCCGGCCTGGCGGTTCCAATCTCTCTGATTGGCACCTGCGCGGCGATGTATGCGTTTGGCTACTCCATCAACAACATGACGCTGCTGGCGTTGACGCTGTCCGTCGGCTTCGTGGTCGACGATGCGATCGTCATGCTTGAGAACATCGTTCGCCATATCGAGGGCGGCATGCGGCCTTTCGAAGCCGCGCTCAAGGGCGCCCGCGAGATCGGCTTCACGATCGTATCGATCACGTTCTCGCTGATCGCGGTCTTCATTCCGGTGCTGCTGATGGGGGGCATCGTCGGCCGCGTTTTCCGCGAATTCGCTGTCACCATCGCGGTCGCCATTGTGCTCTCCGGTTTCGTCTCGCTGACGCTCACGCCGATGCTGTGCGCGCGCGTGCTGCGCGGCCATCACGAGGGCGACCAGCAGCAATTCTTCCTGTTGCGTATTTTCGAGCGGCTCTTTCAAACCTGGCTGAAATCCTACGAGTGGGCGCTCGACCGAGTTCTCGCCTATAAATCGATCACGCTGATGGTCACGATTGCCACGATCATCGGCACGGTCCTGCTGTACATCGTCGTGCCCAAGGGATTTTTCCCCACCGAAGATACCGGTTACATGCTGGCGATCACCGAGGCGCGGTCGGACATTTCTTTCGAAGCCATGATCGAACGCCAGCGCAAGGTCGCGGAAATCATCCGCAAGGATCCCGCGGTGCTCTACGTCAACTCGACGGTCGGCGTTGGCGGTCCGAATTCGACCGGCAATCAGGGCCGCATGCTGGTGGCGCTGAAGCCGAAATCCGAGCGCGGACCGTTGGCCCAGGTCACGGCGCGGATGAAGCGCAATACCAGCGGCGTCACCGGCATGGCCGTGTTCTTCCAGATGATTCAGAACATCAATATCGGCGGAAAGATCCTGAAGAGCCAATACCAGTACACCTTGCAATCAAGCGATACCGACACGCTTTATACCCTCGCGCCGCAGCTGCGCGACAAGATTGCCAAACTGGACGGCCTGCAGGACGTCACGACCGATCTCTATGTCACCAATCCGCAGGTGATGATCGATGTCGACCGCGAGAAGGCCGCGGTCTACGGCATCACCGTCGACCAGGTGCGGCAGGAACTGTTCAACGCCTTCGGCACGCGCCAGGTCGCGACGATCTACACGCCGACCAACGACTATCAGGTCATACTCGAAGCCCAGCCCGAGTTCCGCACCGATCCTTCGAGCCTTTCGAAAATCTTCGTCAAGACCAATACCAGCGGGACCGCTCCCAGTGTACCGGGCGCGAGTTCGGCACCGGGCTCCGGCGTGTCTGGTAACGGAATTCCGTCTGGACAATCGATCCCGCTCTCGGCGGTGACGATGCCTGTGCAAAAGGTTGGGCCACTGCTGGTGAATCACCAGGGCCAGCAACCTTCGGTCACCATTTCGTTCAATCTCGCGCCCGGCTATTCGCTTGGCGATGCGGTGACGGCGATCCAGAAGCTCGAACGCGATTCAAATCTACCTGCGACCATCACGACCGGATTCCAAGGCACGGCGCAGGTGTTTCAGGAATCGTTGAAGGGCCAAGGCGTTCTCATCTTGGCCGCGATCTTCGCGGCCTTCGTGGTGCTGGGCATTCTGTATGAAAGCTTCATCCATCCGATCACGATCATCTCGGGCCTGCCGTCGGCCGGCATCGGAGCGCTGCTGACGCTGCTGCTGTTCCGCATGGACCTTTCGGTCATCGCCATGATCGGCATCGTCATGCTGGTCGGCATCGTGAAGAAGAACGCCATCATGATGGTCGATTTCGCCATCGAGCGCCGGCGCGTCGGCATGAGCGCCGAAGCCGCGATCCGCGAGGCATGCCTGCTGCGGTTCCGCCCGATCATGATGACGACATTTGCCGCGATTTTCGGCGCATTGCCGATCGCGCTCGGCAACGGCGAGGGTGCCGAATTGCGCCAACCGCTCGGCGTCGCAGTCGTCGGCGGACTTTGCCTGTCGCAACTGCTGACGCTGTTCATCACACCGGTCGTCTACCTCTATCTCGATCGCATCGATCGTCAGTTGAAGCGTCGGCTCGAGCCGCAGCTCGAAGAGGTGCCCGAACGGCCAAGCAAGCCGGCCGTCGCGGCGGAGTAGCGAGGTCTTTGGGGGGAACCATGTTACGTCGTGTTACGCTGAGCCTAATCGTTGCCACCGTAGCGGTCGGATCCGGCATGCTCGCCTCCGGTTCGGCCTTGGCCGACGGCGCGCTGGCGATAGCCTTTCCGCCGGATATTTCGAAGGATGGCTTCGCGATCGGCTACACCTACAATTATGCCGACCCCGAGGAGGCGCGTAACCGCGCATTGGAAAGTTGCCGCACCTCCAAATCGGCGTCGGAAAGCGTAAGAGAGCTCTGCATGGTCATCGCCACCTTCCGGAATGAGTGCTTTGCGTTCGCCATGGACCCCAATGCCGGCACGCCGGGGGTCGGCTTTTCAATTGCGGCGGACAAGGAAAGGGCCGAAATCCGCGCGCTCGCCTTCTGCGCAGCCACTGCGGGCAAGGAGCGGCGGGAATTCTGCAAGATCGAGCGATCGTATTGCGATACGACGAAGTGATCAGATCGAGAAACTCGTGCCGCAGCCGCAGGACGCTTTGGCCTTCGGATTATTGACCTTGAACGCGGCGCCGATGAGATCGTCGACGAAATCGATTTCGGCCCCCGCCATGTACTGCAGCGAGGTTGAGTCGATCAGTACCGTGGCACCGTCCTGTCCGATGACGAAGTCGTCCGCGGCCTTGGATCGATCGACGTCGAATTTGTATTGAAAGCCCGAGCAGCCGCCACCCTCGACGCTCACGCGCAATGCGGTTCCCGCCGGCTCGGCTTTGAGGATTTCCCCAATCCGCCGCGCCGCCCGTTCGGTCATGGTAACGCCCGCCGTCATCGATTCCCGCTTTGCGCCGTTGCAAGCCCGACAGGGGGATAGTTAAGTACGAGCAAGGCGCAGGTCAATCGAGCATATACCATGGCGGTCGAGGCGGCGGAACGCGCGCCCTATGCGTCCAACCCGAATGCAAGCCGCGGTCGTCGTTTCGCCGAGCCGCCGAACTTGGCGCGCAGCGTCTTTCGCCGCGATTGCGATCGCATCATTCATGCCACGGCGTTTCGAAGGCTCGCGCACAAGACGCAAGTCTTCGTATTTCACGAAGGTGACCATTTTCGTACGCGCCTGACGCATACGTTGGAGGTCACCCAGATCGCGCGCTCGCTTGCCCGCGCGCTTGGCCTCGACGAGGATCTGGCCGAGGGCTGCGCCCTGGCCCACGATCTTGGCCATCCGCCGTTTGGCCACGCCGGTGAGCGCGCGCTCGACGCCTGCCTCGCCGATTGCGGCGGTTTCGACCACAACGCCCAAACCCTGCGCGTCGTCACGGCGCTCGAGCGGCGATACGCCGATTTCGACGGACTGAATCTCAGCTGGGAAACGCTCGAAGGGCTGGTCAAGCACAACGGTCCGCTCACGGATCGCAATGGCAAAGCGATCGGCCGCCATGCCGGGCGCGGCGTGCCCCGTGCGATCACCGAATATTCCAAACTGCACGATCTCGAATTGTGGAGCCACACCAGCGCGGAAGCGCAGGCCGGCGCCATCGCCGACGACATCGCCTACGACGCGCACGATATCGACGACGGCCTGCGCGCCGAGCTCTTTACCCTGGCGGAAATCGCGAGTGTGCCTCTGATCGGCGATATCCTTGCCGAAATCGCCAAGCTGCACCCGCACATCGAGCCGGCGCGCCGCGTGCACGAACTCATCCGCCGCCTGATTGCGCGGATGATCGAAGACGTCACCGCGCAATCCCGGCGCAACCTACAGACGCTTGCGCCGGGCTCGGTCGACGACGTGCGCAAGGCGAACGCGCCCGTCATTACCTTTTCCGCCGCCATGGCGAACGTCGACCGCGCCATCAAGGGCTTCCTCTATCCGCGCATGTACCGCCATGAGCGGATCATGCGGATCATGGGCGAGGCGCAGTTGGTCGTCAGCGATCTGTTCGCGCATTACGATGCGCGGCCGGCTGATTTGCCGCCGGAGTGGGGCTATGACCCGAGCGATGATCGTGCCATCCGCGCCCGGCGCATCGCCGATTTCATCGCTGGCATGACCGACCGCTACGCGCTGGTCGAGCACGCGCGCCTCTTCCCTTCGACGCCGGAATTGCGCTGAGAGCGATCCGCGGGTTAGAAGGACTCGAACATTCGATTTGAACCCGGTCTGCCATCAGAGCCGCATGAACGTCTTCTCCCGGATTACGGACCGCGTCCATTCCGCAGTCGAAGCGCTGGCGAAAGCCGGCGCGTTTCCCGTTCCGCAAAATCTGTCGCGCGTCACCGTTGAGCTGCCGCGCGAAGCCGGTCACGGCGAGCTTGCCACCAATGCCGCGATGGTGCTGGCCAAGGAGGTGGGCTGGAAGCCGCGGGATTTGGCGGAGCGAATTGCGGCGGAGCTGCGAAATTGTTCCGAGGTGACGAGGGCCGAAATCGCCGGACCCGGTTTCATCAATTTGACGCTGGACGCCGACGTCTGGCGAGCCGAGCTCAAAGCCGCCATCGAGGCCGGCGTGAATTACGGCCGCAGCGATCTCGGCAAATCCGAGAAGGTCAACGTCGAATACGTTTCGGCCAATCCAACCGGCCCGATGCATGTGGGTCATTGTCGCGGCGCGGTGTTCGGCGATGCGCTCGCCAACGTCCTCGCTTACGTCGGCTTCGCCGTAACGCGCGAATATTATATCAACGATGCCGGCGCCCAGGTTGACGCGCTCGCGCGTTCGGCCTTTCTGCGCTATCGCGAAGCGCTCGGCGAGGCCATCGGCGCAATTCCCGACGGCCTATACCCCGGCGATTACCTCAAACCCGTGGGCGCCGCATTGGTAGCCGAGTTCGGCAACAAGCTGCACAACCAGCCTGAATCCCAGTGGCTGCCGGTTGTCCGCGCCAAAGCCATCGCCATGATGATGGACGAAATCCGCGACGACCTCGCGGCGCTCAACGTCAAGCATGAGGTGTTTTTTTCCGAGCGCTCGCTGCTCGCAGGCAACGACCAGGTCGCCGCCACCATCGAGGCCCTGCGGGCGCAGGGGCACATCTTCGAGGGCCGTCTGCCGCCTCCCAAGAGCGGCGCGATCGAGGATTGGGAAGACCGCGAGCAGACGCTGTTTCGCTCGACCGATTTCGGCGACGATGTCGACCGACCGCTGAAGAAATCGGACGGCACCTACACTTACTTTGCTTCCGACATCGCCTATCACAAATCCAAGTTCGATCGCGGTTTCCGCAACATGATCGACGTCTGGGGCGCCGACCACGGCGGCTACGTCAAGCGCATGAAGGCCGCGGTCAAGGCCATCAGCAACGACACCGCCGAACTCGACGTCAAGATCGTCCAGCTCGTGAAGCTCACGCGCGCCGGCGTCGAGGTGAAGATGTCGAAGCGGGCAGGGGAGTTCGTGACGCTGCGCGACGTGGTCAATGAAGTCGGCCGCGATGCCGTCCGCTTCATGATGCTCTACCGCAAGAACGATGCGCTGCTCGATTTCGACCTCGCCCGGGTGATCGAGCAGTCACGCGACAATCCCGTGTTCTATGTCCAGTACGGCCACGCGCGCGGTCAGTCGGTGTTCCGCAATGCTGCGGCCGTGTTGCCCGAATTGCCGTCGGAACCGGTCGCGCGCGCCGACTGGCTTGCCGGCGCCGCGCTTTCGCGGCTGGATGATCCGGCCGAACTTGCATTGATGCGCAAGATTTCGCTCTATCCGCGTCTGCTCGAAGCCGCGGCGCTCGCGCATGAACCCCATCGCATCGCCTTCTATCTCTATGAGCTTGCAAGCGAATTTCACACGCAATGGACCCGCGGTAACGATATGCCTCATTTACGCTTCATTATCCAAGATGATCCACTAATAACAACGGCACGACTGGCTCTGGTACAGGGCGTCGTGACCGTTCTTGCATCCGGGCTTGCATTGCTCGGTGTCGGGGCACCTGGGGAAATGCGATAGGCGCGCTCGGGACCGCCGGACATTTATCGACGGCACGCCAGTTGGCCCTCCGAGCGCTTACCTGAAGCAGTGTAGCGGTTGGTGTAACAGCATGAGCGAAGACAACACGGAAAACCGTTTGAGCAACGCCCCGGTTCGGGGAAAAGCCCCAAGCGAGCAGACGACCGACCCGCTGGCCGAACTCGCTCGGCTGATTGGCCAGAACGATCCGTTCGTAGAATTAGGGCGCGACAATCGCACGCCAGCGCAGCCCCAACAGCGGACGGCGCAAAACGGGCCGCAGCTCACCGGGAATCCGTTTCCTGATTTGCGCGAGCCGATGGCGACAAACGGCGCACATCACGTCGAACAGCAGCCGCCGGCTTTCATCCAGGCAAACCGCGATGACGGCAGTTACCGCGAGTCCATGTTTCGCAACGGCCATCACGGATCTGACGTCGATTTCTACGACGATGCGGAAACGGCCGGCGGTGGCCGCCGCGCCACCACGACCTTGCTGGTGATTGCGCTCGCCGTCGTTGGATCGGCCGGCGCCTTTGCCTTTAAATTCATGTTCAGCGGCCCGTCGTCGAGTTCGCCGCCGCCGATCGTCCGCGCCAACACGGAGCCGACAAAGGTTCCGCCGCCGGTCGCCAGCACGGATACTTCGCCGAACAAGCTGACCTATGATCGCGTCGGCGATCGCAGCCAAGGCGAACGCGTGGTCTCCCGGGAGGAAGCTCCGGTCGATCCGCGCGACTTGGCGCGGCCAAGCGCGAGCCGGAATACGGCCTCCACATCGACCTCGCCATCCAATCAGTTCGCCCAGACCGGCGTTCCGGTTGCGCCGCCGAGCGCGGCCGCGTCCAACCCGGCCGGCGCCGCGACGCTGATGACGACCGAACCGAAGAAAGTCCGCACCGTTCCGATTCGTCCCGAAATGAACGAATCCGCCATGGCGCCGCCATCGCTGACACCGCCCGTCGCCGCAGCTTCCGCGGCCGTCGCGCCAACCCCGCGTCCGGCCGCCCCGGCAGCGCCGACCGCGACCGCTGTGGCGCCCGCACCCGCTCCGATGCCCGCGCCGCGGGCGGCCGTGGCCGTTCCACAGCCGCCTCAACCCGCACCACGCCCGGACAATGCGCCGCTCGTGCTCAACGACGAGTCATCGCCAGCCCTGCCGCGCTTGAACGCGCCAGCGCCTGCCCAACCTCGGCCGGCGCCGCAGGCCGCCGCGCGCCCGGCTCCGATGCCGCTGGCCGCAGCAACCCCGAAACCCGCCGTAGCGCCTGCCGCGGCCGCTGCCCCCAAGCCCGTAGCGACGACGAGCGGGGGAGCCGGCGGCTATCTCGTGCAGGTGTCCTCGCAGCGCAACGAGGCTGACGCCCAGGCGGCGCTGCGCACGGCGCAAACCAAATACCCGAACGTTTTGGGCGGCCAGAAGGTCACGATCCGGCGAGCCGATCTTGGCGAACGCGGCACCTTCTATCGCGCCATGATCGGTCCCTTTGCCAACCGGGAGCAGGCGACGCAGCTCTGCGGTAGCCTGAAGGCCGCAGGTGGCGATTGCATTGTCCAGGCGAACTGACGCTTCGCTTGACCCTTGCCGGCCGCGCGGGCTAATCGGCGCCAATGGCGATTAGTGCTTTCATTACAGGCGTTTCTGGAACAACACTCACCCAAAATGAGCGCGCCTTCATGCGCGACTCGAACCCGTGGGGTTTGATCGTCTTCAAGCGAAACATAAGTGATAAAGACCAAGTTACTAAATTAATTGCGGAATTTAAATCATTGCTGGGCCGTTCGGAGGTTCCTGTGCTGGTCGATCAGGAGGGTGGCCGCGTTCAGCGCCTGGGGCCGCCGCATTGGCCCAACTATCCGCCCGGCGCGGCCTATGGCCGGCTCTATGATCGCGACCCGGCGGCAGGCCGGGCGGCAGCGCGCCTAGGCGCGCATCTGATCGCCGCCGACCTCCTGCCGCTCGGTATCACGGTCGACTGTCTCCCGCTGGCCGATGTGCCGGTCTCCGGCGCCGATCAGGTGATCGGCGACCGGGCCTACGGCGACACGCCGGCGAAGGTTGCCGCTATTGCCGCCGCCGTTGCCGCAGGTCTTAACGACGGCGGCGTGTTGCCCGTGCTCAAACACATCCCCGGTCACGGCCGCGCCACGGCCGACAGTCACGAACGCTTGCCGGTCGTTAACGCCGATCGCTCAACTCTTGAGCAAACCGACTTCGCTGCCTTCAAGCCGCTGAACCGGCTTCCGCTCGGCATGACCGCGCATGTGGTGTTCACGGCAATTGACCTCGTGTCACCGGCGACAACTTCGGTCAAAATGATCCGCGACGTGATTCGCGGTTTCATAGGATTCGATGGCTTGCTGATGAGCGACGACGTTTCGATGGGCGCATTGTCGGGTTCGATCGCCGAACGCACGCGCGCGTCGATCGCGGCCGGCTGTGACGTGGTTCTGCATTGCAACGGCAAGCTCGAGGAGATGCAGGCCGTCGCCGCCGCGGCTCCCGCTCTTGACGGCGCAGCGGCCCGTCGCGCCGAAGCCGCGCTCAAAGCGCGCGGGACACCCGCCGCCTTCGATCAGGCCGCGGCGCGGCAGGAGTTCAATGCGCTCTTGGCCGCAGGCGGTGCGGAGATCGTGGCATGAGCACCCCCGAGCCGACGCTGTTCGAAGGCGAATTCGTCGAGCGCGCCAGCGATGAGCCGGCCTTGGTGGTCGACGTCGAGGGTTTCGAGGGACCGCTCGACTTGCTGCTGATGCTGGCGCGCCAGCAGAAGGTGGACTTGGCGAAGATCTCGATCCTCGCGCTTGCCGACCAGTATCTCGCCTTCATCGAAGCCGCGCGCAAATTGCGGCTCGAGCTTGCCGCCGACTATCTGGTGATGGCCGCATGGCTGGCCTATTTGAAGTCGCGCCTGCTGCTGCCCGAAGCCGAAGAGCCGAACGGCATGAGCGCAGAGGACATGGCCAATGCGCTGGCCTGGCGCCTCAAGCGGCTCGAAGCCTTCCGCGAAGTGGCCTCCCGCCTGATGGGACGCCCGCAACTCGACCGCGACGTGTTTGCCCGCGGCGATCCCGAGCCGGTCGCGGACATCAAGCATCCGCAATGGTCGGCAACGCTGTACGACTTGCTTTCGGCCTATGCGATGCAACGGCAGAAAAGCGCGCTGGCGCACCTGCGCTTCAAGCAGCGCTCGGTTTGGTCGCTGGCCGAAGCGCGGGCCGTGCTCGAGCGCATGGTCGGACATGCCGGCGATTGGAGCCGACTCGACGAGTTCCTGATTTCCTATGTGGTCGAGCCGGCGATGCGCGCGACCGTGCTCGCCTCGAGCCTGGCGGCAACGCTGGAGCTGGTGCGTGAAGGCGCGATCGAGATGCATCAGCACACGGCCTTTGCGCCGATCTATGTGCGCAAGCGTCACGCCGGCGGCCAAGTTGCCGCGGCCGTGGGCACCAACACACCCAGCGGAATCGACTAGATCGGCTCAAGGAGACCGGAGGTATGGCGGTTTTGGCAGAGAGAAGGGTCATCCCCCACGACGAACTGAAGTCGCGATCCAAGCGCAAGGCCGAGGCGGCCGGCGAAGCGGACGCGGTCGCGGCCACGCCGCGACCCGATGAGCTGCGGCTGCTCGAAGCCTTGCTGTTTGCCGCCTCCGAACCGCTCGACGAAAAGACGCTCGCCGCGCGTCTGCCGTCCGAGGTCGATGTCAAAGCCAGCCTGCGCGCGCTGCAGATCGAATATGCCGCGAAGGGCGTCAATCTGGTGCGCATCGCCGGCAAATGGACGTTCCGCACGGCCAACGATCTGTCCTGGCTGCTCACCAAGGAAGCCACCGTTCCGCGCAAACTGTCGCGCGCCGCCATCGAGACGCTGGCCGTGATCGCCTATCACCAGCCGGTGACGCGGGTCGAAGTCGAAGAGATCCGCGGCGTCGTGATGTCGAAGGGCACCTTCGACGTGCTGATGGAAACCGGCTGGATCCGCCCGCGCGGCCGCCGCAAGACCCCGGGACGTCCGATCACCTACGGCACCACCGAGGCGTTCCTGTCCCATTTCGGATTGGAGGCGCTCTCCGATCTGCCGGGGCTTGAGGAGCTCAAAGGTTCGGGCCTGCTCGACGGCCGCCTGCCGCCCGGCTTTAACGTTCCGACGCCTTCGGACGATCCCGGCCTGCGCGAGGACGAAGATCCGCTCGAACCCGGCGATTTGGACCTGGGTCTTGCCCCGCCGCCGGAGCGGATCGAGGAATAGCGCGGTACAGGCTTGGAATGCCTGCACTTTGAGGCAGTTAACGGCTACAAAGCCCCCGAGCGCGGCAAATCGGCATCCTTGTTTTTGCCCTTCCGGGGGCCTAGGTTGCAATCAAAGCCTTAAAGCAGGCGCGGGCTAGCGCCGAGGCGGAGGAATTCACATGGGTTCATTGAGCATTTGGCATTGGATCATCGTTCTCGCCGTGGTCCTGGTGCTGTTCGGCGGACGCGGGAAAATCTCCCAGCTCATGGGCGACTTCGCCCAGGGCATCAAGGCGTTCAAGAAGGGCATGTCCGACGAGGAGAAGGAAGTCGACGCCGAGCCTTCCGAAACCAAGCCCAAGACCATCGGCGATACCAAATCGGGCGATCAGCTCAAGCAGCATTCGCAGACCGAGCGCAAATTCGAGGGCACGACGTCCTGAAATTGTCCGCGCTGTTGGGCGTCCGCGGTAGAAATTTGAGGGGCGCCGGCCGCGAGGCTTGCGCCCCTTGGAGTTAGAGACATCATGTTCGATATCGGTTGGGGCGAGCTTCTCGTTATAGGCGTCGTCGCGTTGATCGCGATCGGGCCCAAGGAACTGCCCGGCGTCTTGCGCATGACCGGCCAGTGGATGGGCAAGATCCGCCGCATGGCGTCGGAGTTTCAGGACCAGTTCCGCGAAGCCATGCGCGAGGCCGAGATGGCCGACCTGAAGAAACAGGTCGATGAAATGACCAGCACGGCCACGAGCTATACCAATTTTGATCCGATCGGCAGCGTGCGCCGGGAGGTCGAAAATCTGATCAAGGATGAGCCGGTGAAAAGCTCCGAACCGGCGGTGGCGCCGGAAACGGCGGCATCCGAGCCGAGCATCCCGAGCGATACGCCGCAACCCGCCGCCTCCGCGGCGCCTCAGCCTCCGCCCGCGGACGGGCGCAAGGCCGGGGAGGGGGCATGAACGAACAAGGGAAAGTCCCCGAGGAAGACGAGATCGAGGCGAGCAAAGCGCCTTTGATGACTCATCTGATCGAGCTGCGCTCGCGCTTGATCAAGGCGCTTGCTGCCTTTTTCATCGCCGCCATCGTCTGCTTCTTTTTCGCCAAGCAGATCTACAACATCCTGCTCTGGCCCTATGTGCTGGTCGCCGGCGCGGAGAATTCCAAGTTCATCTATACCGCGCTGCTCGAATATTTCATCACCCAGCTCAAGCTCGCGCTGTTCGGCGCGGCTTTCGTCTCGTTCCCGGTGGTGGCGACGCAGATCTACATGTTCGTCGCACCCGGGCTCTATCGCCATGAGCGCAAGGCGTTCCTGCCGTATCTCGTGGCAACGCCGGTATTCTTCGTGCTCGGCTCGCTCGTCGTGTATTTCGTGGTCATGCCCATGCTGGTGCGCTTCTCGCTCGGCATGCAGCAGACCGGAGGCGACAACCGGCCCGAGATCGTGCTGCTGCCCAAGGTCGGCGAATATTTGTCGCTGATGATGGCGCTGGTGCTCGCCTTCGGCATCGCCTTCCAGCTGCCGGTGATCCTGACGCTGCTCGGCCGCATCGGGATCGTCACCTCGCAGATGCTGAAGGAGAAGCGGCGCTATTTCATCGTGCTCGCCTTCATCATCGCGGCGGTACTCACCCCGCCCGACGTTCTTTCGCAGATGTCGCTCGCGCTGCCGCTGCTGCTGCTGTACGAGGGCGCGATCTGGTCGGTGCGATTGGTGGAGAAGCAGGCGCAGGCCGGCAACACGCCCGGGTCGACGCAAGGCACCAACAAGACTTCGGAATGAAACCGTTTCGCGTTACAGAAAATACGTGAAATAGATAAAGACGCCGGCCAGCAGCGCGCCGAATCCCGCCGGAAACAACAAAGCCAGCGCCAACGCTGATTTCGGCCTTTGGATTTTGCCGCGAACATGATTGCCGGCACCGCGGTCACCAGCGCCAATATCGGCACCGCCCAGATCAGGAATGTATCGAGCCCGAAGAACGCCGGGTCGGAATATTTCACGATCACGGCCGTGACGGCGATTGCCACGACCGCGTCGAGAATGCCGATGATGATCGTTGCAGCGCGCATGGGCCCCTCGTGCAGGCCGGCGGAATCACCGCCGGCAAGCCGCAATATAACGATCCCGGCGACGGGCGGAAAACGCTATAAGGCGCTATAACAGCGCAACGATTCCTTGATATGGCGGACCGATGCACGACATCAAATGGATTCGCGAGCACAAGGACGAGTTCGAGCGCGCCTTACGGCGCCGCGGCCTCGCGCCGGAAACCGAGAATCTGCTTGCGCGCGACGAGCGCCGCCGCGCCGCGATCCTGAAAGCCGAACAGGCGCTGGCGCGCCGCAACGCCGCCTCGAAGGAAATCGGCCAGGCCAAGGCCAAAAAGGACGAGGCCGCGGCGCAAAAGCTCATGGCCGAGGTCGGTGAACTGAAGAACACCATTCCGCAGCTCGAGGCTGCCGCGAAGGCGGCGGAGCAGGAACTCAACGGGGTTCTCGCCCAAATCCCGAACCTGCCGCTCGCCGAGGTGCCGGACGGCACGGACGAGACGGGCAACAAGGAGCACCACAAGTTCGGCGCCAAGCGCGAATACAAATTCGCGCCCAAGCAGCATTTCGATCTCGGCGAGGCGCTTGGCCAGATGGATTTCGAGACCGCCGCGAAATTGTCCGGCGCGCGCTTCGTTGTGTTGAAGTCCGGCCTCGCGCGGCTCGAACGCGCGCTATCGCAATTCATGCTCGATGTACACACCAGCGAACCGCACAATTACACGGAAGTGAGTCCCCCGCTTTTAGTTCGTGACGCGACGATGTTCGGGACTACGCAATTGCCAAAATTTGAGGATGATCAATTTTGGGCTCTCAGAGGCGAACTAGTCGCCGCTGTCGACGAGAACACTGTCGCCGCGGCAGATCAGTTCGAAGCTCAGGCTGCTTATATAGGGCGCATCGCCAAACAGAGGAATGAACGACTGGGGCTCATCCCCACCGCCGAAGTGCCGCTGACCAATCTGGTGCGCGAATCCATCCTCGACGAGGACGCACTGCCGCTGCGCTTCACCGCCTGCACGCCGTGCTTCCGCGCCGAAGCCGGCGCCGCCGGAAAAGACACCCGTGGCATGATCCGCCAGCACCAGTTCACCAAGGTCGAGCTCGTCTCCATCACCACACCCGCGCAGTCCAAGGACGAGCACGAGCGCATGCTCGCCTGCGCCGAGGAAGTCTTGCGCCGGCTCGATCTGCACTATCGCGTCGTGACGCTCTGCGCCGGCGACATGGGCTTTGCCTCGCAAAAAACCTACGACATCGAGGTCTGGCTGCCCGGGCAGGGGCTCTACCGCGAAATTTCCTCCTGCTCGCTCTGCGGCGACTTCCAGGCCCGCCGCATGCTGGCGCGCTTCCGCCCCAAGGGCGGCAAGCACACCGAGTTCGTTCACACGCTCAACGGCTCCGGCGCGGCTGTCGGCCGCGCGCTCATCGCCGTAATGGAGACCTATCAGCAGGCCGACGGCTCGATCGCGGTGCCCGCCGCGCTCGCGCCCTACATGGGCGGCCTCAAGACGATTGAGAAGAAGCAGTGAGCAGAAACAGGACCATCCTGCGTCACTTGGTTTCTCCCTCCCCCCTTGTGGGGGAGGGTTGGGGAGGGCGGTCGTTGTTTTTGGAAGCTGCGCATCCTCATCGCACGACCCCCACCCCTTACCCCTCCCCGCAAGGGGGAGGGGAAAACGCTGTGCGTATATAGTGAGCGTGATGCGCATCCTCATCACCAACGACGACGGCATTCACTCCGAAGGCCTCGACACCTGCGCCGAGATCGCGCGCTCTCTCTCCGACGACGTGTGGATCGTGGCGCCGGAGTTCGACCAGAGCGGCGTCTCGCACTCACTCTCGCTCAACGATCCCTTGCGCCTGCGTCAGGTCGAGGAGCGCCGCTTTGCCGTCAAGGGCACGCCGACCGACTGCATCATCATGGGCGCGCGCCACATCCTCAACGGCAAAGGCCCCGATCTCGTGCTCTCCGGTGTCAACCGCGGCCGCAATGCCGGCGAGGACGTGATCTATTCCGGCACGGTCGCGGGCGCCGTCGAAGGCACCATTCTCGGTATTCCGTCGCTCGCGCTGTCGCAGTCCTACAAATCCCGCAGCGGAAATCTGCCGCATTGGAGCACGGCGACCAAATACGGCCCCGACATCATCCGCCGCGTGCTCGACGCCGGCATTCCGCGCGACGTGCTGATCAATGTGAATTTTCCCGACTGCCCACCGGGTGAGGTCAAGGGCATCGCGGTCACCACGCAGGGCCGCAACCGCCAGGAACGCCTGCAGATCGACCAGCGCCACGACGGCCGCGGCAACGCCTATTACTGGATCGCCTATGTGCGCATGCGCGGCATCCCGCCAGAGCACGGCACCGACATTTCCGCGCTCGCCGACAACCATATCGCGGTGACGCCGCTGCGCCTCGACATGACCGACGAGCCGTTCATGACCAAACTTGCGCAAACGTTGCGCTGATCAAGCGTGGGGGATTTGGCGACGGAGGGCAACGTGTCGCAACCGCCAAGCGACGAAAAAATCCAGCGCATGGAATTCATGCTGGGCCTGCGCCGCCGCGGCATCAGCGATCAGGCCGTCTTGCGCGCCATGGATGAAGTCCCGCGCGAGCATTTCATTTCACCGGACGTCGCCGACGCCGCTTACGCCGACCAAGCGCTGCCGATTGCCTGCGGTCAGACCATCAGTCAGCCGTACGTGGTTGCCTTTATGACCGAGCGGCTCGACGTGCATCCCAACCATCGCGTGCTCGAAGTCGGCACCGGTTCGGGGTATCAGGCGGCGGTCTTGTCGCGGCTGGCGCGCGAGGTCGTCAGTATCGAGCGTTATCGCACGCTCGCCGACGAAGCGCGCATGCGGCTCAAGACCTTGGGCTACGACAATGTGCAGGTCGTTGTCGGCGACGGCTTGGCGGGCGTGCCGGAGCATGCGCCATATGACCGCATCCTCGTCACCGCCGCAGCCGAAAGCCTTCCGCAGGCGCTCGTCGCGCAGCTCACCGAGGGCGGCGTCATGATCCTTCCGCTCGGTTCGCACGGTGGTTCGCAGGTTCTCGTCAAATTAACCAAAAACAAGGATCGCATTTCGCGCGAAGACATGATCGCTGTGCGTTTTGTGCCGCTAGTGCCCGGAAAAGCCCGTGAATTGTAGGGTGTTGCAACGCCGACACGCTCAACGCGCTGATTTTTCCGCTTAAAGTCTTGTTTACCCCAACGCTGTTTAAACTCATCGCGTAAATTCTTGTACGCGTGAGTAACCCTATGCGTTCTGCTGCGATTTTGCGCTCGCTTGCGTGCTTCCGCCTCGCGCTTCCGGCGGTCGTTGCACTCGGCTTCGCCGGCTGCAGTTCGGATACCACGCGCTTTGCCGACATGTCGTATACCGGCAGCACGCGCCCGAGCGGCGACATCACGACGCCTGCGACGACGCAACCGGCACCGGCGATCAGCACGACGACGCTGCCGCCGCCGACATCGGCGCCGGCCCCGCAGTCCTCCCAACTGACGCCGCCGCCGCAACCGGCTCCGCCCGTCGCGGCCAACACCCCGCCAGCGCCTCGCGTTGCCACCAGCGAGTCGTTCAAGCCCGCCCCACCGCCCGTCGCGGCGGCGAAGAGCAAGACCGTGCACACGGTCGCTGCCGGCGACACGCTGCATAAGATTGCGCGCAAGTACCAAGTGTCGGTCGCGGATTTACGGACCGCCAATAACATCGCGCCGCATACCAAGCTCAAGATCGGCG
>Ga0187765_10000141_pt1 | contig 24989 bp, 16 predicted proteins | sample 0216_QUI02_MP05__3_FD_133018 | JGI IMG/M metagenome (GOLD analysis project Ga0187765, IMG submission 133018) | Tropical peat soil microbial communities from peatlands in Department of Meta, Colombia - 0216_QUI02_MP05_10_MG | ecosystem: Environmental > Terrestrial > Soil > Wetlands > Peat ...
CAGCTGCTCGCGCTGGTGCGGGAGCAGCAGCCCGACGTGGTCGTTACCGACATCCGGATGCCGCCCACCGGGACCAACGAGGGCATCCAGGCGGCCGCCTGGCTGCACGAGAACCACCCCGAGGTGGGGGTGGTGGTGCTGAGCCAGTACACCGCGCCCGCGTACGCGATGGCGCTGCTCGAGCACGGCTCCGCCGGCCGCGCGTACCTGCTCAAGGAGCGGGTGGCCAGTGTGGACGAGCTGGCGCGGGCCATTCGCGCGGTCGCCCAGGGCGGATCGGTGATCGATCCTCTCGTCGTCGACGAGCTGGTCAGGTCACGGTCCGGCCAGCATCAGCCCGGCATGGCGTCGCTGACGCCGAGGGAATCGGAGATCCTGGCCGAGATGGCGCAGGGCAAGAGCAACGCCGCGATCGCCGCCTCGCTCATCGTCTCGGAGCGCGCCGTGGAGAAGCACACCAACTCGATCTTCGCCAAGCTGGGCCTCAGCGAGGAAAAGGACCTTAACCGCAGGGTGAAGGCCGTGCTGCTGTACCTGGCCGAGGGCCAGGGGGGCTGACCACACCGTAGCCAGGGTGGCAGCACCCTGCCCTGGTCAGCGCGGCCGTGCGAAGCTGAAGCCATGACCACAACCCCGCACTCAGTGGTCGTAGTCGACGATCAGGCGCCGTTCCGGCTGGCCGCCAAGGCGGTGCTGCGCCGGCTGACCTGCTTCGAGCTGGCTGGCGAGGCTTCCAGCGGGCCGGAGGCGATCGAGATGGTCGACGCTCTCCGCCCGGAACTGGTGCTGATGGACATCAACATGCCGGAGATGAACGGGATCGAGGCCACCCGCCGGATAGTGTCCGCCCACCCGGAGGTCGTGGTGTTCCTCTGCTCGACCTACGACGTAGAGGACCTGCCTCCCGGTGCCGCCGACAGCGGCGCGAGTGCCTACGTCAACAAGGAGCGGTTCGGGGCGGATACGCTGCGCCGGCTCTGGGCGGAGCGGCATTCGGGATCGTTCGCGACCGCCTGACCAGGAACCGCCCGCAGCGGGATGACCATGAGCGGCGTGGCTCAGGCTCCGGGCTGCGCGCGCAGCCGCGGGTCCGGGCGGTCACCATACGTAGCGGCGGGCCCGAAAGGCACAGGGTTAGGCTTGGCGGCGAGGCCCTGTCTGTACCGGGGCGCCGGGCCGGTAGCGGGCGGGGCGGAGGGACGAGGGGCCGGTGGCAGGGCAGGCTGGGCCGGGTTTCGGCGGGCTGCTGCGGCGGCTGCGCAATGATGCCGGCCTGACCCAGGATGAGCTGGCCGAGGCCGCGCAGGTAAGCCAGCGGGCGGTCAGTGACCTGGAGCGGGGGATCAACCGCACCGCCCGCAAGGACACGGCACTGCTGCTGGCCGGGGCGCTGGGACTGGACGGGCAGGCGCGCGATTTGTTCGTTGCGGCGGCCCGCGGGCGCGGGACGGTCGAGGCCGTGCTGGCGGCCCGGCCAGGGACGCCGCCGGGGGCGTTTGCGGCGGCGGCGACCCGGGCGCTGCCGCGGGATATCGCGGCCTTCACCGGCCGCGAGGCGGAACTCGCCCGGCTGATGGCGGCGCTCGACGGGCCGTCGGCCAGCGGCGGGGTGGTGGGCATTCACGCGATCGACGGGATGGCCGGGATCGGCAAGACCAGCTTCGCGGTGCACGCCGCGCACCGGCTGTCCGCCAGGTTCCCTGACGGGCAGTTCTTCTTGCCGCTGCACGCCCACACGGCCGGACAGCGGCCGGTGGACCCGGCCGATGGGCTGGCCAGCCTGCTGCTGGCCGCCGGGCTGGCCGCGGCTCAGATCCCGCCCGGCCTGGAAGCCCGCGCCGCCCGCTGGCGTGCGCACGTGGCAGACCGGAAGATCTTGCTGGTGCTGGATGACGCGGCCGGGCATGACCAGGTCCGGCCGTTGCTGCCCGGCGCCGCGGGCAGCCTGGTGCTGGTCACCAGCAGGCGGCGGCTGATCGCGCTGGAGGACAGCGCCGTGATCAGCCTGGACATTCTGGCTCCCGGCCAGGCGGCCGCGCTACTGACCCGGCTGACGGCCCGCGCCGGGATCGACGCCGCCGATCACGCGGTGAGCGAGATCACCCGGCTGTGCGGGTACCTGCCGCTGGCCATCGGGCTCATGGCCGGGCAGCTGAAGCACCACCCCGCTCGGACCGCCGGCCAGCTGGCCGGCGACCTGGCCGCTGCTACTGACCGGATGGCGCTCTTGCAGGCCGAGAACCTGTCGGTCACGGCCGCGTTCGACTTGTCCTACCAAGACCTCACCGAGGACCTGCAGCGGCTCTTCCGCCGGCTGGGCCTGATTCCCGGGCCCAGCTTCGACGCCTACGTCACCGCCGCGCTGGACGGCGCCGGCCTGGCCGCCTCCCGGAGCAGCCTTGATCAGCTCTATGACCAGCACCTGATCACCGAGACGGCGCCAGGTCAATACCGGCTGCACGACCTGCTCCGCGAGCACGCGCGCACCCTCGCCGCCACGGACGACCAGGCCGACCGCGACGCCGCGGCCGAGCGGGTGCTGGACTACTACCTGCACACCGCGCTGGCCGCCGGCCGCTACTTCGACACCTGGGCCAGCACCTTCCGCCAGCCGCCACCGGGCAACCCGCCGGCGCTGGCCCCGGACCTGTCCACCCTCGGGCAGTCGGTCGCCTGGCTGGAAGCCGAACGCGCCAACCTGCACGCCGTCGCGGACTACGCCGCCACCCGCGGACGGTCCCGGCATGCCATCGCGATACCCGCTGCGATGGGCAGCTTCCTGGCCGCCCGCGGTCACTGGGATCAGTCCGCCGTTCTCCACCAGAGCGCCCTGGCCACAGCCCGCCAGGTTGGAGACCGGCTCGGCGAGGCCGACACGCTCAGCACGCTGGGCGCACTGCAGCGGGAGACCGGACACTACCCGGCCGCTGCCGCCAGCCTGGCCCGGGCGCTCGCGCTCTACGTTGACGCCGGTGACCGGCCTGGCCAGGCCAACGTCCTCAACCAGCTGGGCTTCCTTCAGGTGCTGACCGGGGACTACCCCGCCGCCACCGCCAGCCACGAGCAGGCCCTGGCACTGGCCCGCTCCGCCCGCGACCGCCTCGCTGAGGGAGCCGCCCTCAACCACCTGGCCCTGGTGCAGCAGCTGACCGGGGATCACCCGGCCGCCACCGCCAGTCAGCAGCAGGCCCTGACACTGTTCACCGACCTCGGCGACCTGCACGGCCAGGCCTACGCCCTCAACGACCTCGGTGTCATCCAGCAAGAGACCGGGCACTACCCGGCCGCCGCAGCCAGCCAGCAGCAGGCCCTGGCGCTGTTCCGCGACATCGGCCACCGGCTCGGCCAGGCCCACGCGCTTAACGACCTCGGCCTTGTTCAGCAGCAGACGGGGGAATACCCGGCCGCCGCCGCCAGCCACCAGCAGGCCCTGGCGCTGTTCCGCGACCTCGGCAACCCGCTCGGCCAGGCCGAGGCGCTGAACCGTCTCGGCGAGCTCTCGCTCCGCACCTCGGCCACCGGCCAGGCCCGCGACCGGCACACCCGGGCGCTGGCCATCGCCCGCGACATCAGCGCGGCCCCCGAGGAAGCCCGCGCCCTGGAAGGAATCGGCAACAGCCACCTCCGGGATGGCAACCTCACCCAGGCCGCCGAGCATCTGCAGCAGGCACTCACGATCTACCAGCGCATCGGCGCCCCCGCCGCCGGGCGCGTCGAGGAAACCCTCCGCCGCCACCAGATGGCCCCACAGCCCGGCAGCTAGCGCCGGGCCCGGGAGCCGCGATGGGTACCCCGGGGATCAGATGACCGGTATCGATCCGCTGATCGCCGAGCCGTGCCCGGGCTGCGATTCCCAGCGGACGGTGCCGCCGATGGCGCCCAGCCGGTCCGCCATGTTGACGAAGCCGTGCCCGGCCCGCGCCTTCTCGGGGTCGAAGCCGGGCCCGTTGTCGCTGACCGAGAACAGCAGCCCGCCGGACTCTTCCCAGACCCGCACCTGCGCGGCGGCCTCCGGCGCGTGCTTGGCCGCGTTCTGCAGCGCCTCCAGGCAGCAGAAGTAGATCGCGGTCTCCACCCCCTGCGAGTAGCGCCCGATGCCGTCGGCGCTGACGCTGACCGGGATGGTGCACCTGGCCGCCGCGGCGCGCAGCGCCTCGGCCAGGCCGGCGTCGGCCAGCAGCGGCGGGTAGATGCCGTGCGCGAGCTCGCGGAGCTCCCTGATCGTCGCCTGGACGTCCCCGGTCAGCTGCTCGAGCATCTCCGACCCCCCGGCGGGGTCATCGGCCATGATGTCCCGGGCCAGACGCAGGTTCACGGCCAGCGCGACCAGGTGCTGCTGGGCGCCGTCGTGCAGGTCCCGTTCCACCCGGCGGCGTTCGGCGTCGGCGGCCGCCACGATGCGGGCCCGTGATTCGCGCAGCTCGTCGGCCTGCTTGCGCAGCTCATCCAGGGTGGTCTGGAGAGCGGCGTCGAGCCGGGAGTTGTGGAAGGCGAGGCCGGCCTGGCGGGCCAGCTCGGTCAGCACCCGGTCGTCCTCCTCGGAGAAGGCGTCCGCATCGGCCGGGCGTTCCACCACGATGAGGCCGAGAAGCTCACCGCCGTGGCTGATCGGCGCCACCCGCAACTGGCACCGATCCCGGCCGTCGAGCAGCGCGGGCAGCCAGACCGAGGCCCATGCGTTTCCCGAGACGCCCGCCCTGGTCACCACCGGGCGCTCACGCTCGGACAGCAGGACCGACCGCCGGCCGGCGTCGGGCACCGACACGGTGCGCTCCAGCACCTCGCCGCTGCCCGTGTAGACCTCGGCGCTGGTCAGGCCCATGGTCTTGCGCAGCGACTCGGCCAGCTGGAGCAGCAGTTCGTCCATGGCGACGGCCCTGGTCATCCGGCTGCCGAAGGTGCGCAGCACCTCGTCCGGCGCCTCGCGCGCCCCGTACACGAACCGGGTGGCCGAGGCCAGCAGCCGGTCCCGGGACGGCAGGTAGACGGCCGCGGCCACCGCCGCGGCGAGCATGGACAGGCCGAGGATCTCCCGGTCGCCGGCATCGGAGGGGCCCTTCCCGAGACCCAGCACGACCACCACGTACACGGCCGCGACGACAAGGCTGAAGCCCGCCACCCACAGCATGTTCACCAGGATCCGGCCGCCGTGCGGCGCCAGCCGGGCCATCCCGCCGGCCACGAGGCTGAGCGGGATCACCACCGTCAGCCCGGCGGCGACCGCGGCGACCTCGGCCGGCCAGCCGACGAGCAGATGCAGGACCACGGTGACCAGGGCCGTGTCCGCGGCCACCACCAGGCCGATGGCCAGCCACTGCAGCCGCTCCCGGTCCCTGGCCGTGGCGTGGAGGTACCGGAGCCGCACGGCGGGCAGGGCGAACCCGACGGCGGCCAGCAGCTCGAGGGCCGCGACCAGTGGCGACAGCGGCTTCCCGGCCAGCGCGAACGCCAGCCCGGTACCAAGGGCCCCGAGGTAGGCGACGCCGGCGCCGATGCGCCGGGGCCGCCCGCCCAGCCGGCCGTCCGGGAGGGCGAGCAGGAAGTGACAGGTGAGCGCGATGACCAGCGTCGCCACCACCGTTGCCACGGCGCTGGCCAGCTGGTGCCGCCCGGCGGGAGGCTGGCTGGCCAGCCGGGCGGCCGTCAGCGCGACGGCGGCGGCCAGCGTGCCGCCCGCGAGCGGCCACTGGGGCGCCCGCTCCGGGGCCCGGGCGCAGACCGCCCCGGCCAAGGCCCAGATGAGCACGAGGCCGACCGCCACGCCGTCCAGGGCAGACAGCCCGCCTGGCACGTGCACCCGCAACCCGGCGAGCGCGGTGGCCGCGGAGGCCAGCGGCAGGATCACCCCGGTCATCAGGTGGCCAGCGGCCGCCCCACGCGGCCGGGCTGCCGCGGCCGTGCCGTTCACGGCCGCGCCCCCGGGCGCCAGCGGCGGCGCCGCGGCCGTTCACCCGCTAGGCCGCGCATGATAACCGCGCCTCGATGACCACGGTCCCGCCGCTGTCCGGCTGCAGTTCCGGCTCGGGCTCGACCATCCGGCCGTCGCGCATCCGGACCACCCGCCCGGCCGCGGCGGCCACGCCGGCATCGTGGGTGACCAGGACGATCGTCTGGCCGCCGCCGTGCAGCCTGCGCAGCAGCTCGATGACCTCTTCGCCGCCTTCGGAGTCGAGCGCCCCGGTCGGCTCGTCGGCCAGCAGCAGCGTGGGCTCGTTGGCCAGGGCGCGGGCGATCGCCAGCCGCTGGCGCTGGCCGCCGGACAGCACGCCGGGCACCGCGCGGGCCTTGTCCCCGATGCCGAGCAGGTCGAGCAGGTCGGCGGCCCGGGTCTCGGCCATTTTCCGCCTGCGGCCGGCGATGACCGCCGGCAGCGCGACGTTCTCGAGCACGGTCATGCCCTCGAGCAGGTTGAAGAACTGGAAGACCAGCCCGATGTGCCGGCGCCGCAGCCGGGCCAGGTCGTCCTCGCTGCGGCCGGTGACCTCCTCGCCCGCCACCCTGATCTCTCCCTCGTCGGCGGTGTCCAGGCCGGCGACCAGGTTCAGCAGGGTGGACTTGCCGCACCCTGACGGGCCCATCAGGGCCACGAACTCGCCTTCCGCGACGGTCAGGTCCACTCCGCGCAGCGCGCGGACCGGAGCGTTCTCCGCCTCGAAGGTCTTGCGCACGCCGCGCACGGTAAGCGCGGCCTGGCTCTCGGACATAACCCCCCCAACCGGGATGTGCTGTTGCTCAGCGGGCCGTGGCCGGCTCCACCGTCCGGGCAGAGGATCTTGTAGGCGACGACGGGAGTCTCGCGGCCCTTCACGTGCTGGGCGCCGAGCAGGACGGTGCCGACAGTCGTTGTCAGCGCCTTGACCGTGGCCTCGGACGCCACGGTCTCGCCCTTGTCGGCCAGCTGCTGCAGCCGCTGGCACAGGTTTACGGTGTCCCCGACCAGGGTGTACTCCAGCCGGTCCGCCGAGCCGAGCAGGGCCGCGGCGGCCTCGCCGGTGGACAGCCCGAGCCCGAGGCCGAAGGCGGGCAGGCCGTCCGTGGTCCAGCGGTCGTTGATCCCGGCCTGCAGCTTATGCATCGACGCCGCGGCGGCCACCGCGCGGTCCGCGTGGTCGTCCTGCGGGAACGGCGCGCCGAACACCGCCATGACCGCGTCACCGACGAACTGCATCACCGTGCCGCCCTCACCGTGGATGGCCTGGTTCATCGCGGCCCGGTGGGTGTTGAGCTGGCCGGCGAGCTGGCTCGGGTCGGCGTGCTCGGCGATGGTCGAATACGACCTGATGTCACTCATCAGGACGGTGACGATCACCCGCTCGGTCTCGCCGATGTCCGGGCGCTCCCGCCGGAGTTTCTCGGCCAGCCCGCCAGGGAGCAGCCGGGACAGCGTCTCGCCCTGCTCTTCCCGGTCGACGATGGCCTGCTGCAGCATCCGGAGCCGCCGCAGCGCGCTCTGGTTGCCCGCGGAGACGCCTTCGGCCAGCTTGACGAAGACCGCTTCCACCTCGGCGTCGGCGGCCTCGGGGGGGACATGCCGGGCGGCGGCGATCGCCTTGATCGGCTTGCCCTCCGCCACCATGGACAGGAGCTCCTCCTCGTCGGGCGACAGCCCGCCGGCCGGGACGACCGGCCGGACGAGTGCCTCCACGATCGACGGGTCCAGCGCGGTGCCGCCGGTCGCCACCGCCCGGATGGCGTCGGCGAGCTGGTTTCCCTCGGCCACGTGATCTTTCAGCAGGTAGCCGTAGCCGGCCGAGCCCTCGGCCAGCAGCGATACGGCGTACTCGGGGTCTTCGTACTGTGACAGCACCACGATCCCCGTCCCCGGGTGGCGCTTGCGCACCTCCTTGGCCGCGTCGATGCCCTCGCGCTGGAAGGCCGGCGGCATCCGGATGTCGGTGACCAGCACCTGCGGGTTGGCGGCGGTAGCCCCGCTGACCACCCCGTCGTAGTCTTCAGCCACGCCGACAACTTCCAGGTCGGCCTGCCGGTTGATGAGGGCACGCACACCCTCGCGCACGATCAGGTTGTCGTCGGCCAGGAAGACCCTGATCGTGCTGGGTGGCTGCGCATCGCGGTGGTCGTCCATCTACCCAGTTTTCGCATATCACGGTGGCGTACCGCCAGAGGGCAGGCACGTACAGGACAGGTGGTGGTAGGCACACCTGGCCCCAGCCAGGCACCATCCTCTGCAGCGGAGGATACCGGTCGTCATCATTCAAAACGGAGGATCGTGGCGGGCGCGGTACGGGCGGCCGACTCGCCGGGCAGGGCGGCGGCCGCCACGGCCACCGCCAGCGCGATGCCCGTCATGGCCGCCAGGGCCGGCCCGGGGACGGTGACCACCGGCAGGATCCCGAGCTGGCCGGCGAAAATCCGCCAGGCGGCCCGGCCGAGCAGGACACCGGCGGGGATACCGATGACGAGGGCGGCGCCGGCGAGGGTGGCGGCCTGCCAGCCGACCGTGGCCCGCACCTGTGCCCGGGTGAGGCCGATGACCCGGAGGATGGCGAAATCGCGCCGCCGCCGCCGGACCGCGGTCAGCAGCAGGTGGGCGATGGTCACCAGGGCCAGCAGGCCGAGCGCTATCCCGAGCAGGAACGGCAGGTCCTGGACCTGTCCGAAGTTGACAAGATCCGTCGGAGTGGCAGGCCCGGAAACACTGTACGGGCCGTCCGGGCTGACCCGGCCCGCGAGCGCGTCCAGCCCAGTCTGGACGCCGGCTCGCGGCCGGAACCGGACCAGCAGGGTGTCGAACGGCGGGAAGGGTACGCCCCGGGGGAGCAGATGACGCAGGCCGCCCACCGTCATCGTAGATCCGTACCCCAGCCCGAGCCTGTCGCTGAGCGTCGGGAAGACCGCGGTGCCGACCACCTTGAGCCTGGCCGGGCGGAACCCGGCGAGGGATACCGTGACGGTCGCGCCAACATGCGACCGGATCGCGGCCAGCGTCCGTGCCCCCAGGGCGATCTCGTCCCATCTCTGCGGCAGGTGCCCCCTCGTGGGCGCGGGCAGGAACGAGCCACCGTGGCCCGGGCTGATCGCGATCGCGTCGGCGCGCCAGCCATCGACCTGTAGCGGCGCACCGGCGTAAGCGGTCGCCCAGCCGGCCACCTGCGGATCGCGCGCGACCGTCCCGACAACAGGCATGATCCCGGTCTGATTCACGTTCTGCACGTCCGCGTCCCAGGTGACCCCGTACAGCCGTGGGGTGGCGAGCAGATGCCCGAGGCTGGCGGAGAACACGATCGCCGCGGTGAGCGCCGCGACCCCCACGACCGCGCTCGCGATCGTGCTGCGTACCGGCACGGCGGTCCTGCCCGCGCCGGGCTGGATCGCCAGCCGGATGCCGAGCAGGACGGAAACCCGGCCGATGCCGCCGGTGACCGCCGCGGCGGCCGGCCGCCGCGGCGTGCCCCCGGCTCCGGCTGGGCTGCCGGTTAGTGCGGGAACGGCCGCCGCCCGCCAGGCCGCGGGGGCGGCGCAGGCGACAGTGGCGAGCACCGTCACTACCGCCCCGAGGCAGCCCACCACGGCATCGGCCTCTATCCCGGGGTAGGGCTCGGCGATGGCCGCCAGGCCCACGGGGAAAAGCGGCGAGATCGCGACGGCCAGCACGGTGGCGGCCACGGCTCCGCCGGCACCGATCGCCGCCGCCCGGGCCAGGCCGGTTGCCAGCAGCTGGCGCGGGCTCATGCCGAGCGCACGCAGCGTGCCGAAATCGTCCGCCTCGAGCGAGCTCTGCCGGGCCAGCAGCTGCCCGATGACCAGCACGCCGATGAGGCCGAGCAGCAGGGCGAGCAGCCAGAGGGCGACGGCCTGCAGATGGATGGAACGCTCGGTGTTGGCCGACTGGGTGGCCAGCGGGTAGATCAGTGGCGGCCTGCCGTGCGTCAGCTGATTGATCTCGCGCAGTACCGGCGGGATGTCGGCTGCGCCACGCCGCAACCACAGCGCTACCCCGGGGTAAATCTCAAGCCCGGAGTGATGCCGGGCGTAGAACGCGGGCGTCGCCCACACGAAATCGGTGCCCGTCCCGGTCTGCGGCGGGAACTCGGCCGGAGCGGCGTCGATTCCCACCACGCGGAAGGCGAAGAGAGCCGGCCGTGGACTGGCGCCGGTGGTGAGGACATGCACCCGGAGGACGTCGCCTACCCGGACGTGACGCGCCTGCGCCAGGGTGAACGAGACGTCGACCTCGTTGGCGCGGCGGGGGCCGGGGAGGCGGCCCGCCAGAATCTTCCGCCGCCAGTAGGCATGGGGGATCGTCCGGTTCTCCGGGGCCAGCAATGCGATGTCAGATGGCTGGACGACCGCGTACTCGGCGACTGGGGCATCGCTGACGGTCTGCGGGAACCTGGCCAGGGCGGCCTGCGGGATGCTGCCGAAGACCGAGCGGTCGGGACCCGACGCGGCCAGCAGGTCCGGCGCCCTGCTCCAGGCGATGAGGCTCGGGTAGGCGGCGTCGGTCCGCCGGGCTCCCGCCGCCGCCGCCTCGACAGCCCCGGCGAAGGCGCCCACGATCAGGGCAAGCGCTAGCCACGACCGCCATCGCCTGCGCAACTCCGCCTGCAGCCGCAGCCATCCCGCGTTCATGGCCCCTCCCGCTCATCGGTACCCAGGCCGCGAGCGCCGCTGGCCGGGCATGCCGATAACGCCGAGCACTTACGCTCACGATCTATTGCGCCAGCAGTGACCCGTCCCGGGAAAGGGGGCAAGCACGAAGGTGGTGGTGGTGGCTGCCCCCATCGGCGGCTGCGCGCGAGCACCCTGTCCGGCCGGGCGCCCGCTGTCTACGCTCGGTCTGTGCGCCAGGTTACTGAGCGCTGGCCGTGGGAGGTCTGAGCGGATGCGGGGAGGCCGGACTCGATGCAGGCGGTCGTGCGCGTGGCCGCGGGCTCGCTGCGTGCCCGGCGGCGCGGGTGGGTGCTGATCGCCGCGCTGGTGGCGGTCGGTGGGTGCGCCGTCCTGGCTTCGGCTGCGGGGGCGCGGCGGACCAGCAGCGCTTACCCGCGTTTCCTGCGCGTATCGAAGGCCGCCCAGGTGTTCGTATCGCCGGGAGGAACCGGGCTGGGCGGCTACTACCGGGCGCTGGCCAGGCTGCCCGGTGTCACCGAGATAGCCCCGGGTGTTGGCCTGAACATCGAGCTGTCCGGGGCGAACCGGCCGAGCGTCGCCGTTGAGGCCCCCGTCGACGGCCGGCTCTGGCGCCAGGCCGAAATCCCGAAGATCCTCGCAGGCAGGCTGCCCCCGCTGGGCCGGCCCGGCGAGGTCGCCGTGGACCAGAACGGGGCGGCCCTGCTGCACCTGCACGTCGGCAGCACTCTCGCGTTGACGGCCGCCGGTAACACCGGGTCACCCGGCGCGGCCGGGAGCCGCCCCGGCCAGGAACGTGGTCTGACCGAGCGAGTGGTCGGCATCGTCGTCACCCCGCAATCGGTGGACCCGGTCACTGACATCGACAAGATCCCGCTCATCCTGGCCACGCCGGCGCTGTGGCACCGGCTCGGCCCGGCCTACCGGGCCTACGACGCGGCCTATGTGCGGTTGCGGCCCGGTGCCACGGCGAGCGGATTCGGGCGCCGGGCGCAGGCGCTGGCGCGGCGGTTCCCCGCCACCCAGGGACAGATATACGTGGACGACGCGAGCACCCAGGCCGCCGCCGTCCAGCAGGCGGTCCGCCCGGAAGCGCTCGCGCTCGCCCTGTTCGCGCTGGTCCTGGCGATCACCACGCTGCTGATCGTCGGTCAGGCCGCCGTCCGCCAGCTCGCCGCGAGCTTGGCGGACACGCCCACGCTGGCGGCGCTGGGGATGACCCGCGAGCAGATGATGGCAGCGGGACTGGCCTGCCTGGGCGCGGCCGCGGCCGCAGGGGCGGTGGCGGCCGCCGGGCTGTCGGTCGCGGTCTCGCCGCTGATGCCGATCGGGACCGCGCGGCTGGCCGAGCCGGACCCGGGCGTGAGCGCCGACTGGACGGTGCTGGGCACCGGCGCCGTGGCGCTGGTCGTGCTGCTGGTGGCGGGTGCCACCTGGCCGGCCTGGCGCTTCGCATCGGCCCGCCTGGCCACGGTCGGCGAGGATGGCGCACGGCCGGGAGCCCGGTCGGGCCTGGGCATATGGCTGGGCCGGGCCGGCGCGCCGGTCACCGCCACCCTGGGTGCCCGCTTCGCGCTGGACCGCGGCGGCGGCCGCACTGCCGTGCCGGTGCGCGGCGCGCTGGCGGGCACGGCGCTGTCGGTGATGGCGGTGACCGCCGCATTCACCTTCGGCGCGAGCCTGCTCCAGCTGGTGCATTCGCCCGTCCGCTACGGGCAGCGCTGGGACGCCGTGATCGACCTGCAGTTCTCCGCCCTCACGCGGCCGCAGGCAGACCGGCTCATCGGACGGGACCCAGGCGTGTCCGGCTGGTCGCTCGGAGACCACGGGATCATCGGCGTCAACGGCGCCGTGATACCTGCGATCGGCGTGACCACGGGCCGGGGGCCGCTGATGTCGCCGACGCTGCTGCAGGGCCGCCCGCCGCGCAGCGCTCATGAGCTCGTCCTCGGTACCTCCACCCTGCGCCGGCTCGGGCTGCGGGTGGGCGAGCCGGTCACCGTGGCCATCGGCGGGCTGCGGCTCCGTGACCGCATAGTGGGCCGTGCCGTGTTCCCCAACTTCGGCGAGGGCGGCTACGCGCCGACCGATCTCGGCGTCGGCGCCGAAACCACCACGGCGGTCCTGCAGCGGCAGGTGCAGCCGGACGGGCCGGCCACGGGGAGCCCGGCGTATGAGTTCATGCTGCTGCGGATGCGCCCCGGGCAGCGCGGGGCGGCGGGTGCCGCGAGGCTTCAGCGGTCCATGGCCGCCTTCTGCCGGTCCGTTCAGCAGTCGACCTGCGTGGTCACCGACCAGCGCCCGGACGGCGTCACCAACTACGCGCGCATCGACGGTATCCCCGAGGCGCTCGCCCTGCTGCTCGCCGTGCTCGGGGTAGCCGTTCTCGGGCAGCTCATGGTGGTCTCGGGCTGGCGCAGGCGGCGTGACATCGCGATGCTGAAGGCGCTCGGGCTGGTCCGCCAGCAGATCAGGGCCATCGTCGCCTGGCAGGTGACGACGCTGACCGGGATTGCCCTGCTGGCCGGCCTGCCGCTCGGGGTGGCGGTCGGCCGCTGGGCCTGGGCACTGTTCAGCGGAAGCCTCGGCGTCCCGCCGGGCGCGGCGGTCCCGGTGCCGTTCGTGCTGCTCATGATCCCGGCGGCGATCCTGGCCGGGTACACGGCCGCCTGGTGGCCGGCCCGGGCGGCCGCCCGGCTGAGCCCGGCGCGCGTGCTGCGGGCGGAGTGAGCTGGCCGTTCCCGCGCCGGCGGCAGGGCCGGGACCGGCTGGTCACCGCCGCTTCGGCGAACGGTATCCCTCGTGCTAGGCACACCGGCAACTCGCCAGGCAGCACCCTGGCCCGCCGCGATCACCGGGACGACGCTGGCAGTAACAGGTTCCCCAGGAAGGGGGCGGAGACCATGACCGCACTGGCGGCGCGGGGCATCCGCAAATCGTTTGGCCGGCGGCACGTGCTCACCGGCCTTGATCTCGAGGTCGCGGCGGGGGAGCTAGTCGCGGTGGTCGGCGAGAACGGAACCGGGAAGACGACGCTGCTGCGGATCCTGGCGGGCGACCTTCGCCCGGACGCCGGCAGCGTCGTGATCGGCGGCAGGCCGGGCTACTGCCCGCAGACGGTGGTCCTCGATGAGGCGCTCACCGTGGACCAGAACGTGCGCTACTTCCAGGCCGCCTATGGGATCGCCAGCAGCGGCCGGGCCGGCGAGCTGATCGAGCGGCTGGGCTTCGCGTCCTGCCGCGGCCAGCGGACCGGGACCTTGTCCGGCGGGACCAGGCAGAAACTCAGCCTGACCCTGGCCCTCATGCACGACCCACCGGTCTTGCTCCTCGACGAGCCCTACCAGGGCTTCGACTGGCAGACCTACCTGGCCTTCTGGGACCTGACCGGCGAGCTCAGGGACAAGGGGACCGCGACCGTGGTCATCAGCCACCTGGTCTTCGAGCACGATCGTTTTGACCGGATCTGCCATCTCACCGGCGGCCGGATCGAGGAGGAGGCGAGCAGCCATGCGGCGGCAGTTTGAGACCGCGATCCGGCTCACCATGGCCGCACAGGTCCGGAACCGGTTCGCGTGGATCCTGCTGGTGGCCTTCGTCCCGGTCTGGTACCTGCTGGCCGGCTCCATGACCGGGCACGCCGGCGCGGTGTTCAAGCTGCGCGCCACGGGCGCCACCCTGGTGGTGGACGGCCACAATCTGATCCTGGTCACCGCCGGGCTGAGCGCGATCACCCTCATCACGGGGTTCGTGGTGTTCGCCGCCGTCCGCCGGTCGCTGCCCTTCGACCGGCGCCTGGTGCTGTCCGGCTACCGGCCAGCGGCGCTCATCGCCGCCAAGACCAACGCGGCGCTGGTTCAGGCCATCGCGATCGGGGCCTATGCCGCGGTCGTCATCCTGTTCTACTGGCGGCCGCCCGGCCTGTGGGCGGTCGCGCTCGCATTCATGCTGGGCGCGGCCACCTACGCCGCGTTCGGCCTGCTCATAGGGGTGCTGGTGCGGGGGGACCTGGAAGGATTCTTCCTCATCATCATGATTTCGCTGCTGGACACGTTCTTCCAGAACCCGGTGGACAACCCACTGGCGAACAAGCCCATCCTGGAGTTCTTCCCGTCGTACGCTCCCACCCAGTTCGCCGCCGCGGGAGCTTTCCATCACCAGGTGCTGCCCGGCATGATCGCCCTGTCGCTGGCCTGGACGGCCGCCCTGGCGCTGCTCGGCCTGGTCGTGCTGCGCCTGCGGATGCCACGGCCGGCCCGCGTCACGGGCCCGGGGCGCCCCACGCGACAGGCGCCGGCCCTGGGCCTGCCCGCACCATCCACCGACAACCACCATCGGACGCTGACGGCGGCCGTCGCGCAGGCAAGCGGAGGTCCCGGTCGCAACCCGGGTGAAAGCGGTTTGCCAGCAGACCAGCGCGTGGTCCCGCCTCCCGCCGCCCGGGCCGGGTAACCGGCCTTCAGCGTGTGATGGTCCCGGACCGGGAAGGCCGCGAGGCCGCATTCCCGGTCCGATCCCCATTCCCGGTCCGGTCGGAGACGAGCCCCACCTGGCTGGCGTTCGACCAATGCAGCAGCCGGGGGTAGGCGGTTTCGGTGCGGCGGGCGCCGGCGGCCGCGGTCAGCACCACCCCGCCGATCAGGCCGAGCAGCAGCGCCAGCCCGGCCATCGCCCGCCAGCGCCGCCGCAGGTCGGCGCGCAGGGCAAGCCACGTTGCTCCCATCCCCGGGTCCCTCCCTATTCGCTGCGCAGGATGAGCGCGGGCCGGATCCGGGCCGCCGTCCAGCCGGGCACGGCGGCGAGCAGGACGGCCATGGCCAGCGTCACCGGGATGACCAGCAGCACCAGCGGCACCGGGACGTCGGCCTGGCTCCCGACCCCCGCCGAGCCGGCGAACAGGAGCCATGCCCAGCGGCCCGCCAGCAGGCCCAGCGGCAGCCCGGCCAGCAGCGCCGCCGCGGCCAGCGCGGTTGCCTGCCAGGACACCACCCGCAGCAGCTGCGACCGGAGCAGGCCCAGGGTCTTCAGCACCGCGAGGTCGCGCCGCCGCCGCCGCACCCCGGTGAGCAGCACGTGGGCGAGCGTCCCCACCGCGAGCAGCGCGAGGACGGCGCCGAGCACGAGCGGGGTGTCCCGCACCCCGGTGAAGTTGTCGATGTCGCTGGGCCGCTCGTCGGTGTTCACCACACACAGGCCGGGGGGGCAGTGGTTCTGGGTGGTGGCGCGTTTCACCTCGGCGGCCGCGGCCCGCAGATCGGTGCCCGGCCGGTACCGCAGCAGGAAGAAGTTGTAGCACGTCGCGCTCGCCGGGCAGAACGGGGGATTCGGCTGGGAGAGCACCGAGGCGGCGACCACCGCACCGGTTCCCAGGTCGGTGGGGGTGTTGCCGCCCACGTGGAACGCCGCGAAGACCGCCGAGCCCACGATCCGCATCTCGTACGTCCGGTCGTTCGCGACCACCTTCACCCGCTGCCCGACGTGCAGGCCCAGCGTGTCCAGGGTGCGGGCGCCGAGCGCAATCTGATGCGGCCCGGCCGGGGCCCGGCCGGCGAGCAGGGTCAGGAACCCGCGCCCGCGCAGCTGGTCAAGGCCGATCGCGGGCACCACCGCGCCGCCGCCGCCGGGGGGAGCGACATCGACCTCCCCGTAATCGCCGCCCGCGTAGGCGGTCAGACCGGTGACCGGCCGGAGGGCCCGCTGGCCGATAGACCATGGCACGGCCCCAGCCTGCAGGTTCAGTTCCTGGGGCCAGTTCTGCCCGTACAGGTGCGGCGTGCCGACCAGCGCCAGGAAGCTGGCCCCGAACACCATGGCCGCCACCACCGCCGCTACCGCCACCGTGGTCCCGACCAGGGCGCTGCGCACCGGGACCGCGGTCCGCCCGTGGCCGGGCTCGAACGCCATCCGCACCCCCAGGTTGCCCGGGACGGACCCGGCGAGCCCGAGCGCCGGGCTCAGCCGGGAGGGGCGCGCCGCGGCCGGCTCGGCGAGCCCGAGTGCGCCCCGGGCCCGGCCCGCGGCCCGCAGCGCCGCGGGCAGCACCACCAGCAGCGGCGCGGCCGCGATGAGAACGAACCCGGCGCCGAGTATGGCCAGGTTGACCTCCACGCCGGGGCTGGGCTCGGCCGACCGGGCCGGGCCGATCGGCATCAGCGGTGACGCCGCGATCGCGATCGCGGCGGCGAGCACGGCCCCGACGGTGGTTACGGCGGCCACCCGGGCCAGCGACAGCGCGGCCAGCCGGGACCTGGGCATGCCGAGGGCGCGCAGGACCGGGAACTCGGCCGAGTCGAGGACGAGCTGGCGGCTCAGCAGCTGCCCGATGATGGCCAGGGCGATCAGGCCGGCCAGCCCGGCGAAGATGGCCAGCGCGGCCGCTTCCGGCCGGATCGACCGCTGCGCCGCCTCGTACGTGGTGGCCAGATGGGCGACCTGGATGTTGCCCACCCGGTAGCGCCCGGCCAGGGCGGTGGCCTGGCGGGTGAACGCCACGGCGTCGGCGTGCGGCCGGAGCACCAGGTACAGAGCCCCGCCGGCCGGGTTGAACGACATCGCCCGCCGGGTCCGGGCGAAGGCCGGGCTGAGCAGCAGCCGTGGGTAGGAGGGTGCCGCGATCTGGTCGGTGAAGGCCACCACCGCCGACACCCGGAACGCCAGCCGCACCGCGTGCCTGACGTCGGGGCTGTTGCCCAGCTGCGGGTACCCGATCAGGTGCAGCGTGCCGCCGGGCCGCAGGTGCTCCTGATCGGCCAGCTGCTGGCTGATCATGACCGCGTGCGGGTCGGCCGGGTCGGGCAGGCGGCCGGCCAGCACCCTGACCCGGTCGAGCGCGACGCCGTCGTCACCCGCCGGGCTGGCCTCGGCGGTCAGGCCCGAGAACGGCGGAGCGCCGGGCAGGGACATCTGCAGGAACGCCGCGGACGCCGACGACGACACCTGCGGGAGACGGGCGACGGCGGCGAAGTAGCCCCCGAACCCGGACCGGGCCGGGAACACGGCCAGCTGCGCGGCACGGCTGGACCGCAGGAAGCGCGGGTAGGCGGTGTCGGTGCGCCGCGCGCCGGCCGCGGCGGTCAGCGCGATGCCGCCGATCACGCCGAGCAGCACGGCCAGGGCGAGCCACGCCCGCCACTGGTGGCGCAGCTCGGCCCGCAGGCGCAGCCAGACGGCTCCCATGCCAGACATTCAGTCCTCCGCCGCCGCCCCGGTCAAGGATGCAGGCATCCCCGCGCCGGGGGGTGCTGCCCGCCCGGAGGCCGGCCCTCAGGCGGCCGGCCAGCGACGTGCCGCTGACTGAGTCTCCCTGGCCAGCAGCGGCGGCGGCCCGGCCGAGCCTAGGGCACACCCGGTGGTGGTAGGCACACCGAAACACGCCAGTCACCACCCTGGTGCTTGATCGCTGCGGGGGCGACCATAGCGGTATGCGAAATGAGAGCAGCGTGACCTCAATCTCCTGGATCCCGTCCGAGGCGGTCAGGGGGAGCATGCGGGTGGCCTTCGACGCGGGTTTCACCCACTACGACGACCCGCCGCCCGCGCAGGTCGATGACATCGAGGCACTGCGGTCCGCCAGCAAATTCCGTTTTGCCAATGTGCTGAAGGCCTGGGTCGAAACCGATAGCGCGGGCCAGATCACCGGATGCGGCTACGCCGGGGGCGGCCTGATCGGCGACACCACCGTCCGGCTGGGCGGCCTGAGCCACACCTTCCAGAACGCCATGCTGCCCGACCTGCGCCGCGACCCCGAGCGCGGGGACGGCTGGGTGCGGTTCGTGCAGACCGTGGGCGGCCGGACCTCCCTGCCCGCGCCGCGCAAGGTCCGGCACCCGCCCTACATCCAGTGGCAGGCCCCGCTGGTGTGGACCACCCTGTCGCTCACCCTGCACGCCGACGGCAAGGCCGAGTCCGCCATGACCGGGGCGAGCAAGTTCCCGCGCCACTGGCTCTACAACGACGCGGGCGCGCTCACCCACAAGTCGGGCCTGACCGACTTCAGCGACTGGATGGCGGTGTCCTTCGGCCCGCACACCCCCTGGGGCGATGAGGACTCCGAGGCGCTGGTCACCGCGGTGGAAACGGCCCTGGAGCACCAGCTGTCCGTGCAGCTGATGCACGGCGCGGCCAAGCCCAGGGTGGATAACCTGCCCGCCGGGCACGTGCTGGTCCGCCAGGGCGACCCGGGCAGCGAGGTCTACCTGGTCCTGGACGGGGTGATCCGGGTCGAGCGGGACGGCGAGTGGCTCGCCGAATACGGGCCGGGGGCGATGCTCGGCGAACGGGCCCACCTGGAGGGTGGCACCCGCTCCGCGACGCTGGTCACCGTCACCCCGTGCCGGGTCGCGTCGGTGGACGCGAGCCAGTTCGACCGGTCGGCCCTGGTGGAACTGTCCGGGGGGCACCGGCGCGAAGACGCCGACCGAGGCTAGGAGTGCGCATACACCTGTGCGGTGTCCGCGGCTCGACCCCAGCGCCGGGTCCGGAATTCCTCCGCTACGGGGGCCACACCTCGTGTGTGGCCCTCGCCCACGACGGCGCGGCCGCGCCCACGCTCGTCCTGGACGCCGGCACCGGCCTGCGCCGGGTCACCGGGCTGCTCGGCGGCCAGCCGTTCGCCGGCACCATCCTGCTGACGCACCTGCACTGGGACCACGTCCACGGGCTGCCCTTCTTCCAGGGCGGCGACCGGGACGACGCCCGGGCCGTGCTGCTGCTGCCGCAGCAGCCGGGCGGCACCGCGGCGGACGTGCTGGGCCGGGGCATGTCCCCGCCCCACTTCCCGATCACGCCTAACGGATTGCGGGGGAACTGGACGTTCGGCATGATCGAGCCCGGCCAGCTCAAGGCCGAGGGCTTCACGGTCGAGGCGCGGGAGGTGCCGCACAAGGGCGGCCGGACGTTCGGCTACCGCGTCGGGGACGGGCAGTCGGTGATCACCTACATCCCCGATCACTGCCCCACCGCCGCCGGGACGGGACCGGAGGGATGGGGCGAGTACCACCCGGCCGCCCTCGACCTGGCGGCCGGGTCGGACCTGCTGATCCACGACGCGTTCCTGCTGCCGGAGGAGGTCGCCGCCGAGGCGTCGTTCGGGCACGCCGCGGCCGACTACGCGGTAGGCCTGGGCCAGCGGGCCGGGGCCCGGCGGGTCATGCTGTTCCACCACAAGCCGGGCCGGACCGACGCGGAGCTCGACCTGCTGGCCGCGCGGCTCGGCGCCGGGCGGGGGGACCGGCCCGGACGGCCCGGCGTCATCGTGGCCGCCGAGGGCGGGATACTTGATCTATGAGCGCGCGCCCTACGCCGTGGAGGCGGATGCCCGGTGGGTAGCCCAGCGGGCATCCGCCCCGCCGACGCGGTCGTCGTCGGCGCCGGGCCGAACGGCCTCGCGGCGGCGGTGACCCTGGCCCGGGCCGGGCTCGCGGTGCAGGTCATCGAGGGAGCACCCACGCCCGGCGGCGGCTGCCGGACGCAGGAGCTCACCCTGCCCGGCTTCCAGCACGACGTGTGCTCGGCGGTGCACCCGCTCGCCGTGGCCTCCCCGTTCTTCCAGAAGATCGACCTGGCGGCGCTGGGGGCCACGCTGCGCACGCCCAAGGTCGCGTTCGCCCACCCGCTGGACGGTGGGCGGGCGGCAGCCGTGGCCGGCTCGGTCGAGGAGACCGCCGGCGGGCTCGGTGCCGACGGCCGGGCCTACCGGCGGCTGTTCGGCCCCCTGGTCCGTGACCTCCCGGGCACGCTGCCGGACATCCTCGTGCCCATGTTCCGGTCCGTTCCGGGGCATCCGGTCGCCATGGCCCGGTTCGGCCTGGACGGCATCCTGCCGGTCAGCCTGCTGGCCCGGCGGTTCCGCACGGAGGAAGCACGTGGGCTGCTTGCGGGCGTGGCCGCACACGCCATGCTCCCACTCACCGCCCCGGCCACCGCCGCCTACGGGCTGTTGCTCATAGAGATCGCGCACAGCGCGGGCTGGCCACTGGTCGAGGGCGGCAGCGCGCGGCTCATCGACGCCCTGGTCGCCGAGCTGACCTCGCTGGGCGGCCAGGTTGAGACCGGCCGCTGGGTCAGCTCTCTGGACAGCCTGCCGCCGGCCCGCGCCGTCCTGCTGGACGTCACGCCGCGGCAGCTGGCCGCCCTGGCCGGCGGGTCGCTCCCGGGCTGGCAGGGCAGGGCGCTGGCCCGCTTCCGGTACGGGCCGGGGGTCTGCAAGGTCGACTGGGCGCTGTCCGGGCCGGTGCCGTGGGAGGCGGCGCCCTGCCGGGAGGCGGGCACGGTGCACCTGGGCGGCACGCTCGCGGAGGTGGCGCGCAGCGAGGCGGAGGTGAACAAGGGCCGGCACCCGGAGCGGCCCTACTGCCTGGTCGCGCAGCCCGGGGTGGTGGACCCGACCCGGGCCCCGGCCGGCCGGCACACGCTGTGGGGCTACTGCCACGTCCCGGCGGGCTCGGACGTGGACATGTCCGGCCGGATCGAGGCGCAGATCGAGCGGTTCGCGCCGGGCTTCCGCGATCTGATCCTGGCCAGGTCGGTCAAGACGGCGGCCGACATGGAGCGGTACAACCCGAACTACGTGGGCGGGAACATCAACGCCGGGGTCGGGTCGCTGCTGCAGACGGTCTTCCGGCCCACGCCGCGCTGGAACCCGTACCGGACCCCGCTGCCCGGCGTCTACCTGTGCTCGGCGTCCACGCCGCCGGGCGGCGGCGTGCACGGCATGTGCGGCGACGGCGCCGCCCGGACGGCGCTCGCCGACCTGGGCGTCAAAGCGCCGCGGTAACGCGCAACCGCCACTTCCCGCTCCACCGCTGGCCGGGCGGTCCGGCGGGCCGCGGGTGCTACGGCTCGGCCGCCTCCGGCCCGCCGCGCAGCCGGACGAGGTGGTCGCGGATCACAACCTCCATGCGCGCGTAGAAGTCGACGATCAGCCGGAGTTCGTCGTCGGAGTAGCGGGACGCCATCTCCCGCCAGGCCCGGAGCATGGGGACGAAGACCGCGGCCACGTCCTTCAGGGCCCGGTCCAGGTCGATCTGGACCACCACCCGCCGGCGGTCGTGCGGGTCGCGCTCCCGGGTGACGAACCCCGCCTCCTCCAGCCGGTCGACCACCCCGGTGATCGACGCGGTGGTGAGGCCGGTGGCCCGGGCCAGCTCACCGGCCGTCATATGCCCGCTGAAGCTGAGGATGTTCAGGCAGTTCAGGTCAGTCGCGTTGATGCCGACCTTGTCGGCGGCCGCGGTTCCCATGAGCTGCATCAGGGCCCCGGTCCGGCGCAGGCCGGCCGCGAAGGCCACCTCGAGATCCGCGCGCTCTTGCCGCTGCGCGCCCGCGGCCGGCGACTCGGGCCACGGCGTCTCCCAGCCGGGCCGGGTCTGCCAGTCGGGCCGGGTCTGCCAGTCGGGCTGGCCCTGATGCCCGGCACCTGCCGCGGCCGGGTCCTCGGACATGTTTTACCGCCCTATTATCTAAGAAACCTAGATATCTGACTCACAAGATGTTAGCGTCCCTAGTGTAGTTCAGAGAACTCCATGTGAGCGGAGACCACGATGACTTCGGACGCTCAGATCCTGGCACGTCCCACGGCCACGGGCGAGACCCCCGACCCACGGCGCTGGCTGACCCTCGTCATCCTGCTGCTGGCCGCGTTCATGAACCTGCTCGACGTATCCATCGTCAACATCGCGATACCGTCCATCCAGCGGGACCTGCAGGCCAGCTACGCCGACGTGCAGTGGGCGCTGGCCGGCTACACGCTCGCCTACGCGCTGGTCCTGGTCACCGGCGGCCGGCTCGGCGACACGTTCGGGCGCAAACGGCTGTTCCTGATCGGCGTCAGCGGCTTCACCATCATGTCGGCGCTGTGCGGGGCCGCGCAGAGCCCGGGCCAGCTCATCGCCTTCCGGGTCGTCCAGGGCGCGATGGGCGCGATCATGGTTCCGCAGGTGCTGGCCGTTATCCAGGTGATCTTCCCGCCCGCGGAACGGATCAAGGCGCTGGCCGGGTTCGGGGTGACGGCGGGGCTCGGCACCATCAGCGGGCCGCTCATCGGCGGGCTGCTCATCCAGCACAACCTGTTCGGCCTCGGCTGGCGGCCGATCTTCCTGATCAACGTGCCGGTCGGGATCATCGCGGTGGCGGCGTCGGCGGTGCTCGTCCGCGAGTCGCGGTCACCCAGCCCGCCCAAGCTCGACCCGGTCGGTGTCGGGCTGATCACGGCGGCGCTGCTGCTGCTGCTCTACCCGCTCGTGCAGGGCCGTCAGCTCGGCTGGCCCACCTGGACGTTCGTCTCGATGGCCGCGTCCGCGCCGGTGTTCGCCGCGTTCGTCTGGTACGAGCGGATCAAGGACCGGCGGGACGGCTCACCGCTGGTGCCGCCGCGCCTGTTCGGTGAGCGCGGGTTCAGCGCCGGGATGGCCATCGCGGTGACGTTCTTCATGGGCATCGCCTCGTTCGGGCTGGTGCTCACGCTGTTCCTGCAGCTGGGCCTGGGCTTCTCCCCGCTGCACGCCGGGCTGACCTTCCTCCCGTTCTCGCTGGGCGTGCTGGTCTCCTCCGGCGCCGCGGCCCGGCTGGCGCCCCGGTTCGGGCGCGGGGTCACCATGGCCGGGGCGCTCGTCATGGCCGTCAGCATGGCCGGCATCATCGCGACCACGCACCACTACGGGCCGGCCGTGACCACCTGGGAACTCGTGCCGAGCCTGGTCGGGGTCGGCCTCGGCCTGGGCGCGGTGATCGCGCCGCTGGCCGACATCGTGCTGGACCGGGTGCCGAAGCAGGACGCGGGCGCCGCGTCCGGGGTGTTCAACACCGGCCTGCAGCTCGGGAACTCGATCGGCATCGCGCTGATCGGCGTGATCTTCTTCGGGATCATCGGCAGCCAGTCCGGGCCGGCCGCCACCGCCGTCGCGCCAGCGCTGCGCTCGGGGGTCGTGGCCGCCGGGGTCCCGGCCCGCTACGCCGGGCAGATCGAGGCCCAGTTCCGAGTCTGCCTGCACGACCGGCTGGTCGCCGCCGACCCGACGGTCACGCCCGCGTCCTGCAAGCCCAAGGCCGGCCAGGTCATCACACCCGCCACCGGGCGCGTCCTGGCCGGGGCGGGCGCGAGTGCGGTACGGCACGACTTCACCGCCTCGCTGGTCCGCACCCTGTGGTTCCAGGTCGGCGTGTTCCTGCTGAGCTTCCTGCTCATGTTCGCCCTGCCCGCCCGGGCGGGCAGGCAGGAGGAACCGGCCGTGGCGGGCGGCCGGCCGGGCTCACCGGTCGAGGCCACCGCGGGAGCGCACGGCGGCTGACCGCCACAACCCGCCGCCTGATCGCCGTCGCGGCGCCGGCTCAACGGCGCTGCGCGGCGATCAGGTCGCGGTACCAGCCGAACGAGTCCTTGGGCGTGCGCCGCTGGGTGGCGAAGTCCACGTGGACGAGCCCGAAACGCTGGTGGAAACCCTCCGTCCACTCGAAGTTGTCCATCAGCGACCAGACGAAGTAGCCGCGGACGTCCACGCCGGCCTCCATCGCCGCGTGCACCGCCCGGACGTGGCCGTCCAGGTAGCTGATCCTGGCCGCGTCACCGACCGCCCCGGCCGGGCTCACCTGGTCGTCGGCCGAGCAGCCGTTCTCGGTGATGTGCACCGGTGGCAGCGCCGCGCCGTAGCGCTCCTTCAGCAGGGTCAGCAGCTCGGTCAGCCCGGCCGGGACCACCGGCCAGCCGAACGCGGTCACCGGGTACCCGGGGATGGGCTCCATCTGGAACGGCAGCCGGGAGTCCGCCAGCGCCGACAGCCGCATGGGCATGTAGTAGTTCACCCCGAGCGCGTCCACCGGGGCGGCGATCGCGGCGAGGTCGCCGTCGCGGACACAGTCCAGGCCACCGGGACGGCCGAACGCGGACAGGTCCGGGTAGGTGCCGAGCAGCACCGGGTCGGTGAACATCCGGTTGTGCAGGATGTCGTAGGCGTGCGCCGCCGCGCGGTCGGCCTCGCTGCCGCTGGCCGGCCAGGCCGGGGCGTAATTGTTGGTGATCGCGACCTGCGCCACCCCGGCGGAACGCAGCGCGGCGGCGGCCAGGCCGTGCCCGAGCAGCTGATGATGAGCGGTCGGCAGCGCGTCCAGCATGAGCGACACGCCGGGGGCGTGGAAGCCGAGCGCGTAGCCGTAGGCGGTCACCACGAAGGGCTCGTTCAGCGTGATCCACAGCGGTATCCGGTCGGCCAGCCGTTCCGCGGCCAGTCCCGCGTACTCGGCGAACCGGGCGGCGGTGTCCCGCGCCAGCCAGCCCCCCGCCTCCTGCAGCGGCTGCGGCAGGTCCCAGTGGTACAGCGTGGGCACCGGGGTGATGCCGCGGGCCAGCAGCGCGTCGGTCAGCCGTTCGTAGAAGTCCAGGCCCGCCGGGTTGGCCGGGCCGC
>Ga0187765_10000142_pt1 | contig 24982 bp, 24 predicted proteins | sample 0216_QUI02_MP05__3_FD_133018 | JGI IMG/M metagenome (GOLD analysis project Ga0187765, IMG submission 133018) | Tropical peat soil microbial communities from peatlands in Department of Meta, Colombia - 0216_QUI02_MP05_10_MG | ecosystem: Environmental > Terrestrial > Soil > Wetlands > Peat ...
ATCGGTGCGGATCGGCAATGCTCCGCTTTCCCTATCCTTCGAAAAGCCGCTGGCCAGCGTGACGAAACGACCGGACCGGTTGGCTTTCGGAAAGGGTTTCGTACCCCATGATGGAGCACCGCCCCGCTCGGTTGGCACGATCCAGATCTGGAAGAGCCGAGTTGCCTTGTCCTCGAGATTGTATTCCGAGTGGCGGATGCCTGAACCCGCCGACATGACCTGAACATCGCCGGCCTCGGTGCGTCCGCTGTTGCCCATCGAATCCTTGTGCGTGACCGCACCCTCGCGCACATAAGTGATGATTTCCATGTCGGAATGCGGATGCGGCGGAAAGCCGGATTGGGGGGCAATCTCATCGTCGTTCCAGACGCGCAGATTGCCCCAACCCATGCGCTTGGGATCGTAGTAGCTCGCGAATGAGAAATGGTGCTTGGCCCTAAGCCAGCCGTGATCCGCGCCACCGAGACCCGAAAATGGCCTGCGTTCGATCATCGCGAAACTCCTCCTGGTGGGGTCGAACTCTCGCTGGTCATTAACATGGTGCTCGACCCCGCCCTTGAAAACAGAAATGATGGAATTTCATACTTTACGATTTTGAGGGGTTGCCATGGCGCTTCCCGACCTCGAGGCGTGGGCGATTTTCGCAAAAGTGGCGGAAACAGGCTCTTTCGCGGCAGCAGCCGACGAACTCGGATTGTCGGCAGCGACCATCTCGAAGGCACTGCAACGGCTTGAAGCGCGGATCGGCGAGCGCCTGGTGCATCGGACGTCCCGCCGCTTCTCGCTGACAGAAACCGGCCGAGTGCTCGCGGTTCGGGCCGCGCAAATCCTCGCCGAGGGCGAAGCTGCCGAGGCCGAAGCTCAAGCCAAGTCGGCGACGCCGCGGGGCCGTATCCGCCTCGCCGCGCCCATGTCGTTCGGTCTTCGGCACGTCGCTCCCGTGTTGCCGGACTTCCTCGCAGCATACTCGGAGATATCCATCGACCTGCAACTCGACGACCGCATCGTCGATCTGGTCGCCGGCGGAATCGACATCGCCGTCCGGATCGCCGATCTTCCGGACTCAAGCTTGATCGCGCGACGGCTTTGTCCGGTGCGGCGCTGGGTCGTCGCTACACCGGCTTACTTTGCACGCCATGGCAAGCCTGCGCGGCCGCGCGATCTTAGGGATCACCGGTGTCTCTGCTACAGCTATCTCGCGACTGGCGAGACGTGGCGATTCACGGACGCAAAGGGCAACGAGGAAGCCGTCACGGTGACAGGACCACTCAGCGCCACCAACGCGGAAGCACTCAGCTTCGCGCTGGAGGCGGGACTTGGAATAGCGTTGCAGCCGGATTTCCTGGCTTGGGATGCTATTCGACGGAAGCGCTTGGTCGCGGTCCTCGAAGGGTGGAGCGCTCCTGCCCTGACGATCAACCTCGTAACCCCCGCGGGTGGGCCGCGCGCGATCCGGGTCGGCCTGTTGCTCGACTTCCTGGCAAAGCGCTTCACCGATGGCGCCGCGCCCTGGACCGTTGCCGCGCGGAGCGCGTGAGGGCCGTCGTCGGGGCCGCTGGTTCAGAGGGCGATCGCTCTTCGAGAGGCGAACACCGCATCGATGCTTCCTCCCCTCGATCCGTTCATCGCGAATATCACGAAGCCGCCGGCCATCGTCATATTCTTGAAGAAGTTCATCAATTGATCGAGGTCGGAAAATTGCGTGTGGAAGATGACCGCGGTGAGGACGCACCAACCCGCGAGCAGCAGCGAAATTGGACGAACGCAAAGACCGATCAACAGCAGCAACCCCGCGGCATATTCCCAGGCAGCCGCGGGCCAGACTAGTACTGCCGGCACTCCGTACGCGCGCATATAGGCCTGTAGCGCCGCAGTTTCCATCACTTTGGTTGTCGCGGAGACGAAAAACAGCGCTGCAAGGAGGAGACGCGCCGCCACCTCGATCCAGAGATGCGTCTCGGCGCCGCGAATTTCATTCGGTCCACGCATACTCGCTCTTAGAGATTTCACGCGCGTGCCATCGATCCCCAACTCGCCTGACCGGGGCCGGCGCTAAATTGTTTCGAACCCGCCTCCGACCGCCGCGATGCCTTCCGTGATCTGCAAGGAGTCAATTGACCCGTGCAGTTCCAACGGACTGATGCCGTCGCCATGAGTGACCAAACCGCCGGCTATCGCGATCTTCCGCGCGCACCCACCGGGCTTGATGCTGAGCGCGGTGGCCGGAAGCTTGACCACGACACCCTTGACCAGTGATTCGCCGATACCCCCGAATGTCTCGATGCCCCTGCGCACCGTAATCTCGCCAATGGGTCGGCTTATCTGGATGCCGACCGCTCCATCGGCATGCGTGACGACCCGCTCGAATTCCGTTGTGTTGATGGCGCCCGCATAGACATTGAAGCCACGCGATCCCTGGCCGAACGTCTCAATCGGCGCGTTTATCTGAAGCAGATCGACGCGGCCGAAGTTCACGAATCCGATGCCGCTCGGACCATACGACGTAATCTTGTCGTCGGCGACCCAGCGGCCGACAGTTCCCCAATTGTCCAGAACCATATCGTTTGGGCCGTATGTGGTGACCGGACCGCGATTGCGGACGCTGCTGACGAACGCGCCCGAAACGACAAAGACGCCGCCGGTGATGCGGTCCGACGTGCGCGCGACAATGCCGCCATCGCTATGGACGGCTTCCGTCTCCAGTCGGCCGACGATCAACCGCCCTCCGGTGTCGCCTCCGCCACCGACAAAAATTCCGCTGCCGCGGACCGGAGCGCCGGCACGGCCAGCGGACAAACCAATCAAGTCCGCCGTAATCGTGACATTAGGATCGCTCTGCTGATTCCAAAGCGTGAAGGCACCAGGAATAACCTCAACACCGTAGCCCCCAGGGCGCTCGTCGTATCCCCGCGCATCGCCGGCCACGACATCGACGGCTTCGGCCTCGACGTGGCCGCTGCGCACTCGGTCCCGCGCACAGAGATAAACGGTCCCCCTGGTGCGCAAATTCCGCAGCACAAGCCGACCCAGTCGCTCCACGCGAGTATCGTTGAACAGCGCCCTGCGATCGAGGTCCGTGACAAGTTCAAATCCTTCGACCCGGTTGTCGGTGGAGAGCTCGAGGCCGTCCTGCCCCGTCGCAAAGCGTAGAGCCGCGTTCGGGTTCGCCGCTACCAAACTTTGGCCGGGTGAAAGACGAATTGTCGGCAGCTCCGCCAGATCGCCGGTCACGACTATGTCGCAGGCGCTCGCCTCCGCCGTGGCCGTGAGCAACTCCGCGGCGGTCGAAACCTCGCGTTTCTGGGCGCTCATATTGATGCTCCCATCGCCGCCACGGCGCACGGCGCCTGCGGATCCCCCTCCCGTGGCCCCGTGCTACTTGGCGGGCGGATTCGTCGGCGAAAAACTGTAGCGCGCAATGCGCCACTTGCCGTCGCCGTCTTTCTTGAAAATGAAGAGCTCTTGATTCGCTTCGGCGGTCGTCTTGCCCGTGGAGTGGTGATCCGTTGTGCCCGCGGAATTGGTGCGTACGAACGCCCAAGTGGGAGCCACCACCACCAGCTCCGCGATGGTGAACTTCACATGGAATTTCAGCTCGTCGAATACGGCATCGTATGCTTTCCGCACCGCATCCTTTCCCACCGCGGATTGGCTGTAGGGCGGCATGAAAACTCCGTCGTCCGTATAGAGCGGCAGCACGGCAGCCGTCTTACCGCCATTTAAAGCGTCATTGTATGAGGCCAGCGTGCTTCTGACCGCGGCCTCGTCTCGAGCGATACCTGTGTCGGTTTTCATGGGCGCTCCGCTCGTTTGGGCCCTTGCCTGCCCGGGGTAAGCTGACACCGCGAGAAGCGTAATGGCGATCAACACGCATCTTGAAAGGCGACCTGGGGCCATGCAGGATCTCCGCTCGCCACATCCCTCGAGATAACTTATTCTGCCGATCTCTCTGCCGATAATCGGGCAATGCCAGAAATTTGATTTCCAAATATGGGATGATCGCGAGCGATCGAGCTCGATGTGCCCTTCGCGGTCGCTCTTCTGGCCGCTTGTCCCTGAGCAAGCGATGTTGAAAGATTGCCATCGTTACTTGAGATCGCCATGGCAGATCTTAACTCGCTCGTGATATTCGCGAAGGTCGTCGAAGCCAACGGCTTCTCCGAAGCGGCGCGCCGTCTCAAGATGCCGGTGTCTACCGTCAGCCGCAGAATAGCCGAACTGGAGGACCAACTAGGCGTTCGCCTGCTCGAGCGGTCGACCCGCAGCTTGCGGCTCACCGAGCTGGGAGCAGAAGTGCTGGAACACGCAAACCGCAGCGCCCAACTCAGCGACGCCATCGAGAGCATCGTCTCGAACCGGCGGTCAGGCGTATCAGGCACCTTGCGGCTATCGGCGCCGCCGAGCATATCCGATACCCTGCTGATACCGATCGTCGCGGCGTTTCAGGCTTCATACCCGGATGTCCGCGTTCAGGTCCTGGTGACGGACCGCTTTGTCGATCTTATCGCCGAAGGGGTGGACCTTGTGTTCCGATTGGGTGCTCTCAGGGACTCAGCGCTGGTCGCGAGGCCGATCCTGACCTATCGACACCAGCTTGTCGCGAGTCCGACCTATCTGAAGAGATGCAAGGCGCCCAAAAAGCCCGCGGATCTGTTGGACCACCGGCTGCTTTCATTTTCCCATTGGAAACCGGATAGCAGCTGGGTCTTTGTTCACAAGAACGGAAAGGACAGAGAAACGCTCACGTTTCAGCCCTTCCTCTCAATGAACGACTTCGCGGGCATTGCCCCGGCGTTGCTGGCGGGCGGCGGAATCGGCGAGCTTCCGCCGGTCGTGCAGCCCGATCTCGTTCGCCGCGGTCTCCTCCTGGAGGTCATGCCGGACTGGCATTTTCCCACCTTCGATCTCTCGCTGGTCCACCTGGGAAACCGGAACATATCGAAGCCCTGCCGCGTCTTTAAGGAATTTGCGACGCGAATGGCGCTGGAATTATTTCCGAGCCTGCCGGCATGAAGAGGGTGCTAGCCGCAGAGCATCGCGGAACTAGCTAAATACCACAGGTCAAATCACATGAAGGAGGTTGGGCATGCGGCTGCCCCTTCTGTCGACCCCCAAATTCACCGCCGAGCAGCGGGCGCTTTACGACGATATGCGCCACGGCATAGAGGCGAATTTCAAAGGATTTACAGCGGTCAACGCGGCAGGACAGTTGATCGGGCCATGGAACCCATGGCTCCGCTTCAGCAAATTTGGAAAGCCGGTATGGGAGCTGGTCAAAGCGCTTTCCACCAACCCGGCATTGCCGCGACCGGTTCGCGAGGTTGCGATCCTCGTAACCGGCGCAAAATTCCATTCGGCGTACGAGATATATGCACACGTCCTGGTGGCAGAGCTGCGGGGCATCTCCGACGAAAAAATCGCGACAATCGTCGCAGGCCAGCGTCCCGTTGATCTGACGCACCAGGAAGCGGTCGCCTATGATATGGCGTCAGCCCTCGTATCGGGCGGGGTGCTCCCCGAGCTGACTTACCGGCAAGCAGTTGATCTGTTCGGCGAAAACGGAGTTTCTGAGCTTATCTATCTTGTCGGCCTCTATTGCATGGTGTCCGTCACGCTGAACGGATTCGATGTGCCGGTGCCTGAGCAGGAGAGACCACATTGATTGCCGGCCCTCCCCCAACCCTGAAACTTCCGCCCAAAAGAGCCAACCGGCAACGCCGGCTTCGGTCTGGCGTGATTGGCTCGCTCGTCGTATGCGCGGCGATGGCGTTGTGTTCCTGCCAGAGGGCTGGAATCCTGGATCCGCAGGGGCCGATCGCGGCGGCGGAACGGCTGCTGTTGATCAATTCAACGGCGATCATGCTCGTCGTCGTGATTCCGGTGATCCTGGCGATCCTGGCCGTTGCGTGGTGGTACCGGTCGTCCAATCCGAGTGCCGGCCGCAGCGCTGATGTGGGCTTTGAAGGACGCATTGAATTCGTCACCTGGTCGATCCCGGCGCTGATCGTGATCCTGCTGGGTGGGGTGATCTGGATCGGTTCCCATCAGCTTGATCCGCGGGCGCCGATCCCGGCCAAGGTGCCACCGATCCAGGTCGATGTCGTGGCGCTCGATTGGAAATGGCTGTTCATCTATCCCGACCAGCGCGTCGCCGCCGTGAACGTACTGGTCATACCCACGGGCACGCCGGTGCAATTCCGCCTGACCTCCGCGACCGTGATGAATTCGTTCTTTGTACCGCAGCTCGGCAGCCAGATTTACGCGATGGGCGGCATGGCCACGCACCTCAACCTGCTGGCGGACCAACCCGGCGAGTATCCGGGTTTCTCGGCCATGTTCAGCGGCGACGGATTTTCCGACATGCGTTTCATCGTCAAGGCCGTATCCGCCCAGGACTTCGCCAGATGGGTCGAGCAAGTGCGAGGGTCGGGGGCCGCGCTCGACGATGCGACCTATGCCGCATTGGCAAGGCCCAGCCAGAACGTGGCGCCCATCACCTATGGCTCGGTCGAGCCGCGGCTCTTCGAGCGCATCCTTGAAGAGACGGCGTCGGGCCACGAGAGACATGCCGGTGCGGTCTTGCGTTCTCCAGTTCGTGAAGCAGGAGGTTGACATGCTGGGGAGGCTGAGCTGGGACGCAATTCCGTTCAACGAGCCAATCCCGCTCGTCGCTGGGGCGGTGGTCGTTCTCGTCATACTTGCCGTCCTGGCGTTTATCACCGTAAAGGGCTGGTGGCCCTACCTCTGGCGCGAGTGGTTGACCAGCGTCGATCACAAGCGCATCGGCGTCATGTATATGACGCTCGGCCTCGTCATGCTGCTGCGCGGTTATTCCGATGCGATCATGATGCGCACCCAGCAGGCGATCGCGGTCGGCGACGCGCAGGGATATTTGCCGCCCGATCACTATGACCAAATCTTCTCCGCGCACGGCACGATCATGATTTTCTTCGTGGCGATGCCGCTGGTCATCGGGCTGATGAACTTCGTTGTGCCGTTGCAGCTCGGTGTGCGCGACGTCGCGTTTCCCGTGCTCAACTCCGTCAGCTTTTGGCTCACCGCTTCGGGCGCACTTCTCATCAACATGTCGCTCGTGATCGGCAATTTCGCGCGGACCGGCTGGTGGAATTATCCACCGCTGTCCGAGCTTGCGTTTTCGCCGGATGTCGGCGTCGACTACTACCTCTGGTCGCTGCAGATCTCGGGCATCGGCACCCTGATGACCGGCGTCAACTTCGTGTCCACGATCCTGAAGCTGCGCGCCCCGGGCATGACTTACTTCCGCATGCCCGTCTTCTGCTGGACCGCGCTGGCTTCGAATATGCTGATCGTTGCCGCGTTTCCGGTCCTGACCGCGACATTCGCGATGCTGCTGCTCGATCGCTATCTCGGCATGCACTTCTTTACGAACGACTTCGGCGGCAACCAGATGATGTATGCCAACCTGTTCTGGGCGTGGGGCCATCCCGAAGTCTATATTCTGATCCTGCCGGCATTCGGCGTGTACTCCGAAGTGATCGCGACTTTCTCGGGAAAGGGGCTGTTCAGCTATCGCTCGATGGTCCTCGCGACCCTCGGGATTTGCGTCCTCTCCTTCATGGTTTGGCTGCATCACTTCTTTACGATGGGGGCGGGCGCCGACGTCAACGCATTCTTCGGCATCATGTCGTCGATCATCGGGGTGCCGACCGGAGTCAAAATCTTCAACTGGCTGTTCACGATGTACCGCGGCCGGATCGTGTTCACGGCGCCCGTCTTGTGGTCGGTCGGCTTCATGGTCACTTTCGTGATCGGTGGATTGACCGGCGTCCTGCTGGCGGTGCCGCCAGTCGATTTCATCCTCCATAACAGCGCCTTTCTCGTGGCGCATTTCCACAACGTCATCATCGGCGGCGTCGTTTTTGCCGTGTTCGCGGGCTACCAGTACTGGTTCCCCAAGGTCTTCGGCTTCACCCTCGACGATCGGTGGGGCAAAGCCAGCTTCTGGTGTTGGTTGATCGGCTTCTACCTCGCCTTCACGCCGCTCTACATCCTTGGCCTCATGGGCATGACAAGGCGCCTGCAGCACATACCCGATCCGAGCTGGCAGCCTCTCCTGCTTGTCGCGGAATTGGGCGCCGTCGTCATTTTCCTCGGCGTTCTATGCACGATCGTGCAGCTCTATGTCAGCATCCGCACGCGCGAGCAGCGCCGCGATCTGACCGGCGATCCCTGGAACGGTCGTACGCTCGAGTGGTCCACAACATCGCCGCCACCCGCCTACAATTTCGCGGTGCTGCCCAGCGTCGAGACGATCGATGCGTTCTGGGAGATGAAGCGGCGGGGACGGACACCCGTCGAGCCGCACTATGAGCCCATCGAGGTCCCGCGCAACAGTCCCACCGGCTTTATCATCGCTTTCTTTGCGGTGGTGACCGGATTTTCGCTCATTTGGCACATCTGGTGGCTGGTGATCCTCGGCTTGCTCGCCGCCGCGATCACGATCATGGCGTTCGGCTGGAGTGAGAACCGCGAGCGTGAGATTGCGGTCAGCGAAGTCGCGCGCGTTGAACAGGCGCGGCTCGGCGCGAGGGGGCGCGCATGACGATAGCCGAGACCGATTTCGTTCCCACCGACGTCGCACGCGGCCGCGGTGGTGGTGGGCCGGCGCCAACCCGGACCGTCGTCGCTTACGGGTTCTGGATATTTCTGCTCAGCGACTTCATCTTGTTTTCCGGGCTATTCGCGACTTATGCGGTACTGTCGGACCAGACTGCCGGCGGCCCGACCGGCGCTGAACTGTTCAATCTTCGCAACGTCTTCATCGAGACCATGTGTCTGCTGCTCTCGAGCTATAGCTGCGGGATCGGGGCATTGGCGGCCGAGCGGCGACATATCGACTATTTTTACGTAACGGCCGTCTTCACCTTTCTGCTCGGTGCCGCCTTCCTATTTATAGAGTTCAGCGAATTTGCCGGCATGATCAACGCGGGCGCCGGGCCTTGGCGCAGCGCCTTTCTATCGGCGTTCTTCACGCTGGTCGGCACGCACGGTGCGCACGTGACCCTCGGCCTGCTCTGGTTCATTTACATGATCGCGCAGGTTTTCGTGAAGGGCTTGCGGCCGCACGTGCTGCGGCGTCTGTTGTGCTTTAGCCTGTTCTGGCACGCATTGGATATCGTCTGGATCGGGGTCTTGACCCTGGTCTACCTGATGGGAGCACGCTGATGGACCATGACGAGCACGTCTTCGACGATCGAACACCCGGTGTTGAGGAGCATGAACCCTCGGCCAGTTACGTGTCGTACACAGTGGGGCTCGCGCTCGCGATATTGGCGACGATCGCTTCGTTCGTCGTCTCGCAGACCAATTTGCTGTGGCCGCCCGGCGTCGCGGTCGGATTGCTCGTGCTCGCTTTCGCTCAGATCGGGGTTCACCTCGTCTTCTTTCTGCATCTCGGCAGCGGATCCGAAAGCACGAACAACATCGTCGCCCTCGCATACGGGATGTGGATCGTGTTTCTCGTCATCGCCGGGTCGATCTGGATCATCGCCAATTTGCACACCAACATGATGGACATGTGAGGCGCTGCATTGACGGGGGTGCCGACCGGCGCTGGACACCCCCGGGGCTCATAAGTCCGACATCACGCCTTTATGAAGTCCAAGAGGTCCTGGTTGATCACATCGGCGTGGGTCGTGAGCATGCCGTGCGGGAAACCCGGATAGATTTTCAGTGTCCCTCGCTTGAGCAGCTTGACCGAGAGTAGTGCGGCGTCCTTGTACGGCACGATCTGATCGTCGTCCCCGTGCATCACGAGCGTCGGCACGTCGATGCTCTTTAAATCCTCATTGAAGTCGGTCTCGGAGAACGCCTTGATGCCGTCATAGTGGGCGTTGGCTCCGCCCATCATGCCTTGACGCCACCAGTTCGCGATGACGCCCTCCAACGGCTTCGCGCCTGGCCGGTTGAATCCATAGAAGGGTCCGGCGGGCACATCGCGATAAAACTGAGCGCGATTGGCCGCTAAGCTCTTGCGGAGCCCATCGAACACCTCGATCGGCAACCCGCCTGGATTGGCTGCGCTCTTCACCATGATCGGCGGCACGGCGGACATCAGCACGGCCTTGGCGACGCGGCCCTTGCCGTGACGGGCGACATAGCGGGTCGCTTCGCCGCCGCCGGTCGAGTGGCCGATGTGAACAGCGTTGCGAAGGTCCAAGTGCTCAACGACCGCAGCCGCATCGGCGGCGTAATGATCCACGTCGTGCCCATCCGGAACCTGGCTCGAGCGTCCATGGCCGCGCCGATCGATCCCAACCACCCGATAGCCGTGGTGGAGGAAGAACAGCATTTGAGTGTCCCAATCGTCGGAGCTGAGGGGCCACCCATGGTGGAAGACGATGGGTTGGCCACGTCCCCAGTCCTTGTAGAAGATCTGAACGCCGTCCTTGGTTGTGATCGTGCTCATGGTCGAGTTCCTTTCCTGTGGCTGTCATCGGCGTCGTGTGAGTCTGCAGCGCTCGAGAACAGAGTGAGGCGCGACCCGCTGCATCACTAACGCCCGAGCGTTCTCACCACGCACTCAGTAGGCCCGCTCCTTCGGCGCAATCGAGGCAACGTCGTTCGAAAGTGGCTGCAGATGAACCGGCCTGTAGTCGAGCCGGACGTGACCCTCGTCATCGAGCCAAGAGAGCGTGTGCTTAAGCCAATGCTGATCATCTCTCTTCGGAAAATCTTCCCGCGCGTGCGCGCCGCGGCTTTCCGTTCGCCCGATCGCCGACTGGAGACTGACGTTGGCCTGAGCCAGCATGTTGTCGAGTTCAAGCGCTTCCAAGAGATCCGTGTTGAAGATCATCGAGCGATCGGTGATGCCGAGATCATCACGCATCGTGGCGACGACACCGTCGAGCGCGTCTGAACCCTGCGCCAGCAGCGGGCCATCGCGGAACACGGCACAGTAGCGCTGCATCGTTCGCTGCATGGCCAAGCGGATCGCCCCGGTTCCGGTTCCACCCTTTGACCATCGAATCCGATCGAGTCGAGCGATCGCGCGGTCGGTTTCCTGCTTGGGAAGATCGGCGTGACTCTCGCCGGGTCGGATCGTCTCAGCGACCCGGAACGCGGCCGCCCGACCAAACACGACAATATCGAGGAGTGAATTGGAACCCAGCCGGTTTGCTCCATGGACGGAAACGCAGGCTGCTTCGCCGATCGCCATCAGACCGGGAACCACCGCTTCGGGATCGCCATCGCGCAGCGTGGCGACCTCGCCATGTAAATTGGTGGGGACGCCGCCCATGTTGTAGTGGACGGTCGGCACCACCGGGATAGGCTCGCGGGTCACGTCGACACCGGCAAAGATCCTGGCGGTCTCGACAATACCGGGCAAGCGTTCGTGCAAGACTTGGGCACCGACGTGTTCCAAGTGGAGCAGCATGTAGTCCTTCTGCGGACCGCAGCCGCGGCCTTCGTTGATCTCGATCGTCATCGAGCGGCAGACGACATCCCGCCCCGCCAAATCCTTGGCGTTTGGCGCGTAGCGCTCCATGAAGCGCTCGCCCTCTGAATTGGTGAGATAGCCACCTTCGCCGCGCGCACCTTCGGTGATCAGGCAGCCGGAGCCGTAGATGCCGGTGGGATGAAATTGGGTGAATTCCATATCTTCGAGCGGGAGCCCGGCGCGCAGTGCCATGGCATTGCCGTCGCCGGTGCACGTGTGGGCGGCGGTGCAGGAGAAATAGACGCGGCCATAGCCTCCGGTCGCGAAGACCGTGGAGTGAGCACGGAAGCGGTGAAGTGTCCCGTCCTCCATGTTCCAAGCGAGGATTCCGCGGCACGCGCCGCCGTCCATCAGCAAGTCGAGCGCCACGTATTCGACGAAGAACTCGGTGTTGTGCTTAAGGCATTGCTGGTAGAGCGTGTGCAAGATGGCATGACCCGTTCGGTCGGCCGCCGCGCAGGTGCGCTGGGCCATCTGCTTGCCGTACTCGATGGTCTGGCCGCCAAACCGGCGCTGATAGATGCGTCCGTCGGCGGTGCGCGAGAATGGTACCCCGTAGTGTTCCAGTTCCAATACCGCGGGCACCGCCTCGCGACACATGTATTCGATGGCATCCTGATCGCCGAGCCAGTCGGAGCCTTTGACCGTGTCGTACATGTGGAAGCGCCAATTGTCTCCGTCGCCCATGTTGCCGAGCGAGGCCGCCATGCCGCCCTGCGCCGCGACGGTATGGCTGCGCGTCGGGAAGACCTTTGTGATGCACGCGGTCTTGAGTCCCGACGCTGCCATTCCCAAAGCCGCCCGCAGTCCGGCGCCGCCTGCGCCGAGGATTACGACGTCATAACGGTGTTCGACGATCTCGTAGGCCTGGGTCATGGCTATCGTTCGGACGCGGTGCTGAAGACCAATCCCTTCCCTTCTCCAAATACCGACCGCTTCAATGCGGCAGGTTCGATCGGCTATGGACCCGGCTCATCCACGCGCGGGACCGGAGGGAGTCGATCGCGCCTCGCGACTTCCGCCATTTTCCGCGCGAGATCCGCGGGCGTGAGGATGCCCTTGCGGAAGAGGATATTGGCGAAGGCAACGATCCAACGCTCGTAATACGTGAGTTTGCCGATCATTTCGCTGCCGAGCGCTTCCACGCCGCAGCGCTTTTCTTCCGTGTTGAGGATCTTGTGGAAGTCGAGCACATCGGCAAGCGCGTGGCAGCGCTTCTCCCAGGGTTCGAGCTCGTGATCGGTGCGCTGTATGGGTTCGGCCGGCAGACCGCCGATATCGTTCGGCAAGCGCTTTACGAGGTTCTCCGTCTGGGTCATGGCGCCTTCCTTCCGGTGTCGATCGTCGCGGGGACGACGCCGATCATCGTATCGCGTGTAACGAGTGCCGCGAGCTGCTCTTCGCTGTAATTCTCCGTGCCGGCGGGCCGCTTCGGTAGCACCAGATAGCGGACCATCGCCGTCGAATCATGGACACGGACCTCGACGTCGTCGGGGATGATGGTGCCGAATTCGGCTAGCACCTTGCGCGGTTCGGAGACAGCGCGCGCCCGGTACGGCTTGGCTTTGTACCAATCGGGCGGAAGGCCCAGCACCGGCCTCGGATAGCAGGAGCAGAGCGTGCAGACGATGAGATTGTGAACTTTGTCGGTGTTCTCCAGCACGATCAGCAACGTGTCGTCGTAGAAGGTGATGCCGAACTCTTCGCAAGCCGCGCGTCCATTGGCTAGCAGCCGGGCGCGGAACGCCGGATCGACCCAGGCGCGCGCCACGATCTTGGCGCCGAGCGCGGGGTTGCGCGAGTCCAGCACCTCGATCTGGCGGCGAATCTCGTCCGCTCCGATCAGCTTCCTCTCGATCAGAAGCTCGCGAACAGCGGTCTCCATGATCTCGTAATAACCGGGTCGCTCCGATTGGCTGATTTCGGCGTGCGGATGATCGTGCCCATGGTCGTACGGTTGATCGCGGCTTTGCTTTTGCCCGCTCATGGTCAAATCCTCTCAAGCCAGGTCTCGAAGACCTCGATGCGCAGACCGTCCCTCGGAGAGCCGACGTAATCCGGCCAGATCTCCGTCATCGGAATGGCGACGCGGTAATAATGACGACGCGATCCCGCATTTCGGCCGTAGCCCTCTTCCTCGTTGTCGACGGCGGCGGGCTCGATCACCGCTTCGACCGAGCCTCTTTTGCCGCGCAGGTAAGTCGGCACCCTGTAGTGTCCAATCGGTGAGCGCTCGCGAATGCGGATTCGGTCTCCGAGGCGAAAGATCGGCAATTCACCCAGCGCAGGTACTATGCCAGGTATGGAACGATGAGCGGTGGATGGCATGCGCGTCCTCCCTATTGCCCTTGCTGCGCTCCTTTCCCCCGCTCCAAGCCTCAAGGTACTTTCTTAGTGCAAGCTCACGTCCCCGGTGTCCGCATTGTAAGAGAAGAGGCCCGCATATCGGCCCCAGGCCACCAGATGATCGAAAAGGCGATCGGCATCCGGGGCGCAGGATTGAGCCCCAAGCGACCCCAGCAACTCGTCACGCGACATCGAGCGACCGGGCTGCTTGGCGAGAACGTCCATGATCTCGTGGATCATCGGGAGGCGGGTCGCCAATTCCGCGAACAACCGGCGGCGCGCGGGAATCCTTGAGGACGCAATACGCTCGCCTACGTCGGTGAGCGCGATGTCGGCTCCGATCGCCTCCACCAAGCCCAAACGCGACAGGAATTCGACTGCGCCAACGGTGTGCTCATCGCTGAAGTGCAGTGCCTTCGCCAACTTGCCGTGAGCCATGCGCCCGCCCGAGCGCGAAATCAGCCTGGTCGCTCCGACCAGTTGATCGACGCTCGCGGGTGGCAGCCGACTGCAAATCGGAATGAGGTCGCTTAACTGCGCGGCACCTGCCGACATCGCTGATCTCCGAACTGGGTTAGGCCCGCACCATCACGTGAGCAACCGATGCTGCTCACTAGCAGGTAGGTCGCGGCCGCTTGTCGTCCATCGGCATCCGCGCACGTAGGCTATTCAATTTTGGGCAGACCTGGCCGCCGTTTAAATAACCATTTGATTTTGCTGGAGACTCCCGCAAGGTTCGGACCCGCGTTTGCGAAGAGCACCCGCTTGGAGGCAACGCGTCGCGCGGCACAAGCGAGCTTCGGCTCACTCGCTTGTCGGCGCGCGTAGCTCTGCTCCGTAGTGATGATCGCGGGGCCGATCTAGGACGACGAATTATATGATGGGCTCCGCTGCCCACCGCGTTTCAACTCAGCCTCGCTTCGGCGCAGCTCCCTGTTTACCGCGAGGCGAATTGGATGGTGAGGTCAGGACGGTCTGCGATTGCGACGGCGCGTCAAGGAGGCGTTCAATCCCGCCGAGCGTGATGAGGTCAGCCAGCGCTTCCCACACCACGAGGTCCCAATAGTCAGCGGAATCAACATCGAGGTTACCGTCACCGTCGAGCCTTTCGCTGATGCTCTCTCGCATTCCGTACAGGAGACGTATCAAAGCGCCCGCGAGCGTGCCCGAAGGGCCGAGCAGGATCGCTTCGGCTTGCTCGCATCGAGAGTGGATCGGCCCGTTCTCGATGCCGGCTTCTATCTCCCTGATGTACGCTGCCGTAAGTCGCTCAAGGGTTCGCCAGGCGGCGACGAGATTGCGTTCGCTCTCGATGCTCGAGAGCAGCTCAGGACCTGCCGTTTCCAGTAGCGTCTCGATGACGCGGTTTTGACGGATGCGAGTGCGAAGCAAGTCATCCGCAAGGAGACGGTCGGTGATGCCACGAAGGATTTCCACGTTCGGCCCCCGCCCGTAAGTGTCGCCTTACCGCATCGGAAGGCGTGTACAAGCAGTCCTTCCGACCGGTCACAATCGGCGCTACGGCTCGGCCCCGCTTCAGCGGGGCTTTCGCCCACGGTCCTGGCTACGATGAGGGTGACGCCCCACCTGCGAAGTGAAGCGTCACCGCATCATGCAGCTTGCCCCGCGCTATTATGCCGGTGGTACCGGAATCGGGGTGCCCGGGACGCCGGCGAACGGGGGTTTTGCAATCGGGGTGCCCGGGACGCCGCCGAACGGGGGTTTTGCAATCGGGGTGCCCGGGACGCCGCCGAACCCGGGGTTGACAATCGGGGTGCCCGGGACGGCGATCACCGGTATGCCACCCGCCGTGACCGTGTCCATGGTCTGATCGGTGAGCGGCTCCGCCGCCATGGCGGTCCCAGCCATGAGTGACACCATGCCTAGCGCAAGTACAACTTTCCGCATATAGTCCTCCTGTTAGTGCAGCAGCTCGGGACCATCCCGGGCTTGGTCGCAGTAGCATTTTGAAGGCGGCATCGACGCGCGCGTTTCCAACGACGCATCCGCGCGTCGATGCTTTCTCGGGCGCTACAACCCCAGAATAAAAACCGCTATAGAGAGCCGTGAGCCAACGCCGGCGCGTCAGGCCGAGTAGGTTTCAGAGCACGGTCACGACAAATCGCCGCGGCAATCGGCGTGGCTGCCGCCGCGACTGATAAACGGAAATACTCTTTGCCGCTGAACTCGTGCTGCTGACATTTCCCCGCCCAAACTCGGGAGTCCGCTCACAAAGCAACGCTCGTCCGAAAACGGTACGCCATAATCGCTACCGGGCGCAAAGGCGCATTAGTCGTAATCGCCAGTAATCAAGATGCACACCCGTCAAATTGGGCATTAACCCGAGCTTGCTTGTACTTTCCGAGGGTTGCGGTCCTAGACCGGCTCCATCGGAGTTCCCAAGCAACTAGCCAGAAGAATTACATAAGCCATAAGCTTTATAGAGTAGTCAGATACATCATTTGAGGTATCTCGATTCACTGACGCCGATCGCATCGCTGTACCAAATACTTAGCTTTAGCCAAAAGAAGTATTCCCGCGATCGGCATTGCGCTACCGCAGGTGTTCCGAGCGGCGAAAAGCTCCTTAATCCATTTTCGCTCACTTCCGGACGTGGTATTGCGCAATCCCCCTGCGGTCGCTCTCGGTCGGACGAGCGAACCCCGCCTCCGCCATCAGCAGACCATTTGGATCGCAAGGGGCACGAGACGGCCCGCCTCGAGGTGCGCTCGGGCTTGCGCTCCCTGCAATCGTGTTCGTGGCCTCATTTGATGCCACGCAGGACGGTGCGAGCGGCGCCGAACTGCGCTAAACGAGATGGAAAGGTTTTCGCGCGATTGTCCTTGGCTATTTTGGGCGTGGACCAATGACCGAGTTCTCTAGCGTGATTGCGCAGTATCGCGAGGAGGGCTACGCGGTCGCGCGCCGCTTCTTCTCGAAGCGTGAGGTCGCGGACTTGGCCGCGGCGTTCGACCGGCATTGGCGCGACGGCATGGCGCACCGTGCGAGCTTTCGCCACGGCAATTTGTTCTATCGCCAAGGCAAGGACCTGCGCCTCGGCAAGATTTTGCGACTCGTGCAGTGGCCCGCCTATGTCGATCCGGTGCTCGAAGGCGTGCGGCGCGATCCGCGCTGGCTCGCGCTTCTGGAGCCGCTCATCGGTCGCGACGTGAAGCAGATCATCAACCAGCTTCATTGGAAACCGCCGGGCGCCACCGCGGCCGATTTCGCCTTCCACCAAGACGTACGCTTCCGCCGGCCGCGCCAAGCCTATCGCGACCTCGAACGTTCCTATGTCCAGACCGGGCTCGCGATCGATCCGCACCGCGCCGCATCGGGCGCGATGCGCATCCTGCCGGGCTCGCACCGCTTGGGCGAGCGCGACATCGCCGGCGCGGGCGCGGTGCTCGACCAGGCGATGGCTGACGAGCGGCTCGCCGCCGCCGGGCTCGACCCGGCGCGGCTAATCGATCTCGAACTCGATCCGGGCGACGTGGCGCTCTGGAACCTCTACACGATCCATGGCTCGGGCCCCAACCGCACCCGTGCGGACCGCCGGTTCTATCTCAATGGCTACGTCCGCGCCGCCGATTGCGACCGCGGCGAATATGCATTCCGCGATGGCGCGCCGGTGTCCTTGGGCGAACCCGTGCTCGTCCATTACGACGACCTCTTCGCGCGGCCCGAGCCGCATTACGTCGAGCCGTGAGGCCTCAATCTTCGGGCGATTCTCCGCTGAGCGATCGGGCCACACGCGCGTTTACGGTTCCGACAAAAACTGCCGTGCCTAAGGCCGCTCAACGGACCGAGTGCGGTTCCCGATGCCGCCGACCAACGGCTCATGGGAGAGGGCACGCTTCAGTGCCAAGGCCGGACTCTCCACAGAATGCCAGGAGAGCAGCGCCAGGACGAATACGATCGGCGCTGATAGCGCTGTCACCCAATACCAGTGCGCGCCCGCCCCGAGCAGCTTAATCACGCTTTGCTCCACCGGAAACGCGTAGATGTATATCCCGTAGGAGAGGTCGCCATGTCTGGCGAAATTCGGGAGACGGATCGCCGAGCTGCGGGCGACGTAGATGACGAGATAGGCGCCCGCTGTTGCAAAGGCGAGGCGGAAACCACCGCTTGCCAGACTGAGCGTTAGGATGACGAGCGCCGACGCCGCGAGGAGCCCGTTCAACGGCACGCGATGCCGCCACAAATAGAGCGTGCCGCCCGCGGCGAAAGCCGAGCCGAAGATCGACCAGAAACCACCATCTCCGCCGAGCCAGCGCCAGCTCGCGATCAGCGCCAGCGGGAGCACGACGATTGCGACCTGGCGCGTGAGCAGCCGCCACAGGCCGAGCCCTAGGACAGCGAGATACATCGCAGCTTCGTACTGGAGCGTCCACAGCGAATAGTTCACGCTGGCAAATTGGTTGCCTGAGAAGACGCCCGGCAGGTCGAGTTGAATCCAATGCAGCGATAGATTCGCCGGAACATACCAAAGGGTTTCCGGAGCGACGAAATAATCGCGGAGCGAGAGCGAGGTCAGCGACGGCCCGAGGACCAACGCCGAGAGGAGTAGGCACACCAAGAGAGCGGGGTAGATGCGCAGCGTGCGCGCCGCGAAGAAACGCAGCGGTCGTGGATCGCGGTCGAAGCTCCGGGTGATGAGATAGCCGCTGATTACGAAGAATACCAATACCGCCGCGGTGCCGAGCGTCGTCTGGCCGCGGCTCAGCTTCAAGAGCGGCTCGTAACCGCTCTCATGCCCGTAGACCAGCGTGAAGGAATGCGACACCAGGACCGCCAGCGCCGCCAAAAAGCGCAGGCTGTCGAAGTTGTCGGTGCCTTGCCGCACCATACTCGAAGCCCGCATCGGGCTTCCTCCCAAGTATCACTTTTAGTGCGTCAAGCTCTGCCAATGCTCGGCAAAGACGATGCTAGAGAGAACAAAGCCCAGAACGACGTTGACGGCGACGCCCGCTGTGAACGCGAGAAAGGGCTTCCAGCCGGCCCGTGCGAGTCCACGAAAACGCGTCGTCAGCCCGATGCTCAAGAAGCAGAAAATGAAAGCCCAAGTGCGCAAATCCTTGATGGGGGCCACCAAGGCCGGATTGACGGTCTTGTTGAAGTCACCGAGGCTGTACGCGTTGGCGACCGCCGTGACGAGGAGCGAAGCCACCAGAAACCCCAGCACGAATTTCGGAAACCGCCACCATATCTCGGCGGCTTCTGGGCTGCGACCGGTCTCCGCGCGTTCCCAGCGAGTGGTCGCCACGATCGCTAGCACGAACGCCCAAATGCCGATCCAAACGTCGCGGCCGACCACCTTCATTAGCGTGAACGCGAAGACGGCTTGGTCGCTCGAGCCTGCGATCGAGCCTCGGGCGGCGAAATCGCCATAAACTTGCGCCGCTGCCAGGCCCGCGGCATCCGCGAACTCCGACGTGCCGATCCACGCGCCGCCCACGCCGGCCGGTAACCGCAGCGCCTGGGCGACATAAGGAAGCACGAATATCATCACGATGGCCCAAATGATGACGACGGTGATTGCGATCGGCGCATGCTCTTTCTTCGCGCCCACGGCAGCCGCGACGGCAATCGCGGCCGACACGCCGCAGACCGCGCCGCCCGCGCCCAAGGTCGCGGCAAACCTTCGATCGAGCCCGAGGCGCACCGCCACAAAATAAATCACGAGGAACGTAATGATCGAAACGATCGATGCCTGGAGGATCGCCACGGGGCCGGCCCACAGTATGAGTGTGAACGGTAGGGTGGCGCCCAACAGCACAATGCCGAGTTTAATGTAGAACTCGACGCGAAACCCCGCTTCAAGCCAGCGCGGCAATCCCACGACGTTCGAGAGCACGAGCCCGAGCACCAGAGCGACGAGCGGCGGCTCCAGGTTGTAGATACTCGCCTTGTCCCACTGGCCGATCGCAAAAATCAAGACCGAGGCAAGATAGAGAAATCCGAAGGCAGGCACGAACTCCCTCGCCTTGTAGCCAAGGGCGGTGAGCGCAACCGAGAAGAGCGCCAGCCACAGCAGCAATTGAGCGATGTAGCGGGACAGATTGGAGATGAAGTGCTCACCCAGCTGCGCGAAGGTCGACCATCTTGCGGGCGTGACTGCAATCCACCGTATACTCGAACCGTTCGCGAACAGGAGATAGGCGACGATCACAAGCCCAAGCCCGATCCAGATCGCCCACCAATCTTCTTTGACCCAGAGTTCGCGCCACCCGCCTGCCGACGCTGAAATCCGGACCTCAGCAGGCTGCTCGGCTTCAATGCCGCTCATTGCGGACTCCTATGTTCACCTTGTTGCCCCTGCTGGCCGGGCGGGAATGAGGCCCGCCATCGGCTACCGAGGAATCAGAAGGTACAACCAGTCGCTGGGCCATCGGCACTGTCGTCGTCGCGCCGGCAGTCTGCATGATGAACATGCGCCGCCTCATGCGGCTTACTGGCTCCCTTTGGCGAACGTCTTGTCAAGATCGTCAGTCTGTATCAATAGCTCCTGTACCTCGTCGTCAACTTGCGACGCGCGCTCGGTCAAAGGCCGACCTTCCCTCGGTTGATGTTTACGATGACCATAGATATTACCTTCGCGGCTCGACGTCGCAGCTCCAGCCGAGGGTGGCGAAGCGTTTTGCGCTGATGCAGTCACGGGCACCGACAACACAAGTGCGGCTGCGATGGAAACTTCGATAATGCGAATAAACCCACCAGCCATGGTCACCCCCTAAATGCGCATCCAACACACACGGCCAGCACGGACATATTTCATTCTTTTGTGCACAAAATCCAACGCAAATATAGCCAGCCGTATTCGATGGGCCGTTCGCCAGACGGTTCGGGCCCGAGAGGCCGATGTCCGACGGAGGTCAACAGCCGTAATCGGCTGCGCCCGCAAGCACTTCCGCTCTCGCACCGTAAGCGCGACTCATTCCGCGAGTTCGACGATTCCGCGAAGTGCTATGGCGGCAGGAGCAAGCAAGGCCCGTGGCTGCAAAGCGACAGGATCTGCTGCTCCATGCGACACGGTTGCGACGAGTCGACGGAAGTGGAGGGCTTTACAGTGTTAGAATATCGCGGATCAGCAACCCGCCTGTCCGTAGAGACATCGCAATGGGGCGAGCCAGAAGAGGAGTGAGTAATGGCGGGGTTTCCAGGGAAGGCGAGAGTCATCATTGTCGGTCAGGGTGGCATCGTGGGAGCGTCAGTCGCTCATCATCTGATCGAACGCGGTTGGGACGATATCGTCGGTATCGATAAGTCGGGCATTCCGACCGATATCGGCTCGACCGCGCACGCCTCCGACTTCTGTTACACGACAAGCCACGACTTCCTTTCCTGCTGGACGACGCTCTATTCAATCGATTTCTACGAGAGGATGGGTCACTACGAACGTATCGGCGGCTTGGAGGTCGCTCGTGTCGGCGACGACGCCCGTATGGACGAGATCAAGCGCAAGGCGATGTCAGCCAAGGCGTTCGGCACACGCGCGCGCCTGATCGGTCCAGCCGAGATCAAGAAGAAGTTCCCGCTGATCGAACAGAACAGGGTGCAGGGGGGACTATGGGATCCCGATGCCGGCCTGGTCGTCCCGCGCTCGCAGACGGTCGCCGGGGAGCTGATCGACCGGGCGGTGGCGTCCGGCAAGCTCCAGGCGTTCGCGAACACGCCGGCCAAGTCGCTGGTGATCGAAAGCGGCCGCATCAAGGGCGTGGTGACCGAGCGCGGCATCATCATGGCTGACCACGTCGTGGTCTGCGCCGGCCTGTGGGGCCGTGTGGTCGCCGAGATGGCCGGCGAGGATTTGCCGGTCATGCCGGTGGAGCATCCCCTCACCTTCTTCGGGCCGTACAATGAATTCGCCGGTACCGGCAAGGAGATCGGCTGGCCGCTGCTGCGCGACCAGGGCAACTCGGCCTACATGCGCGACACCGGCGACCCCACTACATCGGAAGGCGGCATGATCGAGTGGGGCTATTACGAAGAGACCAACCCACGCCTTTGCCACCCGCGCGACATTCTCGAAAAGGAACAGGCACGGCTGTCGCCCTCGCAGCGGGACCTGGACATGGAACAAATCTTGGCGCCGCTGGAGCGCGCGATCGAGCTGACGCCGATACTCGGCGAGCTCGGCTACAACGAGCAGCGTTCTTTCAACGGACTGCTGCAGGTGACAGCCGACGGCGGTCCCTCGATCGGCGAAAGCCAAAAGGTCCGCGGGCTCTGGTACTCGGTAGCCGTCTGGGTCAAGGATGCGCCCGGCATCGCCAAGCTTGTCGCCGACTGGATGATCGACGCACGCACCGCGATCGATCACGCGAGGATCGACTATGCCCGTTTCTATCCGCACCAAATGCATGAAAGCTTCATTGAAGGCCGCTGCGGCGAGGCGGCACGGAAGATCTACAACCCCGCCGTCCATCCGCGCGAGCCCTATGCCACCGGCCGCAATGTGAAGCGTTCACCCTTTTACGAGCGCGAGAAGGAGCTCGGCGGCTACTTCATGGAGCTCGGCGGCTGGGAGCGCGCCCACGGCTATGCCGCCAACGAGCATTTGCTGAAGAAATACGGCAATCGCGTGCCGGTGCGTCAGAATGAGTGGGACAACCGCCATTTCTGGCGCGTCTCGAATGCCGAGCACCTCGCCATGAGCGAGGATTGCGGTATCGTGAACCTGTCGCACTTCTATATCTTCGACGTCGAAGGGCCGGATCACGTCGCGCTGATGGAATGGCTCTGCGCCGCCAAGATCGGCGGCGATGCCAATATCGGCAAGGGCATTTACACGCACTTCCTCGACGACGAGGGCATGGTGCGCGCCGACCTCACTGTCATGCGCATGGCCGACCGCTGCCGCGTGGTCGACGGCGCCGATGCCGGGCCCCGTGACCTCCGCTATGTGCAGCGAGTGGCGCAAGACAAGAACTTCAAGGTCACCATCACCGACGTCAGCGAGAAATACGTCACCATCGGCATCTGGGGCCCGAACGCGCGCACGACGTTGCAGAAGGTCGTGGAAGACCCGAGCGGCCTCGCGCCAGAGAATTTCCCCTTTGCCGCGATCAGGTCGATCAAGGTTGTCGGCAAGAACGTGGCGGCCTTTCGCATCTCCTATGTCGGCGAGCAGGGCTGGGAACTTCACATGAAGTATAAGGACGGTCTTGCCGTGTGGGACGCGCTGCGCTCGACCGGAGTGATGGCCTTCGGTGTCGAGACCTACGCCAACAGCCGCCGCTTGGAAAAGAGCCTGCGCCTGCAAAATGTGGACCTGCTGACGGAGTACAATCTGCTTGAACCCGACCTCCAGCGCCCGAAAGTCAAGGAAGCGGACTTCCGCGGCAAGGCCAAACACCTGGAGCATCGCGCTCGCAAGCATCAGCCGGCCATGCTGTGCACGTTGGTGATGACCAGCAACACGGATTCGAAGGGCGTCGAACGCTACCCTGTCGGCACCATGCCGGTGATGGATCCGGAAACGAAGGAGACGCTGGTCGACGAGCTTGGCCGCCGCTCCTTCACGACCTCGGTCGCCTATGGTCCGACCATCGGCAAGAATATCGCGCTTGCATACCTGCCTTGGGCGTACTGCCGGGAAGGCCGCAAGCTGATCGTGGAGTATTTTGGAGAAACCTATCCCGTCGAAGTAATAGCGATAGGCTACAGGGCACTTTACGACCCCGACAATATCAAGCCGCGCAGTTGACGGAGGTGATCGGAGGCTCCGATCGCGCCTCGGGACTTGCGACTGATCGCACCTCGGCGGATACTCAGCGAGATCATGAGATTCAAGACGGAATAGCGCTCGAATAGCGCTCTGAGGGAGACATGCGAGCCGAAACGATAGCACCGGGCGGATCATGGAGCGGGATCGTCAATCGCGGCGAGGTCCTGAAGATCATCGATGTTGAGGGGCAACAGGGGGTCGATTTTTTGTGCTATTCGGCAGCGGACCCGGAGGAGCGCTATCACGCAGCGAACACAATGAAGCGCGCAGCGACGCTTCGGCTCACTACGGGTCACGTTCTCTATTCCGACATAGCGCGGCCAATGATGACGCTGGTGGGTGACACCTGCGGTTTCAACGACACGATCGCCGGTTGCTGCAGCGCCTCTTCGAATGAATTGCTTTACGGCGTCAAGGGTATGCCGGGCTGCCGTGAGAATTTCCTGAAGGAGCTGAGCCGTTACGGCCTCGGCCGCAAGGACATCGTTGCCAACCTCAACTTTTTCTGCAATGTCCCCGCGGGAACGGGTAATACGCTCCCGCGCCTCATCTTCGAAACCGCACCTTCGAAAGCCGGCGATTCAATAGCACTGCGCGCGGAGATGGACGTCCTCGCCGTGATCTCGAATTGCCCGCAGGTCAATAATCCCTGCAGCGGCGGCAGGCCCACAGCAATCCGCATCGAAATCGCGGGGACGTAGGAGAGCCACGGCCCGGCTTGCAGGAGGCGTCGCTCCATCTGCAGTCGTCGCCGCAGTTCCGCTTTCACGCCGGAGGCATCGGAATATTTCCGCTGCTCTCCTTGCCACGGGAACAAAATCCGCCGATCTTGATATCCTGATTGATCCCTCGACAAACCGGAGCTTTCCCCGTGGCTAAGTTCCCATTCGCAGAATACTTCGGTGAAATCAATACCTTGGCAGACCTGCAGTTTATGCCGGGCGAGAGGCCGTACATCGATCGGCCTTCGGCGATGCCGGAACCAAAGGAGCTGCTGCTGTATCTCGGCTGCAATGTGCTGAGAACCGCGCATCTCGCGAAGACTGTGATCGACGTCCTGAAGGCGATGGGGTTCGATTTCAATGCGGCGGGCGGCCCGGCGCATTGCTGCGGCATCGTTCACTATCAAAACGGTGACCCCGAGAGGGCTCGCACTTTCACCGCAAGCAGCATGCGCCATTTCGCACAGTATGGCGCAAAGAAGATCCTCATGTGGTGCCCATCGTGCAACGAGCACTACGATGAGGTCGTGACGAAGGAGCAGGATGTCGCTTTCCCCTATGAGCACGTGACGGCATTCATCGCGCGCCATCTGGATCGGATCCAGTTCGTCCGGAAAGTCGAGAAGCGGGTGGCCGTACATTTCCACACGGGGATCCCGCAATCAGACTTGGATTGGCACAATGCTCGGAAGATCCTCAGCG
>Ga0187765_10000143_pt1 | contig 24863 bp, 19 predicted proteins | sample 0216_QUI02_MP05__3_FD_133018 | JGI IMG/M metagenome (GOLD analysis project Ga0187765, IMG submission 133018) | Tropical peat soil microbial communities from peatlands in Department of Meta, Colombia - 0216_QUI02_MP05_10_MG | ecosystem: Environmental > Terrestrial > Soil > Wetlands > Peat ...
AGGCTCGACGCCGCGTTGACCGATTTGACCGCGAGCCATGGTGCATCGGCATAAGCGAGATTGGTCAGCACCAAAACCGTGGCCGGATGTTCGAAAAACCGGTCTGACATCTTTTGCAATGTGAGCCGGACATCTTCGAGACTGATCTCTTTGCCGACCATGTAGAACGGCATGTTGGGAAAGCGATCGTGCATCGCCCGCATCACCCGCACCAGGACCGTGCCATCGCCGACGCCGGCATCGAACACCCGCACCGCCGGCGGTCGCGGGTGGATGTGCGCAAGCTCTTCCGAGACGCGGTGTGCCACCTCCCATTTCTCGCTGCAGGTGTTGACGAACAGGAGATATTTTTGCCGGTTGTCGAAGAACCGGAAATTGCGCTGCGGATCGCCGGTTTTGACGGGTCCCGGCGGCGGGGCAGACGAGCCGCCGCGACCCTCGCGTCCCCGCTCGATGATCGCCGGGCGGTCGCCGTGCGCCGGATGCGCCGCCATGAAGCCGTGAATGCGGTCAAGCGTGTCGGTGGTGATGCGGCCACCATTGCGCAGCCGCGCTGTCAGCTTGCCGTCATTGACGGCACGGCGGCCGAACGTGGATTCCGCAAGGCCGGTGCGCCGGCAGTACTCGGAAATTTCCTGTAACAGCTGCTGCGCGTTCATGGCGCGTCGATCGCCCCTCGCCGGCGTAACGACCGGCGCTCCACGTCTCCCCATCTGCGCCTCTTCGTAGCGGCGGGCGCTCCTAAAGCCGTAGCGAACCAAGCTCTTGGGCCATGGTCAACCACAATTCTGCCCACTCCGTTGGTGGGCAGAGAAGTGGGCAATAGCTTGCCAGTTTTCCGCTCCCACTTTTGCCAGATCGGCTGAGCCCTTTAAGCTCGGCGATGTTGCGAACAGGCATTCGCGAACGGTGCTGGGCGGCAGGTTTGGTCGCCCAAAATGGAGTGACCTCATGCGCCTCGATGGCAAGATCGCGCTGGTGACCGGCGCCGGATCGGGCATCGGCAAATGCATTGCCGAAACCTACGCCCGCGAAGGCGCCCGCGTTGCGCTCGCCGATATCAATGCCGAGGCTGCCAAATCCGCCGCCCGGGCAATCGGCAATAATGCCATCGCGCTACGCTGCGACATCAGCAAAAAAGCCGATGTCGATGGGGTGGTTGAGGAGACGCTCGCCGCTTTCGGCGCGCTCGACATCCTCGTCAACAATGCCGGCGCGACCCACGTCAACAAACCGGTGCTGGAGATCGGCGAGGCAGAGTTCGACCGGATCTTTGCTGTCAATGTGAAGGGAGTTTTCCTCGCCTGCCAGGCGGTTGTGCCGGCGCTGCGCAAGCGGGGTGGGGGTGTCATCATCAATATTGGTTCGACGGCGGGGCTGCGCCCGCGGCCCGGTTTGTCGGCCTATAACGCCACCAAAGGTGCGGTCCACGTCCTGACCAAGTCGCTCGCGGTCGAACTCGCGCCTGACAGCATCCGCGTCTGCGCCATCGCGCCGGTCGCGACTGAAACGCCACTGCTGTCGTCTTTTCTCGGTCCGGCCCCCGGGATGCGGGAGAAATTCGTCGCCACAATCCCAATGGGTCGGCTCGCCTTGCCGCAGGACATTGCCGATGCGGCCCTGTTTCTGGCCTCCGCTGAGGCCAGGTTCGTCACCGGCAATATCATGGAGGTCGATGGCGGTCGCGGCGTTTAGGGTCAAAAATTAGCTGGCACGGCGGTAATGAGTTTGACCCAGGCATTCCGGCTTGGCCGCTCCTGGTGTATGGTGCAACGCTCAGGACGGGTGTGGTTGGCATGTGGGGTCGCAAGCCAAAAATCGTCGCCGCGGCGGCAGATGCCCAATCGCCTTCGCAGCTAAACGAGGCGATCCATCAGGCGCGCGTCGATGCCGCCGAACGCACGAGTGTTGTTGTTGATCTGCGCGACGCCGAATTGGCGCGGCTCGAACTTCTCAACGAAGCGCTCAATCCGCTATTCTCGGAAATAGCCCCGGAAGTCGACCTGTTCGATCGCGGCATCAGCCGCGGCGAGACGCCACGCTTGTGGATCGATGCGGTGGCCCACGTCGCGATGGGCCGCGACAAACGTCTTTATCGGTTTCTGCATGACAGCCGGATTGGCCGCCGCGTGCTGGCGGAATCGCATGACGTCCCGGAGATCGTCCAGGCGGTCACCACCTATGTAGCGCGCCGGCTGGTCGAGCGGCAGCGGGCGCTCGAAGCCGATCCCGATTTGCTCTCGCGTGTCTCGAACAAAATGGCTAACCATTATCGCTGGCGCCGGCGCCGGCGAACGCTCGCGGTTCTGGCGCTCGGTTTTCTCGCTGGCGTGGTCACGCTGTTCGTCTTGGCAGCCATGTTGTCGCCCGGGTGAGCTTGCCGCCGGTCAATAGATTCTGAAGCGCGCGCATTCGCTTATGACCCCGTCGCCGCCACGCTGATACGATACCGTCTCGCAACGCCAATCGCCGGGCCCGCCTTCGATTCGAAAAACATTGTACCCGGCCGCATCTTCGTCGCCATGTTCGGCCTCGGCCGAGGCGGAGGGCACGCCAACCGCTGGGATCTTTTTGTTGCCGCTGCCCTCAAGCCAGACCAGCGACCGCCGGTGATCATGGCCGTGCAGCAAAAGCTCGGCGCCATTTGCGGCCAGCACCCGACGCAAATCCGCGGCATCGACCAGACGCCGGAGAAAACGCCGCGCTGGGCTAAGCGGCGGGTGATGGATCAGCACGGTGCGGAAGCTTCCGCGCGTTTGTTCGAGCGTCTCGGCCAATCGCGCGAGCTGTCTTTGCCCTAGCTGTCCGGTTGCCAAAAAAGGCCCGGTTGGTAAGCCACTTGAGAGTGCAATCAGCGCTACGTCACCGCGGCGGCGGACAAATGGAAACCGCTCGAGCCCGTCGTCGCCGCGCATGTAATCGCTCCAGAACTTTGCCGGCATCTCTCGCGCGCCATGAACGTAAACGTCGTGGTTGCCGGGAATCACGGTGACCTCGGTAGGCTGTCCGATGGACTCCAGCCATCGTCGCGCCCAGGCATATTCACCCGGCAAAGAAAAATTGGTCAGGTCGCCGGTGACGGCAACGTGCTCGGCGGATCGCGTCTGTAAATCGCGCGTGATGACCGCCAGCACATCCGGGCGATGGATATATTTGCGCTTGCGCTGCCAATTGACGTAGCCGAGGCCGCGCTTGCTCGCCAACTCGGACACTTTCGGAGTGAGCGCCAGATGCAGGTCCGACAAATGGGCAAGCGTAAACATCGGGGCGCCTCAGCGGTGATAAACGGCGCCCGCGATCGCCGCCACCGGGTGATAAATCACGAACTGCCGATCAGGATGCCGACGGCGAACACCAGCACGCCGCCCACCACCACCTGAAAGACCGCCTGCAGGAACGGCGTATCCATATAGTGGGTCCTGATCCAGGCAATGACTGCGAGTTCGACCGCAACCACTGCACAGGCGAGCGACGTCGCGACATAGAAGTGCGGGATCAGATAAGGAAGTGCATGGCCGAGCCCGCCGATCGCAGTCATTGCGCCGGTAACGCCGCCGCGGACTACCGGCGCGCCGCGGCCTGTCAGCGAGCCATCGTCCGATAGCGCTTCGGCAAAGGCCATGGAAATGCCAGCTCCGAGCGCGGCGGCCAGGCCGACCAGAAATGTCGACCAGGTGTTGCGCGTGGCGAATGCGGCGGCGAACAACGGCGCCAAGGTCGAAACTGACCCGTCCATGAGACCGGCGAGGCCGGGCTGGACATATTGCAATACGAACATTCGCCGCGCGGTACTGTCTTCCGCCTGGCGGGCCCGCGGCGTGATTTTTTCGCCAAGCGCGTGCGCCAGCGATTCGTGTTTATCTTCGGCGGCGGCGAGCTGGCGCAAGAGATGGCGCACGGAATCGTCGTGCGCAGCCTCGGCGGCGCGCCGATAGAACCGCGCCGTCTCATATTCCATCTCCTCGGCGAATTTGCGGGTCGCTTCGATGCTGAGCGTTCGGTTCAGCCAGATCGGCCGCCGCGCGACAAATCCCTTTACGTGCTGGCGGCGGATCAGCGGCAGAAAATCGCCGAACTTCTTGCGATGCAGCTCAAGCAGCATGTCGCGATGATTGATCTCCTCGAGCGCCATTTTGTCGTACATTTCCGCGGTTTCCGGGTAAGCGGTCCGTAGCCGGTCGGCGAATGAACGATAAATGCGGTTGTCTTCGTCCTCGTTGGATATGGCGAGCGCAAGAATTTCCTGCTCGTTGAGGTCGGCAAATCGTTTCAAGGAACTTCCCCGTGCGCCTAATGTGTTTTGGGTAACGAAGACCGGCTATTTTAGAGCCATTCTAATTGGTGAAGCCAGCCCGGATAGCATGCGGATTGCAGCATGACCTTAAGCGCTACCCGTCGCCGCTTGGAGACGCTTATCCGCGGGCTTTTCCACACTTATTGGCGTTTTTCACGCGGCCTCACGGTTGGCGTGCGCGGCCTGGTTTTGGACGGCCAGGGTCGGGTGTTCCTGGTCAAGCATTCCTACGTTGCGGGATGGCATCTGCCCGGTGGCGGGGTCGAACAGGGTGAGACGCTCCTTGCGGCGCTTGCGCGCGAGTTGCACGAGGAAGGCAACATCGAGTTAACCGCCACCCCCGTGCTCCATACGATTTATTTCAATCGCCGGATGTCATCGCGTGACCATGTCGCACTCTATGTGGTGCGCTCATTTCAACAGCCATCGCCGCCGCGCGCGAACCATGAAATCATAGCGCACGGCTTTTTTGAACTGGAGAACTTGCCCGCCGACACTTCACGCGCGACGCGGGAGCGTATTGCCGAGGTCGTCGGCGGTCGAAGTCCTGCCGAGATCTGGTGACCCCCAGAAGCTCCCCATCGGCTCTAAAGAACGACGCGTCGTTTCGCCTTAGCCGAAACGGTTGCGGTTATGCGGGGCGCGAAAGTCGATCTCCGGCCCGATCGGCACGATCCCGGTCGGATTGACCTGACGCTGGCTGCCGTAATAGTGGCGCTTGATGTGATCGATGCTGACGGTCTCGGCGACGCCGGGGATCTGATAAAGCTCGCGCGTATAATTCCACAGATTGGAGTAGTCGGCGATGCGGCGCAGATTGCACTTGAAGTGACTGTAATAGACGCTGTCGAACCGCACCAATGTCGTGAACAGCCGCCAGTCCGCCTCGGTGATTTGGCCGCCCACCAAATAGCGCTGTCGCGAGAGCCGCTCCTCGATTTTGTCGAGAGTCTCGAAAATCGCCTTGGCAGCCTCCTCGTATGCTTCCTGGCTTGTGGCGAAGCCGGCGCGATAAACTCCATTGTTGATGTTGGGGTAAATAAGATCGTTGAGGGCATCGATCGCGCTACGCAGCGCGGCTGGATAATAGTCGGCGCGCACGTCAGTGAAAGCGTCAAACGCCGCATTGAGCATGCGGATGATCTCTGACGATTCATTATTGACGATGGTTCGGCGCTGTTTGTCCCAGAGCACCGGCACCGAGACCCTGCCGGTATAATGCGGATCGGCGATCAGATAGATTTCGGCCAGAGTTGACTTGCCGTTCACGCTGTCCTGCGTGCCGTGCGCCACGGTGCCGAATTCCCACCCGGTCTTGCCATAGAGCGGCTCGGTGATTGAGGCCGAAGTGACCGGTTCGAGTTTCTTCAAGCTGCGGAAGATCAACGTGCGGTGGGCCCATGGGCAGGCGAGCGAGACGTAGAGGTGATAGCGTCCGGACTCCGCGGCAAAGCCGCCTTGGCCCGATGGGCCAGGACTGCCGTCGTGCGTCACGAAATTGCGAAAAACCGACGCCGGCCTGATGAAGCGACCTTCCTTGGTGCGGGAAATGTCTTCTTGCCAGGCGCCATTGACGAGCAAGCCCATCGTTCTCTCCAATCTTTAAGCATCCAATGTAATGATTACAGGCGATCACGATAGGGCATCGGCCGGGTGATTACTGGACGGCCGCGGAGCGGAGTGGTAGGCGGCGACGCGATGAACGACATTTCGGTGAGTATCCAGGTCGAGACGCCGGACGATGCAGTCGCGGTCGAGCGCCTGCACGAACGCACGTTCGGCCCTGGACGCTACGCCAAAACGGCATATCGGCTGCGCGAACAGGCCGATCACATTCGCGAACTCTCGTTCACGGCTCGTATCGGCACTTTGCTGATCGGCTCGGTCTGGCTTTCGCCCATCCGGATCGGCGAGACCGGGGCGCTGCTGCTTGGTCCAGTGACCGTGGAGCCGGCGTTCCGCGACCGCGGCGTCGGCCAAGCCTTGATCGAACGCGCCCTTGCGGAAGCCAAGAATAAAGGGCATCGGCTCGTAATCCTGATCGGTGACGAAGCTTACTATGAGAAATGCGGCTTCAAGCGCATTCCGCGCGGGCGCGCGACCATGCCTGGTCCGGTCGATCCGGTGCGGCTGTTGCTTGCGGAGTTGGCGGACGGCGCTTTTGACGGCGTGACCGGTCCGATACGGCCGGCCTGAGCTATGAGAGCATGATCCCGAAAAGGGGTACCGGTTTTCGGAAAAGATCAAGCTCAAACAACAAGCTAAAGCGAAATGGCGATTCAACCTAATTTCATTTCGCTTTAGCGGCCCTCGCGCAGCCAGGCACCCGAGATGCTGCCGAGCAGGAGAAGCAAGCCGAGGAGCCCGGCAAAGACCGGCAGGACCCCGACCCCGCGGACCACGCTGGCGCTGCTCATCTTCAGCCCAAGCCAGTCGTCACCTTTGTAGGTCTCGCCTGAACGCACCGGCACGATGCGCGGCACAGTCAATCCGCCCCCATTATCGAGCCGCCGCGCGTCACCGCCGGTGGCCTCGGCCAATGGCGCTAAAACCTGCGTGGTCGAAGTCACTTCAGCATATTCGCGTGGATTTGCCGGTCCGATATTGATGAGGGCATTGAGCTTGCCGTCGGTGGCGCGCCAGAGGCCAAGCTCATTCGCTTTCACGGTGGATTCCCACACGCCCGGCTTCTTCGCATCAAGTTTGATTGTACGCGTTGTGCCCGACGGAGAAGTCAGCGTCACGTCTGCGACTTCGTCCGCCATGGTTTGCCGGCGCACGAGAAGGTCGCGACCGCTGACGCTCAGGCGCAGCGCTTCTTCCTCCAGGTCAGGCTCCTTCATCAGCCAATGCGACAGACGCCGCAGCAAATCGACGTGCGGTCCGCCGCCTTCAAAACCGCGCGCCCATAGCCAGATGTGATCCGACAGCAGCAGCGCCACCCGCCCTTCGCCCTCGTGGGAGAGGACGAGCAGCGGTTTTGCATCGGGTCCCTGCATGATCGTTGTGCCGTTCGCGCTTCGGGTGTCGACGACGCGGAACCATTCGCTCCAGTGCGGCGGATTGGCGTCGGCGCCGTCAAGACCGCGGGTGACCGGATGGCGCTGGCCGAGCTCGGTGAGCTCCGGGCGGAACGCCTGGTTTGTGACGTCACCGCTCGGCTCGGCCGGCAGGATCGCATCGAGCGGAGTGCGCCAAATGCTGGTCGAACTCGCATAATCGGGACCGGCTGCGACCAGTACGGCGCCTCCATCACGCACGTATCGGGTGATGTTGTCGAAATAGATGATCGGCAGCACACCCTGACGCGCGTAACGATCAAAAATGATCAGCTGAAAATCGTCGATCTTCTGCTGAAACAGCTCGCGCGTGGGGAATGCAATTAACGATAGCTCGTTGATGGGCGTGCCGTCCTGTTTTTCCGGAGGCCGCAGAATCGTGAAATGCACCAGATCGACTGAAGGATCGGATTTGAGAAGATTGCGCCAGGTCCGCTCGCCAGCGTGAGGTTCGCCCGATACGAGAAGAACGCGCAGCTTGTCGCGTACGCCGTCGATGGTCACGACGACGCGATTGTTGACTTGAGTTAGCTCGCCGGCAAGCGGCGACGCCTCGATCTCAACGATATTTTGTCCGCCGTGAGGAATTGGAACGGTAACACTCTGCGCAGCGCCGACGGGAACGTCGCGTGTTTCGATGACGTCGCCGTCGCGCCGCACGGTCACTTGCGCTGTGGTTTCGCCGCCGCCCTGGTCCTCCACCCGGTAGGTGATTGTCTGCGGCTGGCCGACGATGCCGAACCGCGGGGCCTTGATCAGAGCGACGCGGCGGTCGCGCTCGTCTTCATGACCGGTGATCAGCGCATGCACAGGTGCGGAAAAACCGAGCGATGCCGCATCGGCCGGCACATCATGCACACGGCCGTCAGTGATCATGACGACACCGGCAAACCGGTCGGACGGGACGTCGGCGAGTGTCGAACTAAGTGCCGTGAACAATCGCGTGCCATCGGTCTCGCCGTCCGCTTCTCCAGCTTCGATGACGCGTACCTCCAATCCGGGAATCCGATGCAATTGATCAAGAATCTTCGCGCGTGCCGCCTCGGTCTGCTGCATGCGGTCGCCGAAGTTTTGGCTCGGACTTTTGTCGACCACCACGACGGCCACCGAGGTCAGCGGATCGCGGTCCTCGCGCGTGAAAGATGGATTGGCGAGCGCCAGTACGATCAATGCCAAAGCGAGAGTGCGCACGGCGGCGCCGCGGCTGCGCGATATAAACAAAAGCAGCGCGAACAGGGTGGCGGCTGCGATTGCCGCCCACAGGATAAGCGTGCCGACCAGAGGAGCGAACGCAATACCGATGTTCAAAAGCTCTCTCCCGGTCCGAGTTTTATTGGCCTAAGCGCTCAAGTAGCGCCGGCACATGCACCTGATCGGCTTTGTAATTGCCGGTAAGCGTGTACATCACGATGTTCACGCCGGCGCGGAACGCGAGCTCGCGCTGGCGCGGCTGCCCGTCCACCATCGGCAGCATCGGTTGGCCGTCCGGCCGCGTCGCCCAGGCGCCGGCAAAATCGTTCGAAGTGATGATGATCGACGACACGCCATCGCCGCCGCGGGCCGGGCGACCCGAGGCTTCCTGTTCGCTTTCCGACGGCAGCGCCTCGACCCAAAGCTGGCCGCTGTCAAAGCGGCCCGGGAAATCGCGGAGCAGATAAAAGGTCTTGGTCAAAACGTGATCGCGGGGGACCGGTTCGAGTTCTGGAATGTCCAGTGACGAAAGGATTTTCCGCAGTTCGAGCATGCCGGGACTGCGGGTTTCACCGCCTTGCCCGGCCGGCGCCACCACCGCATCGCGCGTGTCGAATAAAACCGTGCCGCCGTCTTTCATGTAGGTGTCGATGCGCTTAAGCGCAGCATCCGATGGCCGTGGCGCCCCGGGCACGATCGGCCAGTAGATCAGCGGATAAAACACAAGCTCGTCGCGGGCGATGTCGAGTCCGATCGGATCGCCGGGCTCGAGCGCGGTCCGCTGCGCGAGAAATAGCGTGAGCCCCGAAAGGCCGGCTTTGCTGATCGCATCGACTTCGGCATTGCCGGTGATGACATAGGCCAGTTTGGTTTCGAGCGCCGCCTGTGGAACGTTATCTGGCGATTGTTGGGCGTAGGCGCTGGCGCAGCTCAGCGTCAGGACAGCGAGCACGAGAATGGACGCGGATGCGGCGGGCAAGCGGCGCGGAACAAGGCGCGCAATGCCGCCCCCGAGAAACAGGACAATGATGGAATCGAGGAGCAGCAAAGCGACCGCGGCAAGCAGAACCGGACCGCGCAAATCCTGCGGTTCGCTGGTGCGATAGATTTCGTGACTGGCGTTGACGAGCGGCGAAAAATCAAGCGCGGCGAGGCGGTCGCTGCCCGTTAACGTGTTGACCGCCAGCAGACCGTCGGGCGGTCCATAAAATCCCGGCGGATGTTCGCGCGTGGCACTGCCGGCAAAATCCTCCGCTAGCGGCCGTGCAGTGGGCGGTGGCGCGCCGAAACTGCCGAAACCATCCAGAATATGACTAGGCGCCACCACCGTGCGGGCATTCCTGGTTGATGTGGCGCTCCCCTCGGCGGTAATCGTGGTGCCGGACAGCGCGACAATCCGCTTGAGCATTTCGACAAAGGTGCCGGACAGCGGCAGGTCGGACCAGCGCGTATCGCCAGTGACGTGGAACAGCACCAGCAGGCCCTTGCCGCGATGCGCCGCGGTGACCAGCGGCGTTCCGTCGGCAAGCGTTGCCCAGGTGTTGTCGCCGAGCGTCGCATCCGGTTCGGCGAGGACCTGACGGGTGACGGTCACGTCACTGGGCACCGGCAGGCCGGCGAACGGACTGTCGCGGGAAAACGCCGCCAGCGGCTGTGGCTTGTCCCAGCTCAGGCTACCGCCAAGAATGCGGCCGCCGCGGCGCAATCTCACCGGTACAAGATCGTCCTCCGATGCGGCAAGCCGCGGACCTGCGAACCGCACCAAAACACCGCCGTCCTCAATCCAGCGGGCAAGTTGATCATGCGCATCGCCGACATTGCCGACATCGGCGAGGATCAGCATCGGCAGATTTTGATCAAGAAAATGCGACACGGCGTCGGCTGGCGAATCCCCCTGCGTTAGTCGCACGTCGGCAAACGGTTCGAGCGCGCGCTGCAGATAATAGCTCGACGCCAACAGTGGCTCCGCGACATCCGCATTGGCGCCGGAGACGATACCGACGGTGCGGCGGCGCGACCGTTTATCCAAAAGCTGAACCGCCCCCGCAGCTCGCTCACCGGCAATTTCGAGCCGCGCAATCTCATTGCGCAATTCGACTGGCAGTTCAAAACGCGCTTCGGTTTCGCGATCCGCCGGGTTAAACGCGAATTGTGCTTCGCCCAGCGGCAGGCCTTTCAGATCCAGCGCCCGCACTGTTCCAGTATCGGTTGCGCCCGCGGTTGCGCGCAGTACTTTCACGGTCAAGCCGCCGGCGGCATTGTCGGCGTCGTTGAGTGCGTGCGGCTGCGCAATGCCGCCCGTCACGATCGTGAGCGGATGCTGACCGATTGTTTGCTCGAGGCTGGCGACAAAGGCGGCGCCATTGCCGAGATCGATTCCGTCAGAAAGCCAGATCAGTTCGATTTCCGGATTGCCCGACAGGAACCGTGACAGCGACGGCAGAATCTCGGCGCGATCGATGCGATAGGGGACAGGCTTGATTTGATGCAGCCGCACTCGTGCCGAGTCGGCAGTCTCGAGCGAAATGTCACTCGGCCCCTGGGACAGCGGCAGCAGCGCCACTGCGCGCCGGTCGTCCGCCGCGCGCATGATGATGTCGTCGGCGGTGCGCAGGCGTGCCTCCCAGGTGCTCGCCGCCGTCCAGCCGTCGTCGAACAGGATCACCAGCGGGGAGCCCGCCTTGGTCGTGGCCAGCGGCGGATTCCAAAGCGGACCAGCGGCGGCGACTATGATTGTCGCGGCCAGCGCGAGCCGCAACAGCGTGAGCCACCATGGGGTACGGGCCGGAGTTTCCTCCCGCGGCATGATCGCAAACAACAGCCTTGTCGGGGGAAAGTCGATGCGGCGCGGCCGCGGCGGAATTAGACGCAATAGCCACCACAAGGCCGGCAAGGCGATCAGCCCGGTTAGCACCAGCGGTTCGGTAAAGCCGAGTGAGAGCGAGCCGATCATGCGGGCACCGCCGAGGCCATCGCCGGCTGCGCTTGCATCCGCTCATACGCCGCACCGGCGCCGATGCGGGCGTGCAAAGCCAGGAGAAGTTCGCTGGGTGGTCGATCGGTCCTGTGAATGCTGAAGCTCCAACCGAGCCGGTCGGTCTCGCTGCGGATGGCGGCGCGGTGCTGCGCGATTTGTGCGCTGTAATCGGCACGCCAGTTTTCGGCGCGCCCCGCGGTGATGCGTCTGCCGTCTTCGGGCTCGACGAATTCGATGCGCCCCCAATAAGGAAATGTTTCCTCCGCCGGATCGACGATCTGCACGATATGACCGTGCGTGCCGCTGCCGGAAAGCTGCGTGATCACCCGCCGCACGTCGGCAATATCGCTCCATAGATCGGAGAGCAAAACCACCTCGGCGAGGGGGGAGGGGGCAAAATCCGGCGGCAGGCTGGTGCGCTCGCTGCGATCCACCGCAATCGACTGGGCTATCCGCTCGATAATGTTGCGGCTGCCGGTCGGTCGCATCAATCCCGGAATTCCGACGCGCTCGCCGCCTTCGACCAATATCTCGGCCAGGGCGAGGGCGATAACGAGCGTCCGATACAACTTGCTGTCGCGCGCCAGCGACGAGGCGAAATACATCGATGGCGAACGGTCGGGCCAGACCCAGACCGTATGCGCCGCCTCCCATTCCTGCTCGCGCACATACAAATGATCGTCGCGCGCTGAGCGCCGCCAATCGACTCGTGACGCGGGCTCGCCCGAAACAAAGCGGCGGTACTGCCAGAAATTCTCGCCGGGCCCGGCGCGGCGCCGCCCATGCAATCCATGGATCACCGTTGCCGCTACACGCCGCGCTTCGAGGATAAGCCGCGGCATGCTGGCTGCGAGCGTGCGGCCTTCGCCGGACGCTCGGCCAACCGCCGCTTCGTCCTGATATGCGCGCCGAGGCGGGCGTACCTGTGGAGACGGGGTCTCCATTGCCATCTATCCGATCCGCGTCTTTAACCGTCCGATCAGGCCCTCGATGGTTTCGCCTTCGGCGCGCGCAGTGAAGGTGAGCGCCATTCTATGCTTCAGAACGGGCTCGGCGAGTTCGACGACGTCGTCGATGGAGGGTGCCAGCCGGGCGTCAAGCAAAGCGCGGGCGCGCACCGCCAACATCAGCGCCTGGCTAGCGCGGGGGCTCGGACCCCACGAAATCAGTTTGGCGTCGCCGCCATCCGCACCCGGACGCGCCGATCGCACCAAAGCCAGGATAGCCTCAACCACGGAATCGCCGACCGGAAGTCTGCGCACCAAGCGCTGTGCTGTCATTAAATCCTCGGCGGTCATGGCCGGCTTTGGCCGGGTTTCTTCGGAGCCGGTGGTTTCGAACAAAATTCTCCGCTCCGCTTCGCGGTCCGGATAGTCGACGTCGATCTCCATCAGAAAACGATCGAGCTGCGCTTCCGGCAGCGGGTAAGTGCCTTCCTGTTCGAGCGGGTTCTGCGTGGCGAGGACATGGAACGGCCTTGGCAGATCGTGTCGGGTGCCGGCCACTGTGACGTGTTGCTCCTGCATCGCCTGCAGCAATGCCGATTGGGTGCGCGGACTGGCGCGATTGATCTCGTCGGCCATCAGCAACTGGGCAAAGACCGGGCCGGAGATGAAACGAAAGCTGCGCTTGCCGGTTTGGCTTTCCTCCAGCACTTCAGTGCCGAGAATGTCTGAGGGCATCAGATCGGGCGTGAACTGGATCCGCCGCGCATCAAGCCCGAGCACCGTGCCCATGGTGTCGACGAGCTTGGTCTTGGCCAAACCGGGCACCCCGAGCAGAAGGGCATGGCCCCCGGACAGGATGGTGACCAGCGCCTGCTCGACGACCTTGTCCTGGCCGAATATGACAGTACCAATCGCTGCTTTGGCCGCGCGCGCATGAGCCGCGGTCGACTCCGCCGCACGCACGATCATGTCTTCGATCTTTTCGAGCCCTTCTCCGCCGGCAGCGGGCATGGCCAACTCCTTGCTTTTAAGCGTTGCATCGGATCAGATTCGCATCACATGAACGGACAACGCATTTGTACCCGGTTTAGCGTCATGAGATGCAACATATGCGCCATCTGCCCGGCGCAGATTTTGCGCTGATTCGCGGCCCTTCGGAACACAGCTGGGGTGTAACGCTGGGCCAGTACGGGACCGTGTGGTGGAGCACGTCGGCGCCGATATTTCAGCATCAAAGTCACGGCAAACCATGGCGAAGGAAGGGCAATTCGGTCTCGACTCGATCACAGGCGCGCTAGCGGAAACGGGCCGGGGTCTGCCCCCCGTCGAGCGATGGGATCCGCCGTTTTGCGGCAACCTCGATATGCGGATCGCGGCGGACGGCACCTGGTACTATCTCAAGACGCCGATCGGTCGCCCGGCGCTCGTCAAGTTGTTCGCTTCCGTACTCAAGCGCGAGGGCGAAGACTACTTCCTGGTTACGCCGGTCGAGAAGTGCGGCATCAAAGTCGAGGACGCGCCGTTTCTTGCCGTCGAACTGCAAGTGGCGCACAGCGATGCTGGACAGGTTCTGCGCTTTAGGACCAACGTCGATGAGTGGATCGCCTGTGGAGCGGGGCACCAATTGCGCTTCGATCAGGAGCCGGCGACCGGCGGCTTGAAACCGTACCTGCATGTGCGCCGCGGCTTGTGGGCCAAGGTGACCCGGTCCCTTTTCTTCGATCTAGTCGCGCTCGGCGAAGAGCGCGAGGTCGCAGGTGAGGCGATGTTCGGCGTTGGCTCGATGGGCGAGTTTTTTGCGATGGCGCCTGCCGATCAGGTGAAGGATCTGGCGTGAACGAACGAGCCGACAGCGCAGACCGCCTCGCAATCGACGATTTCTTCGATCGCGCCCGCCAACGGCTCACGCTCGAAGTCCCCCCGGCCTTGACTAATCCCGCAGTCGAGGGGGCGCGCGGCGACCTCGATCTCAATCCGGAAGTCTGGCTCCGCGCGGGTGTCAAGGCGACCACGCCTGCCGCGGTGCTCGTGCCGATTATCGACCGCAACGAGCCAACGGTGTTGCTGACAATGCGTACGGCTGCACTTGCGAGCCACGCGGGCCAGGTGGCGTTTCCCGGCGGCAAGATCGAGCCGGCGGACGAAAGTCCCGTCGCCGCGGCATTACGGGAAGCGCATGAAGAGACCGGCCTGGCACCCTCGCTGATCGAGCCGATCGGTTACCTCGACCTCTACCTTACCTTCTCCGGATTTCGCATTCTGCCGACGCTCGCGTGCGTCAAGCCGGATTTCACTCTGACGCTCAATCCACAGGAGGTCACCGAGACGTTCGAAGTGCCGCTGAATTTTTTGATGACGCCAGCCAACCACCAGCGCAAGACGCGCGATTGGAACGGATTTGCACGCGATTATTACGCCATGCCTTATCAAAATCGCTACATCTGGGGTATTACCGCAGGTATTCTACGGAATCTCTATGAGCGGGTTTTCGTGGCGGAGACGCCGCGGTGAGCGAACGCAAATCTCTGGCCGACGCGGCGTGGCTCGTGAGCGGCCAAGCGGCACCGCTGCTCAAACGTCTCGATCACGATGGCGAGGAGGCGCGTATCGTCGGCGGCGCCGTCCGCAATGCTTTGCTGCGGCTACCCGTTCACGAAATTGACATTGCCACCACGGCATTGCCCGAAGAGGTGATCCGTCGCGTCGAATCGGCGGGTTGGACCGCTGTGCCAACTGGCATTGAGCACGGCACCATTACCGTTTTGATCGCCGGCAAACCATTCGAAGTGACGACGCTGCGGCGTGACGTGGAGACTTATGGTCGCAAGGCCAAGGTCGTTTTCGGCCGAGACTGGGTCGCAGACGCCGCGCGACGCGATTTCACCATCAACGCCTTGTCGTTGTCGCCCGATGGTCAGTTGTACGACTACACCGGCGGCATCACCGATCTTGTTGCGCGGCGGATCCGCTTCATTGGCGATCCAGCGCAGCGTATTGCCGAAGATTATTTGCGCATTCTGCGCTTCTTCCGCTTTCACGCGTGGTACGGGGAGGGTGCGCCCTATCCTGAGGGCTTGCTGGCCTGTATCCGCGGGCGGGCTGGAATGGACTCACTGTCACGCGAGCGGGTAAGAGCCGAACTATTGAAACTGCTGCTTGCGCCGCATGCGACGGCGATACTGGCGCTGATGAGCGAGATCGGCCTGCTCGGCAATGTGCTGGGCGGAATTGCGTTCCTGGCGAGCTTCGAAAACCTTGTCAAACTCGAGGCGACAACTGGAACGGACCCGGATCCGGTGCGGCGGCTCGGTGCGCTCGGCGTTTGGGTTGGCGAGGACGGCGAACGGCTTGCGCAGCGGTTGCGTCTATCCAATGCCGATGCGCAGACATTAACTGCGCTGGAGCAATGGTGGCGCGTGTCCCCCGAAGGCGGAGCCACGGCTGGTCGCGCGCTGCTATATCGGCTGGGTGCAAAGCATTACAGCGATCGGGTCCTGGTAGCCTGGTCGCGCTCCGCCGCCGGCGCTGCGGATCGTGCCTGGCGCGCGCTGGCCGAACTGCCGCGAATTTGGACGGCGCCGGAATTTCCGCTCAAGGCAGCCGATTTCATGGCGCGCGGTTTTGCTGCAGGGCCTGCTGTGGGGGCGGCGATGCGTGCGGCCGAGCAGGCGTGGATTGCAGCCGATTTCCCGGCTGACGCGGCAACGATCCAAGCCATTGCCAACCGTGCCGCGCAGGAAACGAAACCAAAGCGCTGAGTCGAAGTGCGAAAGAGAGCCGCGCCGCCGGCGGAAGCCGTGTTAAGAGGCTCGCGCGCGCAGTTCACGCAGCCGCTTTCGGCTTATCGCGGCAAGCTCCTGTAACCGAGGCCGCAGCGGCGCCGTCATCCGCATCGGCCGCATGCGCTCGACCTGCATCGCGTTGCCGCGCCAGACGAAGTCATTGCCGCGCAGTGCGCTGACAAAAAGCACTGGCAGCATCAGATCGCGGATCAGACCGTAGAACGGATGCAGCATCGAAACATGCCATCCGCTCGCCGCCGCAAGCGCCATTTCACTACAGTACCAGAACAGCATGAAAGCGCCGATGCAAACAAATACCGGCCAGCCGAATGCATGAGCCACAATTGCAGCGCAGATCGTTGGCAGCGCGCCGCCGGAAAAAAGTTCAGGCAGGAAAAATATGAAAAAGCTCACGCGCCGCAGCCGTGCCCAACGCAATTGCCGATTCCAAACCTCGCTAGCCTTGCGCCGGCCGAGCGGCTGCGCCAGCGGCTGGTCCACCAGGCGCACTGTGAGTCCGGCGCCGCGAACAATTTTGGTCGCCGCCGCGTCCTCGGCTACTTCCCTGCCGAGCGCCTCGATGCCGCCGGCGCGCTCGAGATCAGCGCGCCGCCACAGCATGGTCTTGCCCTGGGCAAAGCCCTTGTTGAAAGTGTCGACGATGTACTGCCAGCGCGCCTGGTAGGTATTGAGGAAAGCGCATTCAATTTCGGCCCAAAATCCCAGCGGATGCGAACCGATCGGCGGCGAGGCGACAAGGCCGGTATCGGCGCGCCAGTTGGCAAACAGTCGCTGGATGTAATCGCGTGGCATCAGCACGTTGCTGTCGGCGATAATGATCCAATCGTACGAGGCGGCGCGCCAGCCCTTGACCACGTTATTAAGTTTGGGATTCGCGCTGACGCGGTCGTCGCCGATCAGCAATCGTGCCCCAACGGCGGGGTGAGCGGCAATCAAGCCATTGACGAGCGCGGCAACGGGATCGGTGGCGTCAGCCACGCAAAACAATATTTCACAATGCGGATAATCGAGCGCGAACGTCGACCGCAGCGTCTCCGCGGCGTAGTTGTCTATACCGCATAACGGGCGAACCAAGCTGACCGGCGGGTACTCATCGTGATCGCACGGTGTCTTCCGGCGCAGCCTGACGATCGCGATGGCGATGCTGCCGATCTGAACCGCAGCAAAGAGGACGCAGAAGAGTGCTGCGGCGAGAATCGGGATCGTCATCGCAGGCGACTGGTAGTTAACGGCGATGACAGGTTTGTGACTCTTCGGGTCTGCGATCGAGGTGCTTGCGGGCTGTCGTGCGCGAGGCGCGTTAACGATTGGTGTCATCGAGTTGCAATGGAGCAATTCTATAAGGTGATTCGGTCACACTACGCGCGAGAATACTGTCGGTGACGTCCGAGCACGGTACAAAAAAATTCCGTACTCTTTTTATCTCGGATGTGCATCTCGGCGCGCGCGGCTGCCAAGCCGAACAACTCCTCCATTTTCTGCGCTATCACGATGCCGACACCATTTATCTGGTCGGCGATATTGTCGACGGCTGGCAGTTACGCTCCGGCTGGTTCTGGCCGCAACCTCACAACGACGTCGTGCAGAAGCTGTTGCGCAAGGCGCGCAAGGGTTCGCGAGTCATCTATTTGCCCGGCAACCACGACGAGTTTCTGCGCGACTATTACGGGACCCATTTCGGCGGTATCGAAGTGGTCGAGACCGCAATCCATGAGGCCGCCGACGCCCAACGCTATCTCGTCGTCCACGGCGACGTGTTCGACATGGTGGTCAAGCACGCACGCTGGCTGGCGCTGCTCGGTGACACCGCTTACGATTTTGCGATCTTCATGAACCGCTATTTCAATGCGATCCGGCGCCGGCTCGGTTTCCGCTACTGGTCGCTGTCGCAGTGGGCCAAACACAAGGTCAAGAATGCCGTAAATTATATCGGCGCGTTCGAGCAAACCTTGGCCGACGAAGCGCGGCGACATCGTGTCGATGGGGTGATTTGTGGCCATATCCACCACGCCGTCATTCATGACAACTTCGGAATTCGCTACATGAATTGCGGTGATTGGGTCGAAAGCTGTACTGCGCTTGCCGAGCACGCCGACGGCCGATTCGAAATCATAACTTGGTCGGATCACGCCGAGACGCTTCCGCCGCTGCTGGAGGACGACGAGCCGCTTCTGCCGCTCGAGCAGCGCACCGAAATAGCCGCCTAAAGCGAAAAGACATTAGGTTGAATCGCCATTTCGCTTTAGCTTGTTGTTTGAGCATCATCTTTTCCGAAAACCGGTATCTGCTTTTCGGGATCATGCCCTAAAGCCCGCGCTCGCGGGTCGCCCTGGTCGGGGCTTATAATTAACTGCATGAAGCTGACTGTTCGAATTGAACGCTGGCCGCTGCTGCGCCCCTTCACGATCAGCCGCGGCAGCAAGACCGAAGCCGTCGTAGTGGTTGCCGAGCTTGAAGATGGTGGCCATCGCGGCCGCGGCGAAGCAGTTCCTTATTCGCGCTATGACGAAACACCGGAAGGTGTGATTGCGGCGATCGAAGCGATAGAACCGGCGCTGCGCGGCGGGCTCGATCGCATCGGGCTGCAAACCGCGATGAGGCCTGGCGCGGCCCGCAACGCGCTCGACTGCGCGTTTTGGGATCTCACCGCCAAGCGATCCGGTCGCCCGGTGCAGGTTTTGGCGGGGGTGCCCGCGCCAAAGGAGATGGTAACGGCTTACACCATTTCGCTCGACACGCCGCAGGCTATGGCAACGGCCGCCACACGCGCGGCGAGCCGCTCCGTGCTCAAAGTAAAACTCGGCGGCGGCGGTGACGATGGCAAGCGCATCGCCGCGGTACGGCGCGCCGCGCCCAGGGCCGAGCTCATCGTCGACGCCAACGAGGGATGGAGCGAAGACGATCTTGAACGCAATCTGGCCGCCTGTGCTCAAGCCGGCGTGACGCTGATCGAGCAACCGTTACCGGAGCGATGCGACACTGCACTGGCGCAAATCAGACGACCGATTCCGGTATGTGCCGATGAAAGCGTCCACGATCGCGCTTCGCTAGATACGCTCAGCGGCAAATACGATGCAATCAATGTCAAGCTCGACAAAGCCGGCGGCTTGACCGAGGCGCTGGCGCTCGCCGCGGAGGCGCAGCGGCGCGGTTTCGATGTCATGGTCGGATGTATGGTGGCGACTTCGCTGGCCATGGCGCCGGCGATGCTGGTGGCGCAGCGGGCGCGTATCGTCGATCTCGATGGGCCGCTTCTGCTTGCCGAAGATCGTCCGCACGGCCTGCGCTACGAAGGCAGCATCGTTTACCCCGCCGAAGCGGTGTTGTGGGGATAAGCGGCACATTGTTCACGAAAGCCGTGGACGATTGCGTCTAACTTTACGGTTCCAATTGGCCCGCGCCTGTTCGGCTTCGCCAAGCTGCCTTATACTTGGTGAGTCGCTTAAGGGGTGGAAACGTCCGGCGCGTTGCTTGCGATGGCCGGACGGAATTCAACGGCCTCACGTTGCGAATGACGAGGCTGCGCGCGGCGGCGACTTACGAAGGAAGCGACCGCCAGTTTAAGTGAACTCGCCAAGCGGCACGCGGCTGTCTCGTGCTTGCTGCCGGTGCGCTTAGTCGTTCGCACTGTAGGTCGTGAGCGTCGCATTCTCAAAATGGCGACAGATCGGCAAAAAGCCGGTCCTTGTGCCGCGTTGCGCTGCGTTTGAGTGAGCAATCGCCTCGTCTGGTCGCTCCTGCGCTGCTGTGGAAACTTTAACGGTCCTTCGCGTTGCCGTGCTTGATGGCTCGTTGAATTCTCGAATTGTCGCGTATCGGACACACGCTGAATTTGCTGCAGCGGCTTGAGCGTTCCTCAGCAAAATAGTGCAAGCGAGGTGTAGGCGATGTGCTGAGTTCTCCGGGTCTGCCGGGCCCTCATGTCAGGTCCTGCAAAAGCGATCATCTGGAGGCCGTTATGCACAGACTTACCGCTTTGGCTGCAGTGGCGTTGTGCATGTGCGTTTCTGCTGCCGGCGTTTTGGCGCGTGACGATGGCCGTTACGCCAATTCTGAGCTCAAGCCATGGTTCGACCAGCTCGCCAGCAAAAAAGGCTTGTGCTGCTCATTCGCTGACGGCGTCAAAGTTGAGAACGTCGATTGGGACAGCCAGAACGGACGTTATCGCGTCCGGCTCGACGGGCAGTGGATCGTCGTTCCGGATTCAGCGCTGATCACGGAGCCAAACCGATTTGGTCCGGCGGTCGTTTGGCCATATCGCGATGCAGACGGGGCGACGCAGATTCGCTGCTTCATGCCGGGAGCCGGCGCTTAGCAGTGGCGTAGCACGAGTGTCAGACGACCAGCCGGGAAAACACTTCCGGATCGACATTGCCGCCGGAAAGAACGGCGACCGCCACCTTATTCCTGACATCGATCTTCCCGTGCATCACGGCGGCGAGCGCGACCGCGCCACCCGGCTCGACCACCAGTTTCAATTCGGCGAAGGCAAAGCCAACGGCGGCGGCGACCTCATTGTCGCTCACGGCGACGCCGGCGCCCACCAGCGAGTGATTGATCGCGAAAGTGAGCTTGCCCGGCATGCGCGCCATCAGCGCGTCGCAGATCGTGCCGGACAAGCTGGCGTTCTCCTCGCGGTGGCCGCTGCGAAACGACCGTGCGTGATCGTCAAAGCCTTGCGGCTCGGCCGTGTAGAGCAGAGCGGAGGGCACGCGCGACTTGATGGCCAATGCGATCCCGGCAGTCAGCCCTCCGCCGGAGGCGGTCACCACGACGATTTCGGGAGTAAGGCCGATTGCGCCAAGGTCCTCGACGATTTCGCGTCCGGCCGTGCCCTGGCCCGCGATGATCAACGCATCATCGTAAGGCGGCACCAGAACCGCGCCGCGCCGCGCCGCGATCTCCGCCGCGATCGTCTCGCGATCGTCGCGCAAACGGTCGTACAGCACAATTTCGGCGCCGAACGCCGCCGTGCGTTCGCGTTTTGCGCGCGGCGCATCCCGCGGCATCACGATCACGCAGGGCATGCCCAGAAGCTGCGCTGCCGCCGCGACGCCCTGGGCGTGATTGCCCGAGGAATAAGCCACCACGCCGCCGCTGCGCTGATCGGGCGGGATCGTGGCAAGTTTGTTATAGGCGCCGCGAAACTTGAACGAGCCGGTGCGCTGCAGGGTCTCGGCTTTCAGGAAAATGCGGCCGCCAGTCATCGCATCGAGGGCGGCCGAGGTCAAAAGCGGTGTGTGCAGGGCGACGCCCGCCAATCGGCGAGCCGCCTCATCGACATCCGCGGCGGTGGGCAACGCGACCGGGGCGTCCACGGCGCTCATCGGTGGCAACGGTAGCGCCGCTATCGCGGCGCAGGCAAGACCATTCGGAGCGGTCCGAATTGCGCGAAATAATGCGCCGCGAACCTAGTCGAAGCGTCCGGCCGCGTGCGCCAGCATGGTGTAGACCTTGCCGGTATCCGAGGTCAGGTAATTGCGGGCCACCACCGGGCCGCGATCGCCGCGCGAGACATCGTCAAGCAGCCGTTCGAACTCATGGATGTAGTGCTCGACGGTCTGCCGGAACTCCGGATCGGAGCGGTATTTGCCGCGTATTTCTTCGAATGCCCGCTGTCCCTGCGCTGTGTAGAGACGCTTGGTGAATGCGCCGCGCTCGCCGCGTTTATAGCGTTCCCACAGGTCGGAGGCTGCGTCGTTGTCGATCATTCGGGCGATATCGACCGAAAGGGCATCGAGCGAATCGACGCTGTCACGCGGCGGGGCCTCCTCGGAGCGGGTCGCATCGGCAGGCGTGGCTGGTGCAGGCTGTGCGCCGGGCTCGCGCGACGCACGGGTCAGGAGTTCGGAAAGCCAGCCCCCGTTCCGGTTTTTGCTGTCGTCTTTGCCGCCGGGCACTGGGCTGAGCGTAGGCGGGCTGCCCCGTCGGGCCGGGGCGCCGGTGATGTCGCGTGGCGGCTGCTGCTGCGCGGTGGCAATATCGGCGCGTATCGGGCGCGCTTGCGCGCGGCCGCCGCCGGCGGCGTAAAGCGGTTCGACATCGCGGCGCGCGGGCTCGACGGCGTCGAGCGCCCGGCCGTGACGGGCGACAATGCGATTAAGCTCGGCGAGCGCCTCGATCTGATCCACGATCACGCGCCGCATCTGCGCGGTATTCTCCGAGGTTTCTTGCGGCAGTTCGAGAACGCCTCGCCGCAATTGCTCGCGGGTCGCCTCGAGTTCTTGCTGCATTTCCGCAGCCATCTGCTTCATGCCTTGCATGACTTCACTGAAGCGGGCGGTGGACTCGGTGAACATGCTCTGCACCTGAGCGAACGCCTCATCGTAGGTCGCGGTCAGCGCTGCGGTGGTGCGGGTGCGCTCTTCTTCCGAAGTCTTGCGAACCAACTCGTATTGCTGCTCGATCGTCTGCACGCTCTCGCTACTGGTCTGTGCGATCAACCCGGCGATCTCTCGGGCGCGGGCGGTCGCCGTCTGCAGCGATTCATCCAATAACCCGGAGAAGCGTTGCAGCCGCTGGCCGAAATCTTCGGCGCGGCTGTCCAGGGTCGAAACCAGGGTCTCGACATTCGCCTGGCGTTGCGCGATCGATTCCTCGGTGCGGCGATTGCCGCCCTCCAGAACCGCGACCGCATCGGCAAGCGCGCGACCATGCGAGCTGAACTGATCGGCGAGGTCGCCGAGTACTCTGTTCGTGACCGTGTTGAAGTTGCCAAGATGTTGTTCCACTTTGGAGGTGGTCGCGCCGGTCTTGCTGCTCAAATCGGTCATGGCGGCGACGAATTCCGACACCCGCGTCGCCATCGTGTGCTCGATCGCGCTCATGTTTTCATGGGCGCCGCTGAGGACCTCCTGCAGCAGGATATTGGCTTCGCGCAGACGCTCGAAAAGGGCGGTGGAATCGGAGCGCAGCATCGTGTGCGTCTCCATCATCTCCGCAACCGTAGCGGCCGCTGTCTGTTTGGACTCTTCAATCGCGCCCCTGGTTGCGCGCTGGAGCTCCTCGAGCGTGCGCACGATGCTTGATTTGGCCGCGTCGGTGACGCCTTGGGCACCTTCCTGCATTTGGCCCAGCGTGCGGGTGACCGCCGCCGTCGCGTTCAAACTGGCGTCGTTGATAAGGCGGGCGATCTCCTCGCTCTTGTCCGTCATGGTCTGAGTGAAGACGAAGCCTTTTGCGTCGATCGCCTTCACCGTCTGCTCGGTGATGCGTTCGACCTGGCCGGCAAACTGATCGCCTTTGTTTGCCAAAGCCGAAATCAGCGTGCTCGACTTCTCGTCGAGAATCTTGGTCATGTCATCAACGCGCTGCGTTAGCGCGCTGTTGATCTCGTTGGCCTTGCCAACGATGCTGCGGGAGACTTCGCTGCTCATGCCGACAAGCTTGCGCTCGGCGTCGCCGGCGCTACGCACGATTGCATCGCTGCTCGATTGCGAACTCTTGACGAGCGTTTCCGCGTTAGTCGCCGTTGCCTTGTTGATCGCGTCGGTGGTGGACTGCGAAGTCTTGACGAGCAGCTCCGCGGCGGTGGCGGCGGCCTTGCTGATCGCCTCGTTGGCGGAGGTCGCGCTTTTGACGATCGTATTACTAAGCGCCCCCGCGGTGCGGTTAAGCGAGACCGTCGCCTCAGCGGCGCTGCGATTAAGCGCTTCGGTTGCCGCCGTGCTGGCCGCCGCACTTTTACCGAGCGCTTCGGCGGTGTTGGTGGCAAGTTGACCGAGCGCGCGCTCGGCCGCCGTGGAATTGGTCTTGATCGAGTCGGAAAGCTCTTCGAGCCGTGAATTGAGCAAATCGGCCGCCGCGCGACTGCGGACTTCCATCTGCTGAACGACCGCTTCCGCTCGCCCGTTCAAAAGCTGTTCGAGATGAGCGACGCGGCTATCCAGCGTGCCGGCCATATCAAGGGCGTTTTTGCCAAGCGTTGTATCGATCGTTGCGATCCGCTCGGCGATTGTGTCGCCGAGCTTGGCGGCTCGCGTATCGATCAGCGTAGTCACCTCGCCAATGCGCTTGTCGAGCGAGGTCATGACCTCTTTGCCGCCCTCGGCAAGTGTCTTGCCGACTTCGCCGACCCTGGTTGACAGAGCATCGGTGAGCGCCTCGGAGCGGGTATCGAGCGTCTCCTGGAAGCGGGTGAGACGTTGATCGAGCGTGCTGCTGACTTCGTTCGCTTTGGAGGTAACGCGGCTGTCGAAGCTATCGAGATAGCTACGCATGGAATCCGAGACGTCCTGGGTGCGTGCGCCAAGCCGTTCGACCAGCTCCGCGCCGTAGGTCTTCACCGTGCGATCGAACTCGGCGAGATGCCGGGTGATGAGATTGCCCAGGGTCGAGGAATCGCGCGAGATTTTTTCGCCGAGCGCGGTGCCAGTATGGCCGAACATTTCCTCGAAGGCGGACAGACGGGTCTGCAGCATCTCTTTGAGAGCGTCGCTGCGCGTCGCCACCACGCCGGTGACATGCTCGGCAGCTTCGCGCACCGCGTCGGTCAGTGCGGCGCTCCGCGCAATCATTGTTTGGGTAACCTGACCGCCTGCTTGTTCGAGTTTCGTGGCGACCTCACTGCCGCGCAGGTCGAGGCCGAGAAGC
>Ga0187765_10000144_pt1 | contig 24817 bp, 22 predicted proteins | sample 0216_QUI02_MP05__3_FD_133018 | JGI IMG/M metagenome (GOLD analysis project Ga0187765, IMG submission 133018) | Tropical peat soil microbial communities from peatlands in Department of Meta, Colombia - 0216_QUI02_MP05_10_MG | ecosystem: Environmental > Terrestrial > Soil > Wetlands > Peat ...
AATACTGTCAACCTTGGCCCGCAAGGTCCGGTAGCGCCGGAAGATACGGTCAGCGCTGACGGACGTTGTGCAATGCCATCGGCCGCGCTCGCGCAGGCCCCCCAACCGGCTGCCGCGCAGCCGTTGGCGCCGGCCGACCGCCCGGTCGGCTCAGTCGCGGGCGATCTTGCTGGCGCGCCGATGCCGGCTGCTACGACAGCCTCCGCCGATTCAGGTTTGCAACGATTGGAGTCGGCCACATCCGCCCCGCTGGTGGCCGGCGGCATCGCCCTTGGCATGACCGAATGTCAGGCGGTTCAGCGGGCGGGCTCTCCCAGCAACGTTGCGATCAGCGCGGGCGAAAAAGGTGAGCGCAAGGTCGTGCTGACTTATCTGAGCGGGCCGTGGCCCGGCATCTATACTTTCAATGACGGGCGCCTCAAAGTCATTGACCGGGCGCCGGAACAGCCCAAGCCCGCGAAAGCGGCGCCAAAGAAAAAGCCGGCGAAGCCAAAGACCGCCAGCCACGAAATTGATCGCGCGGTCGTGCGTTAGCCGGTCACGCCGTCTCCAGCGCCGCACTGGCGGCGAGCCATTCTTCTTCGGCCTTGGCGAGCGCAGCTACAACATTGGCGCGAGTCTTCGACAGCTCGGCTGCCCGTGCCGGGTCGCGCGCGAACAGATCTCCGTCGGCAAGCGTCGTATCCAGTTTTTGAAGCTGACGGGTGAGCTGCAGCATCGCAACTTCGGCCTGCGAAATGCGCTTGCGTAGCGGCGCTGTCTCCGCGCGCTTTTCGGCTGCAGCGCGACGGGTCTGTGCTGGGTCCCGCGCCGGTGATTTTGCACCGACCGTAATTCCCCGGCTCTCGCCGGACAGCACCTGACGCCGGTAATCGTCGAGATCGCCCTCGAACGGTTTCACCGTGCCGCCCTGGACCAGCCACAGCCGGTCAGCGCAGGCTTCCAGCAGATAACGATCATGAGAGACGACGATCACCGCTCCCGGAAAGTCATTGATAGCCTCGATCAGTGCCGCGCGGCTGTCGATATCGAGATGGTTTGTTGGTTCGTCGAGAATAACAAGGTGCGGTGTGCTGAATGTCGCAAGCCCAAGCAGCAGGCGTGCCTTCTCTCCGCCGGATAACGTCTTCACGGCGTTGTTGGCCGCAAGCCCGGAAAATCCTATCGCACCGGCTTTGCCGCGCATTTTCGCCTCCGGCTGGTCCGGCATCAGGTCGCGAACATGGTCGTACGGGCTTCGATCCTCATCGAGCTCGTCGAGCTGGTGCTGGGCGAAATATCCGATCCTGAGCGTCGCTGCGCGAGTCACCGTGCCATGCGCCGGCGCAAGCCGTCCTGCGAGCAGCTTGACCAGCGTGGATTTGCCATTGCCGTTGGAACCAAGCAGCGCGATGCGATCATCATTGTCGATACGCAGCGAGATGCCCGACAGGATCGGATGGCCGGGTTCATAGCCGACATCCACGTCATCGGTAGCAATGATCGGTGGCGACAGCAGTTTGTCGGGCGCAGGAAAGTGGATCGGCCGTACTTCGTCCAGAATGAGCGCATTGATCGGCTGCATTTTGGCCAGCATCTTTACGCGCGATTGCGCCTGTCGCGCCTTGCTTGCTTTGGCGCGGAATCGATCGACGAAGGCCTGCAAATGCTTGCGCTGTACTTCCTGTTTTTTGATCAGCTTCTGGTCAAGCACCATGCGCTCGCTGCGCAGGCGTTCGAAGTCGGTGTAGCCGCCGCGATAAAGTGTGAGCTTGCGATTTTCCAGCGACAGGATCTGGTCGACGGCGTTATCGAGCAGGTCACGGTCGTGGCTGATGACGATCAGCGTCGCGGGATAGCGCGCCAGGTGATCCTGGAGCCAGAGCGTTCCCTCGAGATCGAGATAGTTGGTCGGCTCGTCGAGCAACAGGAGGTCCGGTTCCGCAAACAGCGTTGCGGCAAGTGCGACGCGCATGCGCCAGCCGCCGGAAAATTCCGCGCAGGGCCGCTGCTGGTCGGCGGCGGAAAAACCGAGGCCGGCGAGAATCGATGCCGCACGGGCAGGGGCCGCATGTGCGCCGATATCGGCAAGGCGGGTCTGGATTTCGGCGATGCGGTGGGGATCCTGCGCGGTCTCCGCTTCCGCCAGCAACGCGCCGCGCTCGCGATGAGCACTCAGCACAACCTCGAGCAGGCTTTCTGGACCATTCGGCGCTTCCTGCGCCAGCCGTCCGATTCGCCAGCGCGGCGGAATCTCGACATTTCCCTGTTCCGCGGACATGTCGCCTGCAATCACATTGAACAGCGTGGATTTGCCCGCGCCGTTGCGGCCTACCAATCCAACACGCGCGCCCGCTGGAATGCGCGCGGAGGCGCCTTCCAGCAGCACGCGACCGGCAATTCGAACAGTGAGATCGTCAATGGAGAGCATAGCACGCGCCTTTTGACCGACAGCGCGGCGTGAAGCAACCCCTTGAGATGCTGACCTCAGCCGATCTTGCGCAACCCGCCTTGTCCGGTTTCGCGTTGATAAATGATCAGATCGAAACTAGGCGTTCGATCATTGCCTAGTGCAGAGGAGAGCAGTGCGTGCGCCTGGCCACGGTGATGGGTCTGGTGATTGAAAAAATGGTCGAGCGCCGGGGAGAGTGTTTGCTCGATGTCCTGTGGATTGACGACCGTCCGGTAGCGGATGGCCTTCACGAGGTCGTCATTCCGCAAGCCGCCGATGTAGGCGGTGATGAGTGCATCTTCAGCACGCCTCGCGGCGCGCAACTGGATGAAATCGTCGTAGAGGATTGCATCAAGACTTGGCGGAACTTCGCCTCGCCCGGTAAATCGCAGCATCCAGATGCGATCCCCGACCAGGAGATGATTCAGGGTGCCGTGCAGCGACTTGAAGAAGGCGCCGCGGTTGGCGCGATATTCCGCATCCGGGACCTGTGCAGCGGCATCATAGAGGCGTTCATTGCACCAGCTATTGTAGCCAGCAAACATCAGGTACCGGGCCAGCATATTGTTCTCCTGCCAGTAATTTCGGCCCTCCAGGCGGGTGACCTTGCCGCACGAAAAGCACCCCGGTATAAGCCGCGCGGCCCGGCTTCTCCAATGAATCTGCGTAAACAATCCGATCAGTCTTAGTGAAGGAATATCCGATGGCGCTCGAGCGCACTTTTTCGATCCTCAAACCCGACGCGACAGAGCGCAATATCACCGGCGCAATCAATGCGATAATCGAGAAGGCGGGTCTGCGCATTGTCGGGCAGAAACGCGTCCGCATTTCCCGCGAACAGGCTGAAAAGTTTTACGCGGTGCATCGCGAGCGGCCGTTCTTCCGCGAACTGGTGGAATTTATGATTTCCGGCCCCGTCGTTGTGCAGGTGCTCGAAGGGGAAAACGCCATCGCGAAATATCGCGAAGTGATGGGCGCGACTGACCCTGCCAAGGCTGCCGCCGGCACGATCCGGAAGACCCATGCCAAGTCGATTGGCGAAAACTCGGTCCATGGCTCGGATGCGCCCGACACCGCGGTGCGGGAAATTGCCCAATTCTTCTCCGAAAACGAGCTTGTCGGTTAGGGTATCCGGCGGCATTGCGCCGCACTCTTGCTATTGGTACCCCCATTTTGGCTTTATAGGCTGATAACAAACCGATAAAACACGTCGTTGCCGCCGATTGACGGCGAAATCGACGACGGAACCAAGGGGACGGAACGTGGATGCTTTGATGTCCGAAATGATGCGCCCGGCATTCTGGCTTGCCGCGCTGCAAATCATGGGAATCAATATTCTCCTGTCTGGCGACAATGCGGTCGTGATTGCGCTCGCCGTCCGTGCGCTTCCGCCGAAGGAACGGTTCTGGGGCATGGTCCTTGGCGCCGGCGCGGCCGCCGTGTTGCTCATTCTGTTTACGGGCATTGTCGCGACGTTGATGCAACTGCCGTACCTCAAGCTCGCTGGCGGGCTTGCGCTGTTCTGGGTTGCCGTCAAGCTCGTTACCCCGCAGGCCCACGACTCCGAAGATACGCCGGAGGCGGTCGAGGATTTGTGGCGCGCGGTACGCGTTGTCGTCGTCGCCAACATCGTGATGAGCCTCGACAACGTGATTGCCGTCGCGGCCGCGGCTAAAGGCAATTATTTTCTGCTCGGGCTTGGGCTTGCGGTCAGCATCCCTGTCGTCATTGCGGGCAGCGCCTTGTTCCTTGCGATCATCGAACGCTTTCCGATTGTAGTATGGGGCGGCGGCGCGTTGCTCGGCTGGATAGCCGGCGGGTTGTTGCCGGAAGATCCGGTCGTCGCGCAGTATTTTTCAGAGGCGACCGCGGATACGCTCGACATTGTGTGTGGAATCGCCGGCGCCATATTCGTCGTGCTGATGGGCCTGTATCTCGTAAAATCACGACGCCTGCGCGAAGAGCCGGTATAGGCAACCTCACAAAGCCGGAAAGGCGATTACGCGATGAAAGCGGTGCGAGGCGTCGGTTCGGCGGTTCGCACCGGCGCGACCGCGTGTCCGCACGACTGCCCGTCGACTTGCGCGCTGGAAGTCGAATTGCTCGACGACCGGACGATCGGACGCGTGCACGGTTCAAAGGACAACGACTACACGGCGGGCGTGATCTGCGCCAAGGTCGCTCGTTACGCCGAACGGGAGCACCACGCCGAGCGACTGATGCATCCGTTGCGACGCAAAGGCGGCAAGGGCGAAGGGAGATTCGAGCGAATTTCCTGGGACGAAGCACTCGATCTGGTTGCCGAAAATTTTCTGCGAGCCGAGCAGCAGTCCGGCGCAGAAAGCATCTGGCCCTATTATTACGCGGGCACGATGGGACTGGTGATGCGCGACGGCATTCATCGCCTGCGGCATGTCAAAAAGTATTCCGGCTTCCACTCAACGATTTGCGTCAATCCTGCCTACGCCGGTTACGCTGCCGGGGTAGGGCGCATCGCGGGGGTAGATCCGCGCGAAATGGCAAAATCCGATCTGGTCGTGATCTGGGGCACCAATGCGGTGAATACCCAGGTCAATGTGATGACGCACGCGGTGCGCGCGCGCAAGGACCGTGGCGCGAAGATTGCGGCGGTCGATATCTACATGAATGGCACCATGGAGCAGGCCGACCTGCCGGTGCTGGTGAAGCCCGGCACCGACGGAGCATTGGCGTGCGCGGTCATGCACTGCCTGTTTCGCGACGGGAGAGCTGATTGGGACTATCTCGAGAAATACACTGATGCGCCGCGCGAACTGGAGGCGCATTTACGTACGCGCGATCCAGTCTGGGCTTCGGCGATAACAGGCGCGCCGGTCGAAACGATTGAAGCGTTTGCACAGCTGATCGGCGAGCGCAAACGCGCTTTTTTCCGTTTGGGCTATGGCTTCTCGCGCTCGCGCAACGGTCCGGCGAACATGCATGCCGCAAGCTGCATCCCGGCGGTTACCGGCGCCTGGCAACTCGAGGGCGGCGGCGCCTTCCATAACAGCGCCGATATTTTCAAGCTCGACAAGACATTGATCGAAGGCCTCGATGTTTGGGACCGGTCCGTGCGCATGCTCGACCAATCGCGCATCGGTGCCATCCTGACCGGCGACGGCGAGGCGCTGCATGGCGGGCCTCCGGTCAACGCGATGATCGTCCAGAATACAAACCCGGTTTCGGTTTGCCCTGACCAGACGCAGGTAAAACGCGGATTTGCACGCGATGATCTGTTCGTCTGCGTGCATGAGCAATTCATGACGGAAACCGCGCGGATGGCCGATGTCGTGCTGCCGGCAACCACATTTCTTGAACACGACGATATTTATCGCGGTGGCGGGCACCAATATCTAATCCTGGGCCCGAAGCTGGTGGAGCCGCCGGGAGAATGCCGCAGTAATCATGAAGTTATTTGTGCGTTGGCGGCTCGGCTCGGCGCCGAGCATCGCGGCTTCACGATGAGCCCGCGTGAACTGATCGATCAGATGCTGCAAATGTCAAAACGTGGGACGCTTGCCGAGCTAGAAGCGAGCCGGTGGCTCGATTGCCAGCCCGCGTTCCGGCAATCGCATTTTCTCGATGGCTTCCCGTGGCCGGACGGCAAGTTCCGTTTCAAGCCCGACTGGCCCAACGTGCCATTCCGCAGCCCCTACCGGAGCGGGCCGGTCGCTGACATGCCGCCTTTGCCCGATCACTGGACTTCGATCGAACAGTCGGACGAAGAACATCCATTCCGGCTCGCGACCTCGCCCGCGCGTGGTTTTCTCAATTCGACATTCAATGAGACGCCGACATCACTGAACCAGGAGCAGAGGCCGACGGTGATGATTCACCCGGACGATGCGGCAGCCGGCGGAATCGCTGATGGCGATTATGTGGTTCTTGGCAACGTGCGCGGCCAGGTCCGGCTGCACGCGAAAGTTTATCCTGGCGTGCGCCGGGGCGTGCTGATCGCGGAATCGATCTGGCCGAATGCGGCTTACGCCGACGGGTGCGGCATCAACACACTCGTCGGCGCTGATCCAATCGCGCCCTATGGCGGCGCCGCCGTCCACGATACCAAGGTGTGGATGCGGCCGCTGACGCCGTAATCCGGGCTAACCCCTCATTTTTTCGTCGACGCTGAAGCGGCCACCCCCGGTCACGAAAAGCACGATAAGTCCGCCGGCAATCGCGATATTCTTCGTCAGGAAAATGTATTGCACGAGTTGCCCGGCTTGCGGATAGCCCCAATAGCGATGCGCGGAAACTGTCGCCACGATGACGAAAGCGAGGCCGAGCAGGGCGCCGTAGCGCGTGCCAAGGCCGAGAACGAGCGAGGCGACGATGATCCACTCAACGGCGTTCGCGATTGGGCTCATGAGGCTCGGGTTCACAAAGTTGATTGACGTGAGATAGCCGACGTTCGGCGAGCCTGTCCAAACTGTCATCAAAAATACGCAGGCAATCAGCACGCGGCCGACGAGCAGCAATGCGTCGGTCATGCCGGTCGCTATGCCATCGGCATGAGACAGCAGCGGATGTGAAGATCCTTTAGCCATAGTCTCCCCCCAGTTCAGTTTGTTTTGGTCGGTAATTGTTGCTTGCCTCGCAATCGTCGGTCAACTCCTTGCCAGGCGATTGTCGATCGAAAAGCGCCCCGGTCCGTGGACAAAGATCAGCAAAAGGCCTCCGATGATGGCCAGGTTTTTGTAGAAATTCACCTGGTTGCCTATGCGCGTGGCTCCTTCCATGACCCAGAAGTTGTGGGCAACGAAGAGTGTCAGGATAACGAAAATTATCAGCGCGATCGACGCGCAACGAGTCTTGAAACCGACAAGAACACACAAACCGCCGAGCAGATCGATTGCCGCGACCAGGTAGGCGATCACCACGGGCGCCAGAATTCCGCCAATCATGCCGGAGAATTTTACGATGTTCGGGTTTGCCGTGTAGCCGGCGATATTGGTGAACTGCTGATAGCCGAAGATAATGAAGACTGTCGTTATCAAAGCGCGTGCGAGAAGTTGAATCGCGTCGTTCATAGTGGCTCCCCGGTGTTGTGTTGAATGGTCCGTCGGCGAGACGGCTAGAGTTCTTTGCCGATCATCCGATCGAGAGAGTAGGGGCCACCGCCGCGCAATGCGATGGCGAAGAAGATGATCCCGAACATCACGAACAGTTCCATCTGCGCAAAGCCCAGCGACATCTTGACCACGAATGCGATGACGGCCATTTCAATTGCGATGCCCGCAGCGAAAAACCGCGTGGCCAGGCCAAGAATAACGCAGACCGCACCGATCGTTTCAAGAATGACGACGATGTGTCCTAAAGGTTCGGCGGGTCCGATGCCATATTTTATAAGGGACGGTGCAACCGTGAATTGACCGGCCGCGATCTTGCCCCAACCGTGAAACAGGAGGGAGCTGCCGGCCGCAACGCGGATCATCGGATACCAAAGATCGGAAACGGCGGCGTAAAACCCGCCCAAACCTGGAAAAATAAGTTTCGGCTCGCTGCTCGCCCTTCCGTCCATTGGTGTAACTCCCAAGCATTCTTATATGGCCACTCTGATGGGTGGCGTCCCGTTATAAACACCGCGAACAGCGGTCGCATTCACGTTGATGTGTGGGGAAAATTCACGGCGATGGCGTCAGGGTGGCGGCATCAGGAACCCGCTCGCCGTCAATCAGGCAAAGGCCATTTTCGACGCGGACGCGGCCTTCCGCCACCAGTTTGAGCGCCAACGGATAGATGCGGTGCTCGACTTTGAGGACTCGCGCCGCCAGCGTTTCCTCCGTGTCATTTTCGAGTACGTTGACCGCACCTTGCGCGATGATCGGCCCTGAATCCATTTCGGGCACCACGAAATGCACGGTGGCACCGTGAACCTTCGCGCGGGCTTCAAGCGCGCGTTTATGGGTATCGAGGCCTTTGAAGGCAGGCAACAAGGCAGGATGGATATTCAACATGCGCCCCTGCCAATGGCCGGTGAACTCGGCGGTGAGCAAACGCATGAAGCCGGCCAGGCACACGATCTCGATGCGGTACTTATCAAGTTTCGCTTGCAGTGCACGCTCGAAGCCTGCGCGATCCTTGCCGAACTGCGTGTGTTCGACGACCTCGGTGGCAACACCCGCCGCTTGCGCCACAAGGAGCCCGCCTGCGTCGGTCCGGTTTGAAAGCACCAGTGTAATTTCGGCAGGATAACTGTTGTCTTTTGCGGCCTCGATGAGCGCCGCCATGTTGGAGCCGCGGCCGGAAACGAGGACGGCGACGCGCTTGCGGCTCATTCGTCACCCGAGTTTGAGTTTGCCGTCGTAGATGACGCGCGAATCGCCGGCAACTTTAATTATCGTGCCGAGCGTTACAGTTGTTTCTCCGCCATGCGTAAGAGCTTGCGCGACTGCGTCCGCATCCTTTGGCGAGACAACAACGATCATTCCAATCCCGCAATTGAAGGTCCGCAGCATTTCATTTTCCGCTATGCCGCCTTCGCTAGCGAGCCACTGAAACAGGGGACTGACCGGCACTGCGGCGAGATTAATCCGCGCGCCAAGTCCTTTGGGCAAAACGCGCGGGATATTGTCGGGAAACCCGCCACCGGTGATGTGGGCGAGGCCTTTGACTGCCTTGGTGCTGCGGATCGCTGCAAGGCAAGATTTCACGTAAATCCGCGTCGGCGTGAGGATTGCTTCGCCGAGACTCTGTCGCGATGTGAACGGTGCCGGCGAACCCCATGCGAGACCGGTTTTTTCGACGACCTTGCGCACCAGAGAATAGCCGTTGGAGTGTACGCCGGTCGAAGCGAGTCCAAGGATGACGTCCCCTTCCATGATATCGCCGCGTGGCAGTACGCCACCGCGCTCGACAGCACCAACGGCAAAACCGGCGAGGTCGTAGTCGTCGCCTTGATAGACGCCGGGCATTTCTGCGGTCTCGCCGCCGATGAGCGCGCAACCGGCTTCACGGCAGCCGAGGCTGATGCCGGCAACCACGGCAGCGCCAACCTCGGGCTCGAGCTTGCCGCACGCATAATAGTCCAGGAAGAAGAGCGGCTCGGCGCCTTGCACCACCAGGTCATTCACGCTCATTGCCACAAGGTCAATCCCGATCGTGTCGTGACGACCGGTATCAATCGCGACCTTGAGCTTGGTTCCGACGCCGTCCGTTGCTGCGACGAGGATCGGGTCGCGATAACCCACGCGCTTTAGATCGAAGAGCCCGCCGAATCCGCCAATTTCAGCGTCGGCGCCAGGGCGAGCGGTCGCGCGCACCAGAGGTTTGATCAGGTCGACCATCCGGTTGCCGGCGTCGATATCAACCCCGGCCTGCGCGTAAGTGAGACCGCGCGGTTTCTCTGCCATTCTAAGTCCTCGTCCGCGCCGGGTCGTACGTTGGAATCGCAAGTCGCGCAATGGTCCAACGGTCGTTATACTCAGCCCATGGGATTGGCGCAGTTCCTGTCCGATGGGCCGGGCGGCGTCCGCGAGCCGGGATTGCCTTGAGTATTCCGAACCTCATTACGCTGGGGCGTATTCTGCTGGTGCCGATCGTGGTCTGGGCGATCTCGACGCCCGGCGCCATGTGGATTGCCTTCGTGCTGTTCGTGGCGGCCGGGGTCAGCGACGCTGTGGACGGCTTCCTGGCCAAGCGTTTCGCCATGACCACCGAGCTCGGCGCCTATCTCGATCCGCTGGCCGACAAGGCGCTGATCGTATCGATCTATCTAACCCTTGGGATCAACGGGGATATCCCGCGTTGGCTCGTCATTCTGGTAGTGTCACGCGATATTATGATCGTCGGTGCGTTCATGCTGTCCTGGCTGATCGGCAGCCCACTCAAGGTCAAACCATTGATCGTTTCGAAACTTAATACCGCGGCACAGATCATATTTGCATGCGTGGTGCTGGGCACGCTCGGCTTTCACTATGAACTTCCGAGCCTCACGCTCGCGCTCATGGTGCTGGTCGCCGCTCTCACGCTGTTGTCGGTGGCAGCCTACGTGGCTGAATGGGTTCGCTACATGAATTCCACCGCCGCCAAACCATGAGCCCACGCGCAGGATCGCGTCGGCGTCACGAGATCACCGCCAATGGCGGTGTCGCTTTGCAGCGTCAGCTGGTCTTCTGGCTCGGCGCCCTCATCGCAGTGGTGCTGGCCCTGTGGTTGCTCAGCGAAATCCTGTTGCCGTTCGTCGCGGGCCTTGCGATCGCCTATTTGCTCACGCCGCTCACTGATCGACTTGAACGCCTCGGCGTTAACCGGCTCGCTGCGGCACTGCTGATCATCACCCTGGTCGTGCTCGCGCTGGTTTACCTGATTTTGCTGGTGGCGCCGATCCTGGGCAGCCAACTGTCGTCGTTCATCGAGAGCATCCCCGCCTACGTAACGAGATTGCAAGAGCTGTTGAGCGACCCGAGCCGTCCATGGATTCAAAAACTGTTAGGTGCGGGATTCAGCACCGATAAATCTATCGGCGATTTGGTGACACAAGGTGCCGGCTGGGTGACCTCGTTTCTGCACTCGTTGTGGTCGGGCGGCCGCGCGTTGGTGTCGCTCTTCTCGTTGATCGTGGTTACGCCGGTCGTCGCATTCTACCTCATCTACGATTGGCATCGCATGATCCGCACCGTTGATAGCTGGATTCCGCTGGCGCACCGGTCTACCGCGCGGATGCTGGCGGCCGAGATCGACGCGGCGATTTCGGGCTTTGTGCGGGGACAAACTGGCGTGTGCCTCATCCTTGGCTCATTCTACGCGGCCGCGCTCACGCTCACTGGCCTCAATTTCGGCCTGCTCATCGGTCTGATTTCCGGCGTTATTACCTTTATCCCTTATGTCGGGTCGATGACCGGCCTTGTGTTGGGCCTCGGCGTAGCGGTCGCGCAATTCTGGCCGAATTACGGATCTATTCTGATGGTGCTTTGCATTTTCCTCGCCGGCCAATTCATCGAAGGCTATGTGTTGTCCCCGAAGCTGGTCGGCGAAAGCGTAGGACTGCATCCGTTGTGGTTGATCTTCGCGCTGTTCGCTTTCGGATATCTTTTTGGTTTCGTCGGCCTGCTGGTGGCGGTACCGCTCGCCGCTACAATTGGCGTGCTTTGCCGGTTCGCGCTACGTCGCTATCTGCATAGTTCGATTTATACCGGCGAGGAATCGGGTTGAGCGACATGGGAAGCTTATTGGCTCCGCGCCAGCTTGTGCTCGCGCTTGACCATTCCGTCAGTTTCGCCCCAGAGGATTTTATGCAGGGTCCCTCGAATGCGGCGGCGCTGACTCTTATTGAACGGTGGCCGGATTGGCCCGACCGGATCGTTGCTTTGATCGGCCCGGAGGGCTCCGGCAAGAGTCATCTTGCTTCGATCTGGGCGGGAGTCGCCGGCGCGCGGATATTGTCGGCGAAACTATTGCCGGTGACCGATCTCCCCGCGGCATTCGTCACTGGCGCACTGGTGCTTGAAGACCTGGAATTCGCGGGACTTGACGAGCGCGCGTTATTCCATTTTCTCAATCTTGCCCGCGAACAGCGCGCCTTCGTTCTCATAACGTCGCGCTCTCCGCTGTCGACATTTCCGGTGGCGATCCGAGACCTTGCTTCCCGAATGCGCGCGCTGCCAAGCGTTACGTTGACATCTCCGGACGACGCTTTGCTGCGCGCCTTGATGGTCAAGCTTGCGGCCGACCGACAAATTGTGATGGATGAAATGCTGGTCAACTACCTCACCAACCGTATTGAACGGTCATTTGCGGCTGCACGAGCCGCAGTCCGTCGGCTGGATGAGGAAGCCATGCGCCAGCACCGACCGGTGACGCGAGCCCTGGCCACTGAACTGTTTCGCACTCCTTAACGCAGTTGTGTCATTATCTTGACGGGACAGGCAGTTCTGTCGCGAACTGTCATCCACCGGCCATTATTGCCGGCTAGAGCTTCCTCCTTTCAGGCATTCGCTCCAATGGCGGACCGCGCGCAAGCTGTTGCTCAAATTGAAGAAATTGCCCCAGACAAAGGGGCCGCCATGCCTGTTGCGGATCTCAGGGCAAGCCCCGAACGGTTCATCAATCGTGAATTGTCCTGGCTTCACTTTAACCGGCGTGTCCTCGAAGAGGCGGCCAACGAACAGCATCCGTTGCTGGAGCGTGTCCGTTTTCTGTCGATCTCGGCTAACAACCTCGACGAATTTTTCATGGTGCGTGTCGCCGGTCTCAAAGGCCAGCAGCGCCAGGGAATCGCGACAAAGAGCCCCGACGGGATTACGCCGTCTGAACAGCTAATCCGGATCAGCGAGGCGGTTTCTCAACTCGCCAGCGACCAGCAGAAGCGCTGGCTCGAGCTGCGTCCGGCGCTCGCGGCGGCCCATGTTGTGCTTGTCGAAGGAAGCGACCTCAAGAAGTCGGAGCGCCTCTGGTTGGAGGAGCACTTCCTCACTCACGTATTCCCGCTGCTGACACCGTTGGCCATCGATCCCGCGCATCCGTTTCCGTTCATTCCCAATCTTGCCTTCTCGATAGCGCTGCAGCTCGCGCGGGTGAAAGACGGCAAGGCGATGAATGCGCTCATCCGCATGCCGCAGAAGATCGAGCGTTTCATCCGGCTGCCGGGTAGCGGCGATCATACTTATCGCCTGATTACACTCGAGGAAGCGACTGCGTTGTTCATTGGCAGGCTTTTTCCCGGCTACACCGTGAAGGGGCAGGGCGCTTTCCGCGCCATCCGGGACTCGGAAGTTGAAATCGAGGAAGAGGCCGAAGATCTCGTGCGGCTCTACGAGACCGCACTCAAGCAACGCCGCCGCGGTTCGGTGATCCGGCTTGAGCTCAACGCCACGATGCCGGTTGAGCTGCGAAGCTTCGTGCAGCGCGCGCTGGCGGTCGCCGACGATGAAGTCTTTCTGGTTGACGGCGTGCTGGCTCTCAACGATCTATCGCAGCTCACCAAGCTCGATCGCCCTGATCTTGAATTCGTGCCCTACAATCCGCGCTATCCCGAGCGTATACGGGATCACGGTGGCGACTGTTTTGCGGCGATCCGCCAGAAGGACCTGGTTGTCCACCATCCTTACGAATCCTTCGATGTGGTGGTGCAGTTCCTGCAGCAGGCTGCCCGCGATCCCAATGTCGTGGCGATCAAGCAGACGCTTTATCGCACGTCGGCGGAATCACCGATCGTGAAGCAACTGGTTGAAGCGGCAGAGGCCGGCAAGTCGGTCACCGCGCTGGTCGAACTCAAGGCGCGTTTTGACGAGGAAGCCAATATCCGCTGGGCGCGCGACCTCGAGCGCGCCGGCGCCCAGGTCGTATACGGTTTCATCGAACTGAAAACCCACGCGAAGCTATCGCTGGTCGTGCGCCGCGAGGCCGGGGAACTCGCGACATATGTGCATGTCGGGACCGGCAACTATCATCCGGTGACCGCGCGCATTTATACCGACTTGTCGTTTTTCACCGCCGAGCCCGTGATCGGACGCGACGTTGCGCGAATCTTCAATTACATTACCGGCTACGCGGAGCCTGCCGAGCTTGAGCGTATGGCGATTTCCCCCATCAACTTGCGCAAACGAATCCTCGATCATGTTGCGCAGGAAATCGCCAACGCCAGGGCCGGAAAGCCCGCGTCTATCTGGATGAAAATGAATTCGCTAGTCGATCCGGGAATTATCGACGCGCTTTACGATGCCTCGGCTGCCGGTGTTTCTGTCGATCTTGTGGTGCGCGGTATCTGCTGCCTGCGGCCAGGCGTACCGGGCCTGTCGGAAAATATTCGCGTTAAATCGATTGTCGGCCGATTCCTTGAGCACGGCCGCATCTACTGCTTCGGAGCGGGCCATCCGCTTCCGCATCCGAAAGCGGCCATCTACATTTCATCGGCCGACATGATGCCACGCAATCTCGACCGCAGGGTCGAGGTTCTGTGTCCGATTCTCAATTCGACCGTGCACGAGCAGGTCCTCGGCCAGATTATGGTCGCGAACTTCAAGGATAACGAGCAAAGCTGGAAGCTCTTGCCGGATGGAAGTTCCACGCGCATAAAGGCCGCCCCGGGCGAAGAACCCTTCAACGCCCACAAGTATTTCATGACCAATCCGAGCTTGTCGGGCCGTGGAAAATCGCTCAAGGAATCGTCGCCGCGCAGCCTTATACGCCGTCTCATCGAAGGCGCGTAAACGCTCGCCTGCGATCGTCCCGTCAGCCAAAGGCCGTCTCGACCACGGTCCACCCGTTGCGGTCATCGACATCGGGTCGAACTCGATTCGCCTCGTCATATACGAGGGGCTTACCCGATCGCCAACGCCGATCTTCAACGAGAAGGTATTGGCCGGTCTGGGGCGGCAGGTGCAATCGACCGGACTGCTGCCGGCTGATGCCATTGACACGGCACTCGCGGCTCTGCGCCGCTTTCGCGCGCTGTGCGATATCCTGCACGTGCGCCGGATCTGGGCAATCGCGACCGCAGCCTGCCGCGATGCGCGCAACGGACGCGCGTTTATCGCCGAAGCGGAGCGCATTTGCCGCACGCGCATCACGATTCTTTCAGGCAAACGCGAAGCCCATCTGACGGCGCTCGGCATCGTCTCCGGCATTCACAAGCCCGACGGTATCGTTGGCGATCTCGGCGGCGGCTCTCTCGAACTTGTCGATGTGCATGGCTCACGCGTGCGTGGTGGCGTCACACTCCCGCTCGGCGGCCTCGCCCTCCAGGACATCACAGGAAAATCGCTCAAGAAGGCGGAGAAATTCGTCGAGGAAGCCTTCGAAGAGCTGGATATGTTGCATGATGGGGAAGACCGCACGTTCTACGCGGTTGGCGGGACCTGGCGCGCGCTGGCGCGGCTGCACATGTGGCAGACCGGATATCCGTTTCACGTCATGCACAATTACCGGATCTCGGCGCGCGAAGCGCAGGAATTCTCCCGGCTCGTGCATCATGTCGATACCGAGACACTGTCCAAAATTGAGGTAGTGAATGCCGCTCGCCGGCCATTGCTGGCTTATGCCGCACTCGTCATGGAAAACCTGGTACGCACAATCAAACCCAGGCAGGTCGTCATTTCGGTGCTCGGAGTGCGCGAAGGGCTGCTTTATTCGCTGCTTAATGCGCGCGAACGGGCGCGTGATCCCCTGATTTCGGCGGCGGCCGACCTCAATGTCTTGCGCTCGCGGTCGCCGCATCACGGCGAAGAATTGATAGCCTGGACCGACCGTCTGATGACGTCGTCCGGACTGGAAGAGACCGCCGATGAGCGCCGCCTGCGTCATGCGGCCTGTCTGCTCGGCGATATTGGATGGCGAGCGCATCCGGATTATCGCGGCGAACAGTCGATGAATATCATTGCGCACGGTGCTTTCGTCGCGATCGATCACCCGGGTCGCGCCTACCTCGCATTGTCGGTCTATTTCCGTCATGCCGGTTTGAGCGAAGAGGATCTTTCGCCGCGTTTGCGCGAACTCGCCACCACGCGGATGCTGGATCGCGCGCGCGTTCTCGGGGCAGCAATGCGGGTTGCGTATATCCTCACGGCGGGACAGAGCGGCGTATTGCCGAAAACACCGATGCAGGTCAAACGCGGCAAGCTGATACTCAAGCTGCCCGGGGCCTATCGCAAGCTTGTCAGCGATCGCCTGGCCGGCCGGCTCCGGCAGCTGGCGCGCCTGATCGGCCGCGATGCATTGATCGAGAGTTAGTTCTTCTCGACCGTCACCACGCGGCCTTTGTCGACCGCGAGCGCTAGACGTCCGTGTTTGAGTGCGAGCGCTTTTTCACCGAACAGTTCGCGCCGCCAGCCCTTCAGCGCCGGGATATCGGCTTCGTCGTCGGCGGCGATGCGATCGAGATCATCGACCGTGGCGATGACTTTCGCCGCGACGCCGTGTCGTTCAGCCGTCATCCGCAGCAGGACTTTGAGCAATTCGACGGTCGCCGCGCCATTGGGCGCCGGACGGAAGCGCTCCAGCCGCGGCAACGTTTTCTGGTCGCGCTCGAGGCCTCGTTTGACCGCTTCGACGATCTGGTCGCCCCAGCGTGAGCGCTCGAAACCTTTCGGAAGCGAGCGCAGGTGACCGAGACGCTCGATCGTAGTCGGCGCCTGCACCGCAATGTCGCCGATGACTTCGTCCTTGATGACGCGGCCGCGTGGTACGTCGCGCGTCTGGGCTTCACGCTCCCTCCAGGCCGCAACCTCAATGAGCACCGCCAGTTCTTTCGGTTTGCGCACGCGACTCTTGAGGCGCTCCCAGGCGCGCTCTGGATCGGCGCGATAAGTTTCGGGAGAGGTCAGTATATCCATCTCGGCCTCCACCTAGTTGCTGCGCCCGCGTTTTTCAAGATCAGCAGCGAGCGCCAGGTAGACGTCGCGCAGATGTGTCACATCCGACAAGGCGTAGGCGACCTGTGCGTCGCTCAAAGGCCGCCGAGTCCAATCAGTGAAGCGGTGCGACTTGTCGAGCGTGTCGCCGGTGATGCGTTGGACCAGTTGATCGTAGGAGATCGAATCACCGTAGCCGAGAACCATAGCGGCGACCTGGGTATCGACGATCGGGTGGGGAATCGTCCGGGACATATTCCAGACAATTTCGATGTCCTGCCGGGCGGCGTGAAATACCTTGGTCACGCTTTCGTTTGCCATCAGGGCGAAAAACGGCGCGAGATCGATGCCGGTTGCCAACGCGTCGATGACGACCGCTTCATCAGGCGATGCCATTTGCGCCACGCAGAGCAGGGGATAGTAGGTCGTCTCGCGCAAAAATTCGGTATCGACGGTTACGAACGTATGGCGGGCCATGCGCGAGCAAACCGCGGCAAGCTCCTCGGTGGTGGTGACCAGGTCCATTGCGGGGCTGAGCCTAACCCGACCAGGGTCTGTCATGGCAATTCGTCTTGCACATGATTCGAAGGGGTAGGCGATAAATTATCGACCATGTTCAGATGCCTCGGACGCGTGGCATGTGGATGAATTCCCAAGGGCTTGGCATGGCCGGGACGGGCACCTCGATCAGCGTGGGCTCGCGCCGCACAAAAGCCTCGCGTAACGCCAGACGCAGTTCGTCGGGTCCGCTTGCGCGCCGGCCAGCGGCGCCGAAGCTTTCGGCGTATTTCACGAAATCGGGATTCGCAAGGTCACAGGCGATCAGCCGGTTGCCGAATTGCTCCTGTTGGATGCGGCGTACGTTTCCGAAAGCCCCGTCGACGAACACAACGGCGACCAGCGGTATATTGTGCCGCATCGCGGTGGCGAGTTCATTGCCGGTGTAGAGGAAACCGCCATCGCCGTTAATTGAGAGCACCGGTACGTCCGGCCTTGCATGCTGGGCGCCGAGCGCGGTGGCATAACCCCAGCCCAGATTGTCCTGATAGCCCGGCGAGAGAAAGGTGCGTGGTTTGTAGACCGGGAACGCGAGGCGGGCGGCAAAGCCGATTTGGGTGACTTCATCGACATAGATGCCATCCTCCGGCAACTCGGCGCGGATCGCGTCAAGAAACGCAAGCTGTGGCGCAATCTTGTTGAGACGCTGGCGGAGTTTCGCCTGCCGTTCCTGCATCTCATCTCGTCGCGATCCTCGCTGCGCGTTGAATTTGACGAGTTCGTCGATGAGTGATCGCAGGATCGGCGCGGCATCGCCGGTCAATGCCACGTTTGGCTTGTGCAGGCGCGCAGGTTGTTCGGGGTCAGCGTCGACGCGCACGATCTGCAAATTCTTGTCGACGCCCCATGCCGTCAACGGCGTCAGTAGCCGAGTCCCCACCGCCAGGACCGCGTCGGCCTCAGCCCAAAGCTCGCGGCCGAGCGGCAGCGTCACGCTGAGCGGATCGCGCGAGTCAAGCACGCCGCGGCCGCGGCGATAACCGAGGACCGGCGCCTGCAGCATGCTGGAGAGCAGCGTTACTTCGACCGAGGCATCCTGTGCGCCGCCGCCCGCCACGATCATGACGCGGTTAGCCTTGCCGAGAAGCTTCGCGGCCGCTCGCACTTTGTCGATATTGATGTCGGGAAGGCGTGCGGGCGATGGCGGTACGATTGCTTCGACCGGACCACGCTTGCCCCACACGTCAATGGCGCATTCGATGGCGGCGGGACCAGGTCGGCCTTCGTGCATCGATCGAATTGCCTTGGCGACTTTCACCGACGAGTCAGCCGGCCCCTTGATATGCGAATAATGATCGACCAGGCGCGCGATAATGCCGGACTGGTCGCGGATCTCGTGCAAATGCCCCTGGCCTTTGCCGATTGCGGCCGCCGGAATTTGCCCGATGATCGCGAGCACGGGCGCATTCATTCCATAGGCAGTGAGCAGTGCCGCGCCGGAATTGAGCAGTCCTGGCCCGGGCACGACGGAGTAGGCCTGGGCTTTGGCTGTTGCCAGCGCCGCACCGAGTGCCATGTAGGCGGCGCCTTGCTCATGGCGGGCATGAATGACGCGGAGGTTGTCGCCGGCACGCTGGAAAGCATCAAACAGGTGATCGTTATGAACTCCGGGCAGCGCATAGACCGTGTCGAACCCATGCGCGAGCAGTGTGCTGACGGCGGCCTCGCCGGAGGTCATGTCGGTCGCAAGCGATGCAGGTCTTTTGGCCGGCTTTTTCCTGGATTTGACTCTGGGTCGGGTCTTGCGCATGGCACTTTCCGGCTATGAGGCGTCCAATGTGCAGATTGCCGGCGTTCTGTCGAGGGGAGCAGAATTCTGCGCGCTAGTCCTTGTAAACATCGCGGAACAACAACATACGGCCCAGCTTGCGCTCGTTGTGGCGTGGAAATCCGCAATGCGCGGCGAATGTCTCGGTGTCGCGATAGGTGCCGAACAGGCGGTCCCAGACCGGCAGGTCGGCGAAATTAAAGCGATGTACGTCAAGCTCGTGATGGATCGAATGCAGTTCGGGGGTCTGGATAAAATATCTTATCCAGGCCGGTGTCTTGATGTTGGAATGATAGAACAGCTCGCCCGACGCAGCGAAGAAATTGAACCAGAGCGCGCCTTCGAGTGAGCAACCAAGCAATGGATAGAGAATAACCGCAGCCAACGCACTATCGGCCAAAATTTCGATCGGATGCTTGTAGAACGCGGTGATCGCTTCGATGCGTGCCGGAGAATGGTGCACCTGGTGAAAGACCAGCCAGAAACCCGGGACATGGCGCAACCGATGCCACCAGTAAAAAAAGAATGTGCCGGTGAGCCAGCCGATGAAGCCCTGCAGCACGGGATGCGGAAGCGCAGCTAGGTGAAACAACGAGACGCCGGACAGGAGGCCAATCCAGAGGCGATTGGTGCCGAAGGTAATGATCGCCTGTATCACGTTGATCAGGATTGCGCGCGCGTACCAGCCGGGCGCATGCGGCAGTTCGCGGCCCGGCTTCAGGCGTTCGAGCGCGAGGAATGCTGCCGCGACCAGAATCGTACAGAGGGTTGGAAACGCAAAGGTCGCCATAGGTTGCAGTATCGGTTGCACGAGCAAGGACCGTACCACGTTTGCTCACGGCCCGGACGGGGCAGGGTCACATCCCGCCTATGCTTGACAAAGGCGGCACCCCATGCGCTTTTCGCCGCCTCACATCCAGACCCTGAATCGTTCCGGAAACACCTGAAGAATCACCTATGCATCGCTATCGCTCACATACCTGCGGCGCGCTTCGCGACAGCGATATCGGCAACGCTGTCCGGCTATCGGGCTGGTGCCATCGCATCCGCGACCATGGTGGGCTGCTGTTCATCGATCTGCGCGACCACTATGGGCTCACGCAGGTCGTGGCCGATCCCGACAGCAAGGCGTTCAAGCTTGCCGAGACACTGCGCGCGGAATGGGTGATCCGTATTGACGGCAAGGTTCGCCGCCGTCCGGCCGGCACCGAAAATCAGGACCTGCCAACCGGCCAGGTCGAGGTTTATATCGATGAGATCGAGGTGCTCGGACCCGCCGGCGAACTGCCGATGCCGGTGTTCGGCGAGCAGGATTATCCGGAAGAGATCCGGCTCAAATACCGGTTTCTTGACCTGCGCCGCGACCATCTGCATGCGAACATCATGCTGCGCGGCAAGGTGATCGACTCGATCCGCCGGCGCATGAAGGAAGGTGGCTTCTTCGAATTCCAGACGCCGATCCTCACTGCCTCGTCGCCGGAAGGCGCGCGCGATTATCTGGTGCCCTCGCGCATCCATCCCGGAAAATTCTACGCGCTGCCGCAGGCCCCGCAGCAGTTCAAGCAGTTGATCATGATCGCGGGGTTCGACCGCTACTTCCAGATCGCTCCTTGCTTCCGCGATGAAGATGCGCGCGCCGATCGCTCGCCCGGCGAGTTCTATCAGCTCGATCTGGAGATGAGTTTCGTCACCCAGCAGGACGTATTCGATGCGGTCGAGCCGGTGATCCACGGCGTGTTCGAGGAGTTTGCCAACGGCAAAACGGTGACAAAAAAGTTTCCGATGATTCCCTACGCGGAAGCGCTGCGTAAATATGGCAGTGACAAGCCCGACCTGCGCAATCCGATCGTGATGCAGGACGTCAGCGAGGCTTTCCGTGGTTCCGGCTTCAAGATCTTCGCCAATATTCTGGCGAACGATCCGGCGGCGCAAGTCTGGGCGATTCCCGCGCCGAAAGGCGGCAATCGCGCCTTCTGCGACCGCATGAACTCGTGGGCGCAGGGCGAAGGCCAGCCGGGGCTTGGCTACATCTTCTGGCGCGAGGGCGAGGAAAGCGGCGCGGGACCGCTCGCCAAGAACATCGGCCCCGAACGCACGAAACAGATCGCCGATCAGCTCAAGCTTGGCGTCGGCGACGCGGTTTTCTTCGTTGCGGGCAAGCCGAAGGATTTCGTGAAATTCGCAGGCCCTGCGCGCACGAAGGTCGGCGAAGAACTCGGCCTCATCGCCAAAGGCGGTTTCGAGTTCTGCTGGATTGTCGATTTCCCAATGTACGAATGGAACGAGGAAGAGAAGAAGATCGATTTCTCGCACAACCCGTTCTCGATGCCGAACATGCCGGTCGAGGAATTCCTCGCGCTTGACCCGAAAGACAATGACAGGCTGTTGTCGATCAAGGCCATTCAATATGACATCGTCTGCAACGGCGTGGAATTGTCGTCGGGGGCGATCCGGAATCACCGCCCCGAGGTCATGAAGAAGGCTTTTGCTATCGCCGGCTACGATGAAACAGTGCTGGAGACCAAATTCGGCGGCATGCTGCATGCGCTTTCGCTGGGCGCGCCGCCGCACGGCGGGATTGCGCCTGGCATCGACCGCATTGTCATGTTGCTCGCCGCCGAGGAAAACCTGCGCGAGGTTGTGCTGTTCCCGATGAATCAGCGCGCCGAGGATTTGATGATGGGTGCGCCCTCGGAGGCGACGCCGAAGCAACTCAAGGAGCTGCACATCCGGCTGGATATGCCGAAGAAATAACTGCCGGCGCGAGATGTTTACGCTGTCATGCCCGGCCTTGTGCCGGGCATCCACGTCTTTCTCTCGTTTTGAAAAAACAGGCGTGGATGGCCGGGACAAGCCCGGCCATGACAAAAACTATTTCTCCGGCAGCGGGATGAACTCGATTTCGTCGCCCGGCACTTTGCCGAAACGGCCGGCTTTCCATTCGGCCTTGGCCTGTTCGATGCGCTCCTTGCGCGACGAGACGAAATTCCACCAGATGTGGCGCGGCCCATCCATCGGCGCGCCGCCGACGATTACAAAATGCGTATCGGTCCCGGCGGTGACGGTCACCGTGTCGCCGGGACGAAACACCAGCAGGCGCCCGGCTTCGAATCGATCGCCGGAAATATCCAGCACGCCATCGATGATATAGACCGCTCGTTCCTCGTGGCCGGCGTCGATCGGCAGCGTTGTGTTGGCTTTGAGATGCACGTCGCCGAAGATTGTCTCGTGCACGGTTGGAACCGGCGAAGCGGCTCCATAAAGCGAACCGACCACCACGCGCACACTTTGTCCGTCGTCCTTGACCACTGGGAATTCGGCGGTCGCGTGGTGCGCGAAGCCAGCTTCCATTTCTTCTTTGGCCGCCGGGAGCGCTACCCACATCTGCAGACCGTGGATGGGTTCGCCATCGACGCGCCGCTCCGGCCGCGTGCGTTCGGAATGGACGATGCCGCGGCCCGCCGTCATCCAGTTGACCTCGCCAGGCCTGATCGCGACGGCGGTGCCCAGGCTGTCGCGATGCATGATCTCCCCGTCGAAGAGATATGTAACGGTGGCAAGACCGATGTGCGGATGCGGGCGGACATCGAGCCCGTTCCCGGCGCGGAATTCGGCCGGGCCGAAATGGTCGAAGAATATGAACGGGCCGACCATCCGCGTGCGCGCCGAGGGTAGCGCGCGCCGCACCGCGAAATCGCCGAGATCAACCGTCCGCGGCACGATCACCTGATCGATCGCGTCGCATTGATAGGTATCGCCAGCGGCCGGATCCTTGCCGGGGAAGAAACTCATCGCGTTGCTCCTGTGCCGCCGCGCCCTTGCTCACCTTAATACGGGACCCGTTCGGTCCGCGACGATTAACTCATCGCTAACCATAGCCACCTGCATGGCAATGCTCGCGCGCTGGTTGGGCTTACGGGGCCTTAAGCTTAAGGTGGTCTTTACGACGCCATGGCTCACTACCCGGGCACCAGGATGGGTGGCCCTGGTCAGGGTCGGAATGGGGTCGTTAGTGCGCGCATTCACGCGCCGGAACGTTTTTGCGGTCGTCGTCGGCGCGATTCTGGCCGGCGTTCCACTGGTCGCATTTAATTTCTGGCTTGATGGATTGATTGACCGGCAAGGCGAGGCGGAGGTCGGCACCTCCGCGCGACGCGCGATCGCGCTCGCCGAAACGCGCATCAGGGATACGGTGGCGACACTGGACGGTCTGGCCGCGCGCGGCATTGATGCCTGCGAGCCAAGCCAGATCGAAGCCATGCGCCGCGCCACCTTCAGCACAATTCCGGTCAAAGAGATCGCCATCGTCGGCCCTGACGGCGAGACTTTGTGTACCGATCTCGGTCTGCCGGTGGGGCAGCGCACGACGCTGTCCTCGGAGCTGCTGGTGGGCGCGACCGGATACTGGTTCGAAATTATTGTATTGCCGAGTGGCGAGCGCATGGTGCGGCTCCGCCGCCAGGTTGGCACCGGCCCCAATGGCGTGGCCGCATTGGTGCCGGCGACGCTGTTTCTGCCGCAGGTGTCGACGCAAGGGGGCCCTTTCAGCGCCTATGCGCGCATCATGACCCGGCAGGGCGCGGTCATCGGGGAAATTGGCAATCGCTCGCCTGGAGAGGCGGGGCCAAATTTCGTTGCAAACGTCAAATCCGACAAATTCGGTTTTGACGTTGAAATTCTGACGGCGCGCGCCCGTATTGCCGCAGACCACGCCGACCTCAAATGGATCGGCTTCATCGGCGCCGGCATAATCATGATTGCCTTTGGCGCGTTCGTCGCGCTGATCCCGCGGCGCACGCCGCGCAATCCTTTGACCGAAATCGAGCATGCGCTCGATGCCGGTGAATTTGTTCCTTACTATCAGCCGATCGTTGATATCCGTTCCGGCCAGTTGTGCGGTGCCGAAGTTCTGGTGCGCTGGCGCAAGCCTGATGGCACGCTGGTGCCGCCCGGCGCTTTTATCCCTCTGATGGAATCCGGCGGCCTCATTCACAAGCTTACGCGCGGCCTTATGCAAAAAGTATGCGTCGAAGCCGGCCCGAGTATCGGCCGCCGGCCGGACCTGAGGATCTCGTTCAATTTTGCCGGCAAGCTCTTCAGCGAACCGACGATCGTGAAGGACGTACAAAATATCTTTGCCAATTCGCCGATCAAATTTTCGCAGGTCGTGCTGGAAGTGACAGAACGCGATCCGATCGAGAATTTCACTGCAACCCGGCAAATCATTGCCGCCTTGCAGGGCCTTGGTGTGCGCATCGCCATCGACGATGTTGGCACCGGCCACAGCGGACTTTCTTACATGCTCAAGCTCGGCGTCGACATCATCAAGATCGACAAGATGTTCGTCGATGCGATCGGCACCGACCGCAACTCGACCACGATCGTTGAAACGCTGGTGGATCTCGCGCGCAATATGCGCATGGATGTCGTGGCGGAAGGCGTGGAGAACTTTGAACAGGTGACGCATTTGCGCGCGCTCGGCGTGCGGCTGGCTCAAGGCTACGTTTTTGCGCCCGCGCTGCCCGGCAGTTCTTTCCTGCAACTGGTCGAGGCCATCGCGCCTCTGGAACAGGCGGCGGCCGAGCCGGCCGCCGACGCGCGCCTGCGCGCCGCTTCGGCCTGATCCGGCGGCGGTATCCGGCCAGTTTGATCGGGGCCGGCAATTCTTCTAAAAAGCCCGGGACGGGGAGACGGAGGAAATGTCCATGATTCGGATAACGACAGCGGCGATTGCGCTTGTTTTGCTCGGGCTTGCGC
>Ga0187765_10000145_pt1 | contig 24699 bp, 22 predicted proteins | sample 0216_QUI02_MP05__3_FD_133018 | JGI IMG/M metagenome (GOLD analysis project Ga0187765, IMG submission 133018) | Tropical peat soil microbial communities from peatlands in Department of Meta, Colombia - 0216_QUI02_MP05_10_MG | ecosystem: Environmental > Terrestrial > Soil > Wetlands > Peat ...
ACAACAGGCGGCCGGTATTGGTCGATGTATCCTTGATGTACTGGATGCGCGGGTGCTCGGCGAGGCGCGCGATCACGTCCAGCGTCAGGTCGCTGCGCTGGAAATTGGGGTTGGTGTAAAGCACGACGGGAATGTCGACGGCATCGGCAATGGCGCGAAAATAGGCTTCGACCTGCGCGTCCTTCAGCGGGAAGTAGGCCTCGAGAATTGCGAGAATCCCGTCAGCGCCGAGCTTTTGATAGGTCTTCGCCTGTTCGACTGCGTCCGCCGTGGCGGTCGAAGCCACGCCAGCAATCACCGGCACGCGCTTGGCCGCAGCTTCGATCGTCGCCCGCACAACGGCTTCGCGCTGCGCGCGATCGAGGTAGGCGAATTCTCCGGTCGAGCCGAGCGGCGTCAGACCATGCACGCCGGCCTTGATGAGGTCGGATGCGAGTTTGCCAAGCACGTCGGTGAGGATTCGTCCGCCGTGATCGATAGGAGAGACCAGATAAGGGAAGACGCCGCGGAAATCCGGCATGGCATTCTCTGCTGTCATGCCCGCGAAGGCGGGCATCCAGTAACCACTAGCATGGCTGTTCGTGTCCAGAAACCAACGCCGGCATTACTGGGTCCCCGTCTTCCGCCTTCGCGCTCCGCGCTCCGGCGGACTTGAACCCGCCGAAGCTCGCGAAGCGAGCGTAGGCTGGGTCGCGGGACGACCCGAGGGGTCAAAACACCCACAGCGCTTCGGGCGGGAATTCGACATAGTGCTCGCCCGGTCCGAGCGGCGCCGAGGCGTAGGCGCGCACCGTGAGGGACTCGCGCGCAAACACCAGTTCCCAACGCTCACCAAGATACATCGGCGCCTTAAGCTCCATTTTGAGTCGGTTGAGGCCGGCGCTCGACGTGCAGTGCACGCGCTCAATGCGAATGACACCGGTGACCTTGGCGCCATTCGCGGCCTTGGTGCGCGATACGCCGGTCAGGCGCTCACCAAACAATTCAATGGTCGCGCGCCCGCCGGCAGTGTCGACGAGCTTGCCATCGAGCCGGTTGTTGCTGCCCATGAATTCCGCGGCAAATAGCGTGGTGGGATCGTTGTAAAGCGCGGTCGGGGGCCCTTCCTGCGCGATGATGCCGGCGTCAAGCAGCACGACTCGGTCGGCTATCGCCATTGCCTCGACCTGGTCGTGCGTGACGTGGATGGCCGACAGTCCGAGCGTGACGATCAGGGTGCGCAGCCAGGCGCGCGCTTCCTCGCGCAGCTTGGCGTCGAGGTTCGACAAAGGTTCGTCCAGCAGGATGACCGGCGGCTCGTAGACCAGCGCTCGCGCTATTGCAACGCGTTGTTGCTGGCCGCCGGAAAGCTGGTGCGGATAACGTGCGGCGAGATGGCCGAGCCCGATCTGCGACAGCGTCTTCTCGACCCGCGTCTTGATCTCGGCAGCCGGTACGTTACGCAGCTTCAGGCCGTAGGCGACGTTATCGAACACGGTCCGGTGCGGCCACAGTGCGTAGGATTGAAATACCAGGCCGAGCCCGCGTTGCTCGGCGGGCAATTCGATGCCGCGCGCGGCGTCAAAAAAAACGTTATCTCCGATGGCAATCGACCCGGCATGCGGTGCTTCCAGCCCGGCAATGGCACGCAGCAGCGTGGTCTTGCCGCTGCCCGAGGGTCCAAGGAGCGCCACGACTTCGCCGGCCGGCACCGCAAGCGAGACGCCCTTGAGGATTTCGTTGTCGCCGAGCCGCAGCGCGACGTCCTTGACGATGAGTTCAGCCATGCAGGCGCACTCCCAGCCGGACCGCGACGGCAAGGCCGACGCCGATCATGACCACATTAACAACCGATAGAGCTGATACCAGATCGATGGCGCCGGTGCCCCAGAGCGACACCAGGAGCGAGCCGATCACCTCGGTCCCGGGCCCCAGCAGATAGATGCCCGTGGAATATTCGCGCACGAATATCAGGAAGATCAGAAGCCAGCTCGCCAGCATGCCATATTTGATCAGTGGCACGGTGACGTCGCGCTTCACGCGCAGGTCGTTGGCGCCGGCGGTGCGCGCGGCTTCCTCCAGTTCCGGCCCGACCTGCAACAGGGTGCCGGACACGAGCCGCATGCCGTAGGCCAGCCAGACGATCGTATAGGCCAGCCAGATCGACACCATTGTGGATTTGAGCGGCGAGAGGAACGGCACGAACAGGAACACCCACAACAGCGCGAGGCCCGCCACGAGGCCGGGCATGGCGCGCGGCACCATCACCATGTAATCGACCAGCCGCGTCCAGCCCGAATTCCAGCGGTGCACCGAAAGCGCAATCGCGGTGTACCAGGCAACCGCGATGGCGCCGCCGATCACGCCTATGCCGAGCGTGTTGATGATGCCGCGAATGACGTTCGGGTAATCGGCGAGTTCGCGATAATGATCGAGCGTGAGCACATCGAGCAGTTTCACGCCTTCGCCCCAGGTCACGACGAACGAGCGCAGCGTGATGCCGAATAGCGGCACCGCCACTGTAATGAAAAGCCACAAAATAATCGCCGCAAAGGCAAACCAGCGCCAGCCGTGCAGCCGGAGCGGCTGCGTCTTCAGGCCTTTGCCGCGCACCGAGACATAACGCTGCGCTTGGCGCAGCAACAGGCGTTGCATGAACACCAGCGGCGCGGTGACCGCAATGATGACCACGACGACGACGGCCATCAATTGATACGACGGGACACCGAGCTTGTTGGTCAGCTTGTACAAATAAGTGGAGAGGACAAGCACATCCTGCGGATCTCCTAGCACAAGAGGCAGGCCGAACAATTCGAAACCCAGGAAGAACACCAGGACGCCGGCGAACAAAATAGCCGGCAAGATCATCGGTAAACTGACATTGAACGCAACGCGGAACGGGTTGGCGCCGGACACGCGCGCGGCTTCCTCGAGGTCGGTGCTCAGCCCGCGTAAGGCCGCGGCGCTATAGAGATAAACATGAGGCACATGAGTCAGACCCGCTATCGCGATCAGCGACCCGAGCGAATACAGGTTCCACGGCACGAAACCGAGAACGTCCTTGGCGAGTGTCGAAAAAATCCCGACCGGACCGACCGCCACCACGTACCCAAATGCGATCACCACCGCCGAAACGAAGATCGGAATAAGGATCAGCGGTTCGAGATATTCGCGTCCCGGCACATCGGTGCGCACCATCAGGAACGCAAGCAAAGCACCGAGTGGGACGGCGATCGCCGCCATGCCGCCGGCAATCGCGATCGTGGTCCAGAATGCCTGCCAGAAATCCGGATCAGCAAAGACGAACGAATAGGCGAGCAGTCCGAGTTGCGCGGAATGATCGAAAAACGGCGCCGTGAGGAAGCTCTGGTACACAACGAGCGAGAGCGGCGCCACCACGGCAAGCGTGGTGACGCCGAGGACGAGCAAACGAGACGCGACTATGGGCATGAGGAAATTATCCGCTCCGACCAGAGCGGATTACGTTTGCGTTGAACCACACTCCGTTCATTCCCGCGGAAGCGGGAATCCAGGGCTGCGATTGTAAAATCGGCATTTGCCTCTCCTGGGTCCCCGCTTTCGCGGGGACGAGCGGATTATTTATTGCCCTTCAGGTTGACGGTTCGAGCCTACTGTCCCTTTTTCGCCTGCTGCCACTTCGACAGGAAGGCGAGACGCTTGGCCTGATCGAGATTTTCGAGCAGCGTCTGATCGATCGGCACGGGACGGGCCTTGTCGCCGATCAGCTGGGTGACGCGTTTGATCGTTGCCTCACCATCGACATCCGAGCGCAGCGAATAAAGATCGGCTTTGTTGGCGATGATCTCCTGGCCGCGCTTTGACAGGATGTAGTCGAGGAACAGCTTGCCTGCGTTCGGGTTTTTCGCGTGCTTGGAGATGAAGGCAACGCGCGAGGTTACCATCGTGTAATCCCTCGGCAGGATGATGCCGAGATTTGGATCCTTTTTGGAGCGGCTCAGCGCGTAAGAACCGAAGATGCCGTAGGCGATGAGGTGTTCGCCGGAAGTGACGCGCTCCATCATGGCGCCAGCGCTGGTGTAGAGCTTCGCTTGTGCCTTGCCCATGGCCTTAAAGAGATCCCAGGCCTGCGGGAAATCCTTGATGTCCTCGTTGCAGAACAGATAGCCGACGCCGGAGCGTTCCGGGTCGTAGGCCGTGATCTTACCCTTGTAGAAATCGGTCTTGGCATTGAGCAGCTTCAAAAGATCGGTGTGATCCTTCGGCACGTCGCCTTCGGGCACCAGCCGTTTGTTGTAGACGAAAGCGATCGGCTCGTAGGTCGTGCCGTAGGCGGCGTCTTTCCAGACCGCCCATTTCGGAAGCGCCTTTGATTCCGGCGAGGCATAGGTCGCCGCCTGTCCGTCGGCGACGAGCTTTACTTGCAGGTCCATCGCCGAGGACCACAGCACGTCTGCGGTGCCGTTGTTGGCAGCGGCCTCCGCAATGAAGCGGTTGTAGAGCTCGGTGGAGTTGAGATCGGAATATTCGACCTTGATGCCTGGATAGAGCGTCTCGAAATCCTTGATTAAGGGGTTGGACGAGGCTGCGTCGGTGGTCGAATAGATCACCACCTTGCCTTCCTTGTTGGCGGCTTCGACGACCTTTGCGTAATCAGCCGGGTAGCCTTGCGGCACCTGTGCATGAACGCCGGTGCTGAAAATCAAGGCGGTTGAGACAAAAGCGGCGGATACGACGTGTCGCATGACAACTCCCTTGTGACAATTTCCCGGCGCCTGTGCCCCGCAGCGGCCGTTCGGCGGCGATGCTACTCCAGCCCTTCAGGCGTCGCCTAGTGCATAGCTGTTTCAACCGGCAAAACCGCCGCCATCCAGGAAGGCCTGCTCGTCCGGCGTTGTGGCGCGACCGAGAACCGGATTGCGGTGCGGGAAACGGCCAAAGCGGCGGATGATATCGGCATGGATTTCGGCCCATTTCAGGCCGTCTGCATCGCCGACCGCCTTGTAAAAGGCGATGCCGCGTTCCTGGTCGGCGAGATCTTCGGAATGCTCGAAGGGAAGATAAAAAAAGCCGCGCAATTCCGCCGGTACCTGGCTGTCGAAGCCGCGCACGATCGCGCCCGCGGCAACGGCCCGCGCCAGTGGATCGGTCGCAAAGGCGCGAGCGTCGCCGCGAAACATATTGCGCGGGAACTGGTCGAGCAGGATGAGCAGCGCCAGCACATCTTGTGCGCTGTGCTCCCAGCCGGACAGCTTGCCGGCGGCCGCGGCTTCATAGGTTTCAAAAAACCGCTCGCGAATCTGATCGTCGAAAGCTGCGTCCTTGGTATACCAACGGTCGGGCCCGGCATCGCGCCAGAATGAAACAACCTCGGCTGCGCTGGCGAGCATCGGCTTTCCGTCTCAGTTGGCCGGCGTCGGAGCGTCGTCGTCGCGCAAGGCACGCCGCAGAATCTTTCCGACGTTTGTCTTCGGCAACTCGTCGCGGAATTCAATCTGCTTCGGCACCTTGTAGCTCGCAAGGCGGGCGACCAGAAACGCACGCAATTCAGCCGCCGTAAGGTCCGGATTCTTCCTGACGGCGTACAACTTTCCGGCTTCCCCGGAATGTTTGTCCGGCACTCCGATGACCGCGCATTCGAGCAGGCCGCCCTGGCTCATGGCAACTTCCTCGACCTCATTGGGGAAAACCTTGAAGCCTGAAACGGTGATCATATCCTTCTTGCGATCCACGATCCGTATGCGGCCCTGAATATCCATGATGCCGATATCGCCGGTGCGGAAGTAGCCGTCCGCGGTCATCGCCTTCGCTGTCTCGTCGGGGCGGCGCCAGTAGCCCAACATCACCTGCGGACCGCGCGCGCAGATTTCGCCTTGTTCGCCGTTCTGCAATTCATGGCCATCGTCGTCGCGAATGGAAATATCAGTTGATGGCAGTGGCAGGCCGATGGTGCCAGTCCACTCGGTGATATCTCCGCGATTGCAAGTCAGCACCGGCGAGGTTTCCGACAATCCGTAGCCTTCGATGATCGGTTTGCCGGTGGCTTTAACCCAGGCATCGGCAACCGGTTTCTGGACTGCCATGCCGCCGCCGATTGCACACTTGAACATGCTCCAGTCTATTTTGGCGAAGTCGGGATTATTGAGCAGCGCATTGTAGAGCGTGTTCACCGCCGGAAAAATGTTCACCTTGTAGTGGCTGAGCTCCTTGATGAGGCTGCGGATATCACGCGGGTTTGGAATGAGGAGGCACATTCCACCGGTGCGCACGCCCAGCAGGAAACACGCGGTCAGTGCGAAGATATGATAGAGCGGCAACGCGGTGACGAAGATCAGCCGGTCGGTCTTTGGCGGCAGATCGACCAGTGGCTGGTTCCAGGCTTCCACCTGCAACACGTTGGCGACCAGATTGCGATGGGTCAGCATCGCGCCTTTCGCGAGGCCGGTGGTCCCCCCGGTATATTGCAGGAATGCAAGGTCGTCGGGCCCGACCGCCGCGGTTGCAAGGCCGGACTTACGTCCGGCCGCGAGCGCATCGTTGAATTTGGTGGCCGCGGGAATTGCATAGGACGGCACCATCTTTTTGACATAGCGAACCACGCTGTTGACCAGCGCACCTCTTACAGCGCCGAGCATGTCGCCTAGGCTCGCGATCACGACGTGTTTGACCGGAGTATTCGGCAGCGCCTGCTGCAGCACTGAAGCGAAATTTTCGAGGACAAATATGGCTTCCGCGCCAGCGTCGGAGAGCTGGAATTCCAGCTCACGCGGCTTGTAGAGTGGGTTTACGTTTACGACCGTACAGCCGGCGCGCAAAATTGCGGCAATGGCCACCGGGTACTGCATGACGTTCGGCATCATGATGGCGACACGCGCGCCGCGCTTGAGGCCCTGGCTTTGCAGCCAGCCGGCAAGCGCCTGCGAGGCTTCATCGAGTTCGCGATAGCTCAAGGCCTTGCCCATGCAGACGCAGGCTTCGCGGTCGGCATAGGTCTTGAAGCCTTCCTCGAGCATCGCCACGAGCGAAGGGTAGCGCGATGTGTCAATCTCCGCAGGAACGCCCGGCGGATAATGCCGGAGCCAAAGCCGTTCCATGACGCTTCCCCCGCGCCGCGCGCTTGTCGCCAGACCGCCGGCCATCGATTCGATAGCAGCATGATTTCAACCAGCCTTGCATGCAAGGCCGGTCACAGCGCGCTAGCGCCCTCCGAACGGAATAAGTGGATTGTCGGTCAAGGCGGCGCGATCCGGGCGATCGGGTGCAGCGACCCCCAAAAAAGCCTCGAATAGCTCGCGCACGACACGTTCGGGCAAGTCACGGGTGATAAAAACAAGGCGGGTGCGATGATCGTCGTCCGGCCAGTGTTCGAGCCGAACCGTAGGATGAAATACGTGTTGTACGCCGTGCACGACAACCGGGGTGTCCGGCATTTCGGCGAGCTTCACGATGCCCTTCACGCGCAGCAGCTTGGCGCCATGGGTCGCGCGCAACAGCTCGAGAAACATTTCCAGCGTTCCGGCCGGGACGGCGTCATCCGTCGTGAGAACGAACGAGCCGATATGCTCGTCGTGCCGGTTGACGTCGTGGTGATGATGGTGGTGATCGCCGGCATAGGCTTCGGCGGCGAGCCATTTCTTGACGTCGGGAATCTTCTTGTCCGGATCGTAAAGGCCGCTGCCCAGCAGCCGATCGGCGGTCGCTTCCCCCTTGGCCGCATCGATGATCGGCGCTGCGGGATTGAGTGTACGCAGGCGCGCAACGATCGCATTGCGTTGCGCGCTGTCGGCAAGATCGGTCTTGGTTAGTACGATGCGGTCCGCGACGGCGGCCTGCTTCACCGCTTCGGCATGGGCATCGAGCGTTGCGGCTCCGTTGACGGCATCCACCACCGTGACCACGCCGTCGAGGCGGTAGCGCAACAGCAGATACGGATGCGACATTGCCGTGTGAAGTACCGGCGCGGGATCCGCCAGGCCCGTGGTTTCCAGCAACACGCGCCGGAACGTGCAGCGCCGATTGTCGAGATCGCGCAGCAAGGTTTCCAGAGCATCAACCAGGTCGCCGCGCATGGTACAGCACAGACAACCCGACTGCAGGAGCACCATGTTGTCGCCGATATATTCCACGAGGAGGTGATCGAGCGACACCTCGCCAAATTCGTTGATAATGACCGCGGTATCGGCGAGCGTGGGATCTTTCAGCAGTCGGTTGAGCAAGGTGGTCTTGCCGGCGCCGAGAAAGCCGGTGAGCACTGTCAGCGGGATGGGCGTCGGCGGGACCTTTCGTTCGCCGCGGGGCGCGGGTTCGCTCATTGCGTCGCCGAGCTGACTTTCGGTTTGAGGTGCTTTGCCGCTGGTTTGGCGGGCTTGGCTGGCTTTGCGGCGTCGGCGGTCTTGGCTGTTTTTTCAGCGCCTTCCGTCTTTGCGGCAGTCTTCTTCTTCTTTTTCGGTGCCGCGCTGGCGGTCTGTACCACCGTATCCGGATGATCGGCCGGGCCGGTGAAGACCACGATCGGAGGCGTCGTCTCGACCGGAGGCCCGAGCACGAATTTTCCGTTTGCCGGTTTCAGACTGGAGAGCAGCAGCGCCGACGAATTGCCGGATTCGCCGCTCGCCGTCGTGGCCGCATCTTCTGGCTCTTCCTCGTTCTCCTCGGAAGGCGGCTTGCGCCGGTGACCGCCGCACATCTCCTCGCGCAGATTAGGCGGCTGTGCATCGATCGGCGCCAGCGCATCGACGGTGCCGAGCGAGGGCGTGAGCCAGGACAGGCCGCCGCTGTTGAAACCGCGCTCGAGCAATTGCGCGGCCTTCTGCGCGCGGACGGCGCCGGACCACGCGCCGAGCACGACCGCGACGAGCCGGCGGCCGTTGCGTGTCGCGGACGCGACGACGTTGTAACCGGACGCGCAAATGAATCCCGTCTTCATGCCGTCGGCGCCCGGGTAACGATCAATGAGCGAATTGTAATTGCGCATGACGCGGTTGCCGTAACGGATCGACGAGATGTGCCAGTAGCTGTCATACTCCGGAAATTCGAGAATCAGCGCGCGCGCCAGAATTGCCAGGTCGCGCGCTGAAGTGACGTGGTTCTCGGCCGGAAGTCCGTTCGGATTGACGAAATTGCTCTGCGACATGCCGAGGCGCCGGGCATTGGCATTCATCATGTCGGCAAAACCGGAAATTGAACCGCCGACGCCTTCTGCGATAGCGACTGCCATGTCGTTGGCGGACTTGACCATGAGCATCTTCAGCGCATTATCGACGGTCAGCGTAGTTCCGGCATTGAACCCCATCTTGGTTGGCTGTTGCGCGGCCGCGTTGCGCGAGACGGTCAGCAATGTATTGAGCGAGATGCGGCCTTCCTTGATCGCGCGCAGGGTCGTGTAGGCGGTCATCAATTTCGTAACGGAGGCCGGGTACCACGGATAGGTCGCGTTCTCCGCGTGCAGGACCTTGCCGGTGGCCACCTCGATCAGAAGTTGCGCTTCCGCTTGCGCCCGCCCTGCGCCGGCAAGCGACAGGGCGCTGACAACAAGGCCAAAGGCCACTGCGCTAAGGGTGCGGCTCGAAGCGATAATCATTGCGGGCTGTTATCCTAAGGCTTCAAGACCGGGGAAGTTCCATGACCGGTGCCGCTAGGCTATCCAAGCTTTCGATGCTACGCAAAGCGGCAGAGCCGCCGCTCAATATCTATGGTGACTCGCAAGGTCAATCGCCGAGGAAAGCGACCAAAATTCGGCAGAGGAGGCGCTAATGACGGCCTGCATTGTCGGGTGGGCCCATACCCCCTTCGGAAAACTCAACGGCGAAACCGTCGAAAGCCTGATTGTCCGGGTAGCCGGCGAAGCGCTGGCCGACGCCGGTATTGGCCCGCAGGACGTCGACGAGATTGTCCTCGGCCATTTCAACGCGGGCTTTTCGGCCCAGGATTTTACGGCGTCGCTGGTATTGCAAGCCGCGCCCGAGCTGCGCTTCAAGCGTGCGACGCGCGTGGAAAATGCCTGTGCCACCGGCTCTGCCGCCGTGCACCAGGGGATCAAGGCAATCGACGCGCGCGCGGCGCATATCGTGCTTGTGGTCGGCGCCGAGCAAATGACGACAACGCCCGCGCCGGAGATTGGACGTAATTTGCTGAAGGCATCGTATGTGCGCGAGGAGGCCGAGATCGACGGTGGCTTCGCCGGCATTTTCGGAAAAATCGCCGGACTCTATTTCCAGAAGTGGGGCGATCAGTCCGACGCGCTTGCCATGATCGCCGCCAAGAACCACAAGAATGGTGTCGGCAATCCATACGCGCAGATGCGGAAGGATCTCGGTTACGATTTCTGCCGCACGGAGAGCGAGAAGAATCCCTTCGTTGCCGGCCCGCTAAAGCGCACCGATTGTTCGCTTGTATCGGATGGTGCGGCCGCGGTCGTACTCACCGATGTCGAAACCGCGCTCAAGCTGAAGAAGGCGGTCACCTTCCGCGCCGTCGAACATGTGCAGGATTTCCTGCCGATGTCGAAGCGCGACATCCTGAAATTCGAAGGTTGCGCGCAAGCCTGGCAACGGGCGCTGGCGAAGGCAGGACTTGCGCTCGACGACCTGTCGTTTGTGGAGACGCACGACTGCTTCACGATCGCCGAGCTGATCGAATACGAAGCCATGGGCCTCACCCCCGAGGGACAGGGCGCGCGCGCCGTGCTGGAGGGATGGACACAAAAAAATGGAAAACTTCCGGTCAATCCATCGGGTGGTCTGAAGGCGAAGGGGCATCCGATCGGCGCAACTGGCGTTTCGATGCACGCGCTCTGCGCGATGCAGCTAACCGGCGCCGCTGGCGATCTTCAGGTGAAGAGTGCCAGGCTCGGCGGCATCTTCAATATGGGCGGAACGGCGGTCGCGAACTATGTGAGTATTCTTGAGCGCATCAAGTAACGATTTTCCGCAACTAGTAAAATTGCCGGACCGCCGCTGCCGGCAGGAATGACGAATCGAATACGTCGTCCAGCTTTGGTTTCGCCTTGAACTTGTAGGTGAGCGCGATTTGTTCGAGCGCGCGGGCGAATCGATCCCCGTCGATCCCGCCATACCCGTCCGCCTTGACCTCTGGCGTGACGATATTCTCACGGATAGCCATATTGAGCCGCTCGAGTTCGACGTCTTTCCTGGCTTGTCCGTTGCGTTTGGTCACCGAGTCGACTGCGGTCGCGGGCTGTTTCACCGTATCCTTCAGGCCTTTCAAGAAAGCGCGCAGGAAACCCTGCACGGCATCGGGATGCTCGGCGGCGAATTTTGTATTGACCAGGATCGCGTTGCCATAGAGCAGGACACCGTAATCCGCCATCAGCAGGACGACGACGTCGTCGACCGGGACGCCTTTATCCTTGAGGTCGATGTATGACGAGAACGAATAGCCGGTGATTGCGTCGACCTGACCAGCCGCCAGCATCGGTTCGCGCACCGGAAAGCCGACATTTTCGATTGCGACCTTGGAAACGTCGATGTTGTTGGCTTGCGCGAATATTGGCCACTGTGCATACGCGCCGTCGCCCGAAGGCGCGCCAAGCGTTTTGCCTTCCAGGTCTTTTGGTTTTTCGATGCCGCGGCTCTTGCGGCCGATGATGGCGAAGGGCGGACGGTTGTAGACCACGAAGATTGCCTTGACCGACGCGGACGAATTGGCGTCGCGGAACTTGATCAGCGAATTGATGTCGCCGAAGCCCATGTCATATTCACCAGACGCCACCCGTTCGATCGGTTGGAGCGAGCCAAGCGCGGGGTCGATCGTGACGTTGAGGTCTTCCGCGCGGTAGTAACCTTTGTCGAGTGGCACCAGGAATGGCGCGGATGGCCCTTCGATTTTAAAATCAAGCGTGAAGCGGATGATTGTTTCGGCGGCCGCATCTGTCGCAAGCGCCGCAACGAGCAATAGCGCAAACCATGCCGACTTGCCGGGACGGCACGCATTCATGCGAAGGCGCGTTCTACGGCGGCCCGCGCAGCCTGTGGTGCGAAACTCGGCCATGAGCAAGCAAAGAACATGAAGCCGCAAAGGGCAAGCACGGGCGGATCTTTGCGCGATCATTTACGACGGTAAGGCTAACGGCTTTACCTGAGTGCCGCCCAGCTATTCTCAAGCCGCGAGAATCGGACATCTTGGGGAACCGTTTAGGATAGACTTGCACATCGGTACGGAGATCCAACGCGATGCCACCGGCCAAGACCGAAGGTCCTGCGCGCGACATCCCATCGCTGCGTGCGCCCTATGCGCCGCCCGACGAGGCGATTGCCGCCGCGCTGCTGGCATCGGCCGGCCGTTCGCGCGACGCCGAAGCGCGCATCGACACACGCGCAAGGCGTCTGGTCGAGGCGATTCGCGCGCGCGCGGGAATGCTCGGCGGCGTCGAGGATTTTCTGCACGCTTACGCCCTCTCAACCAAGGAGGGACTCGCGCTGATGGTGCTGGCGGAAGCGCTGCTGCGCGTACCCGACGCCGAAACCGCCGACCGCCTGATCGAAGACAAGTTGCAGGCAGGCGATTGGGCGCACCGCGAGGCGCGGTCAGCGGGCGTGCTGGTCTCCGCCTCCGCATGGACGCTCGGCCTGACGGCCCGCGTTATTCACCCCGGGGAAACACCGGAAGGCATCGTGGAATCGCTGATCAAGCGGCTGGGCCTGCCGGCCGTTCGCGTTGCGACGCGGCAGGCCATGCGGCTGCTCGGCTCGCATTTCGTGCTTGGTCAGACCATTGAAGAGGCGTTGACGCGCGCCGGTTCGCATCGCGAATTTCTCTATTCCTTCGACATGCTCGGCGAAACCGCCCGTACTGGCGACGATGCCGGCCGCTATTTCGACGCCTATGCCAATGCCATCGCCGCGATCGGCAAGAGTGCGGGCAACGAGGCACTCCCGAAACGGCCGGGCATTTCGGTAAAGCTGTCGGCCCTGCACCCGCGCTATGAGGCGCTGTCGCACGGCCGCGTCCTCAAGGAGTTGACGCCGCGATTGCTCGAATTGGCGCGGTTGGCAAAATCCCACGAATTGAATTTCACCGTCGATGCCGAGGAGGCGGATCGCCTCGAGTTGTCGCTCGATGTGATTGCCGCCGTGTTGCGCGACCCATCGCTGCGCGATTGGGATGGGTTTGGTCTTGCCGTACAGGCCTACCAAAAGCGGGCCGGCGCGGTGATCGACTGGGTTGCGGATATGGCCGCGACTCTCGATCGCCGCCTGATGGTCCGTCTCGTGAAGGGCGCCTACTGGGACACCGAAATCAAGCGCGCGCAGGAGCGGGGGCTTGCCGACTATCCCGTGTTTACGCGCAAGGCGATGACCGACCTGTGTTACCTCGACTGCGTCCGCAAATTGCTGGCGGCGCGACCGCGCCTCTATCCGCAGTTTGCCACCCACAATGCGCTGACAGTTGCTTGCGTGATCGAGAACGCTGACGGCACCGGCGGCTTCGAGTTTCAACGGCTGCATGGCATGGGCGAGGCGTTGTATGAGTCGTTACTTGCCGACCTGCCGGACTCGACTTGCCGCGTATACGCGCCCGTCGGCGGATATTCCGATTTGCTCGCCTATCTCGTGCGGCGTCTGCTGGAGAACGGCGCCAATTCATCTTTCGTATCCGTTGCGGCCGACCCGGCGGTGCCAATCGAATCCATTCTGCGGCGCCCGCAAAGCTGGATTGCCGATGTCTCGCACGCGCGCCACTCGCATATCCCCCTTCCGTGCGACCTGTTCGGTGCGACACGACGCAATTCCGCCGGTGTCGAATTCGGCGACCGCGCCGCCGTCGAAGCTTTGCTCGGTGAAATCCGCGCCGTGTCACAGAGCGGACGCGCGACGCCGCTGATCGATGGTGTCTCGGTTGCAGGACGGGAGCGTGCACTGACGTCGCCGATTGACGGCCAATCGATTGGTGCAGTGCAGGAGAGTGATGAAGCGATCGTGTCCGCCGCGCTTGCCGCTGCAGTGGTCGCATTTCCGGCGTGGAACGAATATGCGATCGCGGATCGCGTGGGTGCGCTTGAACGTGCAGCGGATCTTTTGGAGCAAAGTCGTGGGCGGTTGATCGCACTGCTGCAGGCGGAAGGCGGGAAGACTCTCGACGACTGCGTCTCGGAGGTGCGTGAAGCGGCGGATTATTGTCGCTATTATGCGGATGAGGCTCGCCGTGCGCTGGCCCCGCAGCTGTTGCCTGGTCCCACTGGCGAGAGCAACGAGCTGCAATACCGGGGGCGGGGTGTCTTTGTTTGCATCAGCCCCTGGAATTTCCCGCTGGCGATTTTCACCGGCCAGATTGCCAGTGCGCTCGCCGCCGGCAATTGCGTCGTGGCAAAGCCTGCCGAGCAGACGCCGCTCATTGCCTATGAGGCTGTAAAGCTGATGCATAAGGCGGGCATCCCAGCGGGAGTCCTGCATTTCGTGCCAGGTGGCGGAAAAATCGGCTCCATGCTGGTCGCCGACCGGCGGGTATCCGGCGTCGTTTTCACCGGATCGACGGAGGTCGGCCGCGCGATCAACCGAACGCTGGCAGCAAAAGAGGGACCGATCGTGCCGTTGATTGCCGAGACCGGCGGCATCAATGCCATGATCGTCGATGCCACGGCGTTGCCCGAGCAAGTTACCGACGACGTGATCACATCGGCATTCCGCTCAGCCGGCCAGCGTTGCTCGGCGCTGCGACTCTTATGTATTCAGGACGATGTGTCCGAACGCATATTCGATATGATTGCAGGCGCGACCCGAGAGCTCAAACTGGGTGATCCGCGTGATCTGGCGACGCATGTCGGGCCGGTGATCGACGCCGACGCCAAAACCAGACTGGATGGCTGGATCACCTCGATGGAGACGCGGGGCGCCTTGCTGTTCCGGTTGCAGGCCAATCCGCCGCCCGGCGGGACTTATGTCACGCCGGCGATCGTCGAACTCGGCAGCGCGCGCGAACTCAAGGAAGAAGTGTTCGGCCCGGTCCTGCACGTGGTGCGATGGCGTGCCGGCGAGCTCGATCAACTTCTCGACGACATCGCGGCGAACGGCACCGCGCTCACGCTCGGCATCCATTCGCGCATCGGGGCAGTGGTTGCGCGGATCGCCGCGCGCCTGCCGCATGGAAATATCTATGTGAACCGCAACATGATCGGCGCCGTCGTCGGCTCGCAACCCTTCGGCGGCAGCGCCCTGTCGGGGACCGGGCCGAAGGCTGGCGGCCCGCATTACCTGAATCGTTTCACGCGCGAGCAGGTGCTGGCCGTGAACACCGCGGCCTCTGGCGGCGATGCCACGCTCCTGTCCGAGGACGAGTAAAGGCTGTCACAAAGCGACGGCGCGGACCGTTAAGTAGCCCTAGATGCTCGGTTTTTCAGGCCGAGGGCCGGCGCGGATGCTGGACCTAATGTCGCCATTAAGCGCCTGATAACGGTGGCACGTAGTTACCGTGATACATGCGCGCGCCGACACAGGCGTTAACCGGTTTGGCGCGCGGATCGGATATTCTGGTTTGTATGACTGATTCGGTCGCCCGTCTTTATGAAGCTGTGATTGCGGCTCGCGGTTCCGACCCGGCCAAATCACGGACCGCGCGACTTTTGCGCGCGGGGCGCGCCAAGATGGCGAAGAAGCTCGCGGAAGAGGCGGTCGAGGTCGTCATCGACGCCATGCACGGCCAGCCTGAGGCTGTTGTGCGGGAAAGCGCCGATCTGCTCTACAACCTCGTCGTGCTTTGGGTGCATGCTGGCGTCAATCCGGACCAGGTCTGGGCGGAAATGCGCCGCCGCGAACTGATGTTCGGCATTGCCGAAAAAGTGCCGAAAGATCTGGTGCGTGCTGCTGCACGGCGTAAAGTAGTGGCCTTGGAGCCCCGACGCGTGCGCAAGCGCCGCTGATCCGTCACAATTCTCCTCACGAGTGTCGTAATGACTGCTGAGGCTGCCGAGCCGCGTTCCTTGCTGCGCCGTCTTTACGACTGGTGCCTTGCTGCTGCGCATAAGCCGCATGCTTTGTGGACCATGGGCGCGGTTTCATTCGCGGAAAGCTCGTTTTTTCCGGTGCCACCCGACGTAATGTTGATTCCGATGGCGCTGGCGCGGCCGGAGCGAGCCTATGTCATGGCGACCTGGTGTACCGTGACCTCGGTCGCCGGCGGCCTGCTCGGCTACACCATTGGGGCAGTGCTCTACGATTCCGTCGGCGTCTGGCTGATCCATCTTTATGGCTACGGCGACAAAGTTGAGGCATTTCGCGAAGCCTATGCACAATGGGGCGCCTGGATCATCCTTTTGAAGGGCCTTACGCCAATTCCGTTCAAGGTCGTGACCATTACGTCCGGGTTTGCGGGTTATAATTTGGGGCTGTTCCTGCTCTTTTCGGTGATTACGCGCGGGGCGCGTTTTTTCCTTCTGGCATTTCTGCTGCACCGTTACGGCGACCAGGCGCGTCATATTATTGAAAAGCGGCTTGGGTTATGGGTTCTGCTCGGCGCCGCCGTTCTCGTCATTGGCATCGTAGCGGCGCTATACTTGATTTGAGGAAGAGGCGTCCTCAATTTCGCCACCAGCGAGCCATAAACGGCGCGCGGTGATGTGGGGATAGTCTGCCGGGAATGGCAGACAGGACGCCAAGCTTTGGCGAGCCATGGATATCAAACGGTCTTTGACGGTTTCGAGAGGGAAGGCTTCAGTGCCGCGAGCGCTGGCGTGTGCCCTGGCGGCTGTGGTGATTCTGATGTCGGCTGTGGCGGTCGCGCAAGATGCGCCTGCGCCTGAACAAAAATCCAATGATGGCGACGGATTCCTGGCGGCGGTCAGTCGCTGGTTCAAGGATCAGAGTGCAAACGTCAATTCATCGTTCGAAAGCGCGCGCAAGAAGGTCGAAGGCATGAGCCGTGACGCCGGTGATGCGGCGAAGACGACAGTTGAAGGCGCCAAGGACGCCGCCGGCGCCGTGGCACGCATTCCGGTAGCGCGCGCTGTCAGCGGTCATGAGAAATGCCAGATCGCGCCAAACGGCGCACCCGATTGCGTCGCGGCTGCCAGCACGATGTGCAAGGCAAAAGGCTTCGACTCCGGCAAGAGCCTTGACATGACGACGGCGGAGGTCTGTCCGCCCAAGGTCTACATGTCGGGGCGTTCGACCGGGCCGGAATGCACCACCGAAACCTTCGTTTCGCGAGCTTTCTGCCAATAACAGGCGCGCGTGACTGCACTTGTGTCGCCGCTGCGGCTGTGTTTCCGTTTCGCGCATGAACCTGCACGCGAAATTGCTCGAACGTGAGGCCGCCGCCCGGCCCGTCACGGTCGGCCTGATCGGCGCCGGCAAGTTTGGCACCATGTTTCTTGCGCAGGCGCGGCTGACCCACGGCATGCACGTCGTTGGCGTAGCGGATCTCGATGTGGCGCGTGCACGCAGCCAGCTTAAGACCGCCGGTTGGCCCGACAGCGCCTATGCCGCAGGCTCGATCGCCGACGCGCACAAGCATCGGAACACGCTTGTTACCGACAGCGCCGAGGCATTGATCACAGATCCGCGGATTGAGGTCATCGTGGAGGCAACGGGCGTGCCGGGCGCAGGTATTCATCACGCGCTGATGGCCGCCGCCAATGGCAAGCACATCGTCATGGTGAATGTCGAAGCCGATGCTGTTGCAGGTCCGCTGCTGGCGCGTCGCGCCAAGGCCGCCGGAGTGGTTTATTCGCTCGCCTGGGGCGATCAGCCGGCGTTGATTTGCGAGCATGTCGATTGGGCGCGCGCGGCCGGTTTCTAAGTTATTTGTGCCGGTAAAGGGACGCGTTTTGAGCCACACTACCACAAGTCGAATCCAGACAACGTGTGGGACATTCTCGATAAATATCTGAACATTTCCGATCGCAAGTCGATCAATCCGAAAATGTTCAATTCTTTCGTCGACGGCACAAAGTCCGGCATCGAGATGACAGCAGTTTGCAATGCGACCGGTCTGCAGCCGCAAACGAACGGTCTCGGATTCCCGCCGGCGACGCGCTTCGAACTTGCCGATATCTGCAAGCCGAAAAGCGATGGCGGCACCCTGGAAAAAGCGGGCGTTACCGAAGTGACGTCGTCCGTCTATCGTGATGGCCGCGATGTGCCGCATCACCTTGCGCTCGGCACATATGTCGTGTTCGAGGGCGATACCGACTACGCGCGCCGTTGCTTCAAGGAATACGCCATGCTGCCGGACAAAACCGGCAAATTTGCCGCTCTTTACCGGCCAATCCACATGATCGGGCTCGAGCTCGGTATTTCGGTTGCCAGCTGTGCGCTCCGCAATGAACCGACCGGCTCACCGACCGGATTCCGCTCCGATGTCGTGGCGACCGCCAAAAGCGATCTCAAGGCCGGCGAAATGCTCGACGGTGAGGGCGGTTTCTGCGTCTGGGGCAAGCAGACGCCTGCTGAAATTTCACTGCAACATGAGCTATTGCCACTCGGCCTCGCTCACAACGTCAAGCTCAAGAACAATGTCGCTGAGGGCCAGCCGCTGAAATGGTCCGATGTCGCCTACGATCCCAACGACTCAGCTGTGAGGGTGCGGCGCGAAATGGAAGCGGCTTTCGGCCGCCGGAATGTTGGTGCCGAACCGGCCTCCGTATAAGTCCCTAGGCCCCGATTTGATCGGGATCAAATAACCGCATCCAGATATCACGATCCTCCAGGCATCGATGCGGAGGGACACCGCGATGCGTCAATTCAGCAAAGTCATGGTCTGTGAAATCCGCGACGAACTTACGATGTGGGTTATCGCGGCAGGCGTGCTTGTTGGCGCATTTATTGCGCTGGCGATCTAGGGGAGGCCGTCATGAATGCATCTCTGCTGACGGCTGACCGATTCACCCACGTTAAAATTGTTGCGATAAGCATGTCGGTGGCGCTCGCGATTGCGCTGCTGGCGCTCTTCGTCCACTAATGCCGGCGCGGTCTTTTATTCTAATTCGATAGTGCCATCGACCTTGTGGCTGAGGCCGACCTTTCCGATGGTCAGGACCATCTGCGCCTCGACCATCTTCGTCCCCTTGAGCCTTCCGTCCGCAACCGCCGCGCGGATCGCTTTTTCGATTTCCTGCTGCGAGGTCACACCCACGACCTTGAGGAATTTTCGTAACGACATATTGAGGGCTTCTTCGTTCATCTCGGGGCTCCCTGAAATAAGGCGATTGGATTGATTTTACGGCGCGAATTGCGCTTGTACCATGCGGCAAGTTTCGGTGGACATATATGCCGCATTTTTGTTTGGCGGTTCAGAAACTTGCCGCTATAGCTAAGCCCCCAAAAGCCGGTGTGGCGGAATTGGCAGACGCGCACGACTCAAAATCGTGTTCCCAAAAGGAGTGTCGGTTCGACCCCGACCACCGGCACCACGCAACTCCACCGATGCGGCAATCGCGCAAACAATGAATGGTAATGTAGCCCTGCTCCGCCGTGACCCGCCGCACTCCGCAGCGGCAATCGTAGCCGTCATCGGCGCATTGACGATCTGCGGATTCTTTTATTTTCAGTACGTGCTGGGCTATCCGCCGTGTCCATTGTGCCTAGATCAGCGCAATGCCTTTTATGTCAGCGTCCCGCTCGCGGCGCTTCTTTGGCTCGGCGCCGGGCATGGTGCCTCGAGCAAGGTCATGATCGCGGGTTTTGCGGTAATCACTGCCGCCATGCTCTGGAATACGGGGCTGTCGATCTATCATTCCGGTGTCGAATGGAAATTTTGGTCGGGCCCGACGGATTGTTCGGGCCCGATTAATAGTCTGGGCTCGACCGGCAATCTGCTGAAATCGCTTCAGAACATCAAAATCGTGCGTTGCGACGAGGCTGCCTGGCGTTTCCTCGGGATTTCGCTCGCGGGCTATGACGTACTGGTGTCGCTATTTCTTGCGGCAGTCGCTGCCTGGGGATGCAAGGCCTCACTCGCGCGCCGCCCATCACTCGACTAGAATCCAATCAGGGGCTGGCCGTGGCGGGCCGGCCATGAAATGCGGGAATAAGACGTTATGGAAGTTCTGATCATCGGCGCCGGCATCGGCGGATTAACTCTCGGACTGATGCTGCATCGTGCCGGCATCGCCTGCCGAATATTTGAGGCGGCTCCTGAACTCAAGGCGGTCGGCGTCGGTATCAACATGTTGCCGCATGCCTCTCGCGAGCTGTGTTCACTCGGGCTGGAAGATGCACTTGCGAAGGTAGCGGTTACGACGCGTGAGTACTGCTTTTACAATCGCTTCGGCCAATTCATCTACAGCGAGCCGGCCGGGCGGTTTGCCGGCTACGACGTGCCGCAATTCTCCATTCATCGCGGCGACCTGCAAATGGTCTTGCTCGAGGCTTTTGTTGCGCGCGCCGGCAAAGACAAGGTCATCCTCGGCCACAAGTGTACCCGCGTCGATTATGACGGGCTCGAGGCGGTTGCGTATTTCGAGGACGTCAACGGCAAGCCGCTTTCGCCGGTCAAGGGTAGCGTCGTCGTCAGTGCCGAAGGCATCCATTCGGTCCTGCGCAAGCAGCTTTATCCGAATGAGGGGCCGCCGAAATATTCCGGCATCAACATGTGGCGGGGCGTCACGCGCTGGAAACCCTTCATGTCGGGCGCAAGCATGATCCGCGTTGGCTGGCATCATCCGGCCAAGCTGCTGATCTATCCGATTCGCAACAATGTGGACGCCGAGGGCCGCCAGCTGGTGAACTGGGTGTGTGACATTGAAACGCCGGCCTACAAAGAGCGCGACTGGAACCGGCGCGGGCGCCTGGAAGACTTTCTTCCGGCGATGGCCGACTGGCATTTTGATTGGCTTGACGTGCCGGAGTTCATCAAGGCGTCTGACCAGATCCTCGAATATCCGATGGTCGACCAGGATCCATTGCCGCGCTGGAGCTTCGGCCGCCTGACGCTGCTCGGCGATGCCGCGCATCCGATGTATCCACGCGGAGCCAATGGCGGCGCGCAGGCAATCCTCGATGCGCGTGCACTCTCCGACGCGCTGTCCAAAACCACCGATCCGGTTGATGCGCTCAGGATTTATGAGGCCAAACGCCTGCCGGCGACCAGCGAGGTAGTGCTGGCGAACCGCAAGGCGCCGCCCGATGCAATCCTGCACGAGGTCTATCGACGCACGGGTGACAAGCCGTTCAAGGATATCAATGACGTCATCAGCCGCGAAGAACTCATGGCGCTGTCGGAGAGCTACAAACGCGTCGCCGGCTATGACAAGGAGCGGCTCAAGGCGCCCGCTTAAGCCAAAAAACTGACGACCACGAAATGCGAAGGCGCGCGTACATCCGGCGTCACCCGCTGCAATTCATGGCCGCTCGACGACGGAGCCTTTAGGCTCGACATCATCGCTGGAACGCATATAGGCGTCGTTCGTTCCGATACAAGGGCATGAGGATTGGATGGTTCGACCGGCTCGCTATACGCCCACCGCTAAAACGCTCCACTGGTTGATCGTTCTGCTGCTGCTGGCCCAGTTCGTCTTTGCCTGGACAATGCCGCATATCGGCCGCAATACCCCGGTGACGACGCTCATCAGCCTGCATTTCACTTTCGGCATGGTCATCCTCGCGGTCGCCATTGTGCGCCTGGCCTGGCGCGCGATGCATTCTGAGCCCGCGCCACTTGATGGCGTGCCACCCTGGCAGGCGCTGAGCGCACGTGTCATTCATTGGCTGCTGTACGTCTTGCTTTTAGCGCTGCCAGTTCTCGGCTGGATCAACGCATCCTGGCGTGGCATGCCCATCATCATGTTCGGGGCGGAACTGCCGAAGCTGGTCGGCACGCGTGTCCCGGGCTGGCGCTGGACCGGCGACGTGCACGACGTGTTGGCAAACTATCTGCTGCTGACACTGGTCGGCCTGCACGTTGCGGCGGGCCTTTATCACTATTTCATCCGCCGCGATGGCGTTCTTCAGCGGATGCTGCCGGGCGGTTGAACAACGCTCACTCGTAGCGCAGTGCCTCGATCGGATCGAGATGCGCCGCCTTGCGTGCCGGGTAGTAGCCGAAGAAAATTCCTACGGCCGCCGAGAACAGGAAACCACCGGTAATCGCTGCGGCGGATATTGGCGTGGCCCAGCCGGCGAGAACCGAAATCATTGCCGAAAACGCTATGCCCATAATGATGCCGGCAATACCGCCGGTTACGCTTAAAAATACTGCTTCCGCGAGGAATTGAAGCAATACGTGCAATCGCCGCGCGCCAATCGCCATTCGCAGGCCGATCTCGCGTGTCCGCTCGGTTACGGACACTAAAAGGATATTCATGATACCAATTCCGCCGACAACCAGCGAGATCGAGGCCACGGCAGCGAGCAAAAGCGCCATGATGCGGCTGCTGCTCTCGGCGGTTTCAGCGATCTGGCTCAGATTCCGCACGGAAAAATCGTTCTCGTCGCCTGGCTTGATCCGATGGCGCCGCGCAAGAACGTCAGTGACTTGGCGGATCGCGGGCTGCACGCCGGCGCCATTCGTGGCTTGCACAAAGATCTGGTTGACGTAGCCGGCGAGATGCGGCTGAAGGTTATACGGATTCGGCGGGATTGGATAATTCCAGTTGAGTGGCTGTTGTTGCTGGCTCGGCGTCGCCACCCCGAGGACTTTGTGCTCGGCGGTTGTGAACGGGATCATCACCAGGTCGTCCTGGTCGGTTCCGAACGGCGTTTGCCCCTTTGATGCGAGTACGCCAATCACCCGCATAGGCACGCCCTTCACCTGAACGAGTGCTCCGATCGGGTTCTGTGCCGCGCCGAATAGCTTGCTTTCGACGGTTTTTCCGATGACGACGACAAGCGCGGCGGATGCCTCATCGTCGGGTGAAACCTCGCGCCCCGTTTCGATGCGCCAATTTGTCATTGGCGGGTAGTTCGGGCTTATACCCTGAATTTGCGTGGTCCAGTTTTGATTGCCGTATTCGACCTGGCCGCCTTGCCGAATGAGATAAGAGACCTGACTCACGGCGCTGCTCTCGCGCCGGATCGCCTGCGCATCGGCGGTCGTCAAAGTTGAAGCGCTACCGAAGCCGCCGCGCAGTCCACCTGTGGTGCGCGCACCCGGGAGTACCACGACAAGATTGGTGCCCAGGCTTTCGATCTGCTTGCGGACAGCCTCGTTGGCGCCCTGGCCGACGGCAACCATGGCGATCAATGCGGCAACGCCGATGAAAACGCCCAGCATCGTAAGCGCCGACCGCATCATGTTGCGCCGAAGTGCCTGTACAGCTGCCGCCATGACCATCATTCCGAACGCCCAGACTGCACGGGCGCCGAGCGCGGCCGCGAGGGGTGAGCGCTGAGAGATACTGGAAGCAGTTGTCGCGCTTTCCTTTGCCGCGTGTGCGCCCGTCGCGCTTTTCGGCCTTTTTTCGTCGGAAATGATTTCGCCGTCACGCATCGTCAGCGTTCGGTCGGCATAAGCAGCGATGTCAGGTTCATGTGTCACAACGATAATGGTGACGCCCTGCTCACGATTAAGCCGCGTCAGCGTCTGCATAATCTCGTGCGAGTTCCGGGTGTCGAGATTGCCGGTCGGCTCGTCGGCAAGCAGCAAAGTCGGATTGTTGATCAGCGCGCGCGCGATCGCCACCCGCTGCTGCTGGCCGCCGGAAAGCTGGCCAGGCGTGTTACGCTCACGGTCGCTCAGGCCAAGAAGTTTGAGTGCTCCGCGGGCGCGGTCAACGCGTGAGATCGCGCTGGCAGGGCCGGATGCCGCGTAAAACAGGGGTAATGCCACGTTCTCGAGCGCGCTTGTGCGGGCCAGAAGATTGAAGCTCTGAAACACAAACCCGAGGCGCTCGCTGCGCAAGCGAGCGCGATCAGGTTCGCTCAGCGCTGCAACACCGACGCCTTCAAAGAAATATTGACCGCTCGTCGGCCGGTCGAGGCAACCGATCACCGCCATCAACGTCGACTTACCGGAGCCCGACGAGCCCATGATAGCGACGAATTCGCCGGCGTTGACGGTAAGATCTACGCCACGCAACGCATGCACGTCGACGTCGCCGACGTGGTACGTCCGCGTCACGTGCTCCAGTCTGATGATCGGCTCGGCCACGGGGAGCCTCGCTTGCAGACTTAAAATCGCGGGCGCGGCAACGCCGCTTTGGATTCGTTACGTTGTTCACCCACAATGACCGGATCGCCGGGCCGCAGGTCGCCTTTGACGACTTCTACGAAGCTGTCGTCGTCCAGTCCGGCGACGATCAAGACCGGAGTCGGTTGGCCATCGCGCAACACCCAGACATTTGCTTGCCCTGGTTCGCCGGCGCGAGATGCTGTTCGCGCAATTCCGGAGGGTGCGTAGTGCAGTGCCTGGCTCGGCACACGCATCACGTCGGGCCTTTGATCCGTCACGACGCGCGTGGCGGCGGTCATGCCGGGCTTAAGCGTGAGGTCTCTGTTATCGACGCTGACCACGACATCGTAGGTGACGACGTTTTGGATGTTTTGAGGCGACTGGCGGATTTGGGTCACGGACCCCTCAAAGGTGCGCTTTGGAAAAGCGTCGACCGTGAAAAGCGCCTTGTTGCCATTCTTGATCTCGCCAATGTCGCTTTCACTCACATTCGTGTCGACCTGCATATTGGTGAGATCGGTCGCGATCAGGAACAACGTCGGCGTCTGGAAGCTGGCGGCCACGGTCTGTCCAACCGTAACGTTGCGTGACACCACGGTTCCATCGACCGGCGAGACGATGTTCGTGTAACCAAGGTTGACCTCAGCCGCGGCGAGTTGAGCTTCCCGTTGTGTAATCGTG
>Ga0187765_10000146_pt1 | contig 24338 bp, 24 predicted proteins | sample 0216_QUI02_MP05__3_FD_133018 | JGI IMG/M metagenome (GOLD analysis project Ga0187765, IMG submission 133018) | Tropical peat soil microbial communities from peatlands in Department of Meta, Colombia - 0216_QUI02_MP05_10_MG | ecosystem: Environmental > Terrestrial > Soil > Wetlands > Peat ...
AGCTCGAGGCCGGCCGCGTCGACGCGGCGCTCGTGATCGAGCCTCTGGCGAGCATCAGCGCCAAGCAGCATCCGGACTGGCACGTCGTTTTCGGCGGCGCGCAAGGCTGGAAGGAAATCACCGGCGCCGACGGTTGGGAGATCGTTCCAGCGATGCGCGCCGACGCGATTGCCAAGAACCCCAATGCGCCGAAGATGTTGCTGGCCGCCCTGCAGGAAGTCGCTGACGTATTTGCAAAGAGCACGGCGGAAGCAGACAAGATCGCCAACGAAACGCTCAAGCTGCCGCCAGGCATCCTCACGGCCGCCGTCGAGAGCAAGCGCCTGCAGATGATCGTCAAGCCCGCGTGGGAGCCGGCGACGAAAAAGTCCATCACCGACATGATGGAACGCGCAGTGAAAGCCGGATTCTACGAAAAGATGCCGGACGCGAAGATTATCTATGCGCCATGAGGAAATCAGCGGGTCTGTTCCGAGCCTGATCTTTCCGCGACAGACCCTCGTTTCCCTGCTCGTCTTTGCGGTCTGCTGGGAGGCGCTGTCGCATCTGGCGCCGCTGCTCGGGATTCCACCATTTGCCATCCCGAGCCTGCTGCGGATCGCCAAAAGCATCGCCACCATCACGCCGGTCGATATCGCGGTGACGCTCGCGCGCGTCATCGGTGCGTTGATCGCCTCGTTTGTGCTTGGCCTGGCGCTGGCGATGGCAATGTACCGCTCCGAGCGCCTCGAAAAATATCTGCACCCGATGATCCGCATCCTGATGGCGGTACCGGTGGTGTCGTGGATATTGTTCGCGGTGTTGTGGTTCCCGGGCGTTGAATTCCGCATCGGCTTCGTGCTGGTCGTCGTGTGCGGCCCTGTTTTCCTGGTCGATACGCTCGACGCCATGCGCAGCGTGCCGCGCGAGCTGCGCCACATGATGCGGTCGTTCCGGCCGACCACATGGCAGTATTTCTTCAAGCTGATGCTGCCGGCGATCGTGCCTACCGTCTTCACCAGCTGGAAGGTCAATATCAGCCTCGCCATTCGCGTGGTCACCATTGCCGAGCTTGTCGGCGCGGTGACCGGCATCGGTCATCAATTGTCGGTCGCGCAGGAACTGTTCTCGGTCGCCGATGTGTTTGCATGGACGCTCGTCCTCGTCGCATTGCTGTTCCTGCTCGAGGCAATGGTCTCGCGCGTCGAGGCGCGCGTGCTGCGGTGGCGCGCATGAATCGCAGAATCAGCGGGCCACCGCCCATCATCGTGCGCGGCCTGCGCAAGGTGTTCCGGCAGGCCACGACCGGACAGCCGGTGGTCGCCATTGATCGCCTCGATCTCATTATTGCTCCGAAGGAAGTCGTGGCGATCGTCGGCCAGACCGGCTGCGGAAAATCCACTTTCTTCGATCTGATGATCGGGCTGGACGCGCCGAGCGAGGGCTCGATCCATATCGGCGACAGAAGCCCACACGCCGACTTCGACTATTTCCGCGGCCGGATCGCGACCGTGTTCCAGCAGGACCGCCTGCTTCCCTGGCGCTCGGCGCTGGACAACGCGAAATTGCCGCTGGAGCTGATCGGCCTGTCCGAAGACGAACAGCGCGAACGCGCCCTCACCTGGCTCAATCGGCTTGGCCTGGGGCAATTCACCAATGCCTATCCGCATGAATTGTCGGGCGGCATGCGCCAGCGTGTGGCGATCGCACGCGCTTTTTCTGTACAGCCCGACATTCTGCTGGCGGACGAAGCGTTCGGGCATCTTGATGAAGTGACGGCGGCTGAACTGCGCGAAACTTTTCTGGCACTGGCGCGCGAGTGCGGCTCAACCGCTATCCTGATCACGCATCAGCTGGAAGAGGCGATCAGCGTCGGCGACCGCATCATCGTGTTCGGGAAGTCCGCGAAATTGCTCGCCGATATCCATGTCGCACACTGGCCGAAGAAGAAATACGCGTTGTTGCGTGAGGCGATCCAATCGACATTGCAGACCAACCGGCCTGATCCGCGCCTGGGCCACGCGTCATCTAAAACCCGTTCGTCCCCGCGAAAGCGGGGACCCAGAAAAAACACCCAGGCCCAGCCATAGTTGCGGCGTCATGCGCGGGCTTGACCCGCGCATCCATGATGAGCGGCAGCGCTTGCGAGCCCTACATAAAGCTTTGCCGGTGGAACTTCATCATGGATTGCCGGGTCAAGCCCGGCAATGACCGCGTGAAGACGTCGCGTTCGACATGAACGCGAGAAAATTTAAATGCGCAGGATCGCCTTGGCGGCGTCGCCGATGGCTTCGACGTTTTCGCCTACATCAAGGAAACATACGATCCGGCACGGACAGCCTTCAAGGCCTTCATAGCGCCACGGGAAAGCGCCGATGATGCAGCGTTTGCCCAGCATCATTTCGATGTCGCCGCCGAGATTTTCCGCGTGCAACAGACCTTCCTGGAACGCCCAGTTATGAAACGGGAAGACGTCGGCCGAGATCTTGCGGCCGGATTTCTTGTGCGTGTATTCGAAGGTGCCGAAAAAATCCGCCGGCGTCTTGCCGTGTTTTTTCGTGAATTCGTCGGCGAGATCGGGACGCATGTAGCGGATTGACGTATTCATCGAGTGGTCGCATGAACCGCAATCCATGCCCCACCACTTGATTTTCTTCTTGAACATCCAGTGCAGCGTGTCGAGATTGGGGCCCGGGTGATAGCAGAAGTAGCGCACCAGATCCTGCTGCGGCTGGCCTTCGTAATGCTTGTGCCAGCCGGTGTGCAAAATGAGAATGTCGCCCTCGCGGATGTCGGCGCCGGCGCTTTCGATCATTTGCGGAGTGATCACCGCCCAGTCATGCATGTGCTTTGAAATGTCAACCACGACACCGCGATTGCACAAATAATCAAGCGGCAAATGCGCCATGTCGCCTTTGCGATTGTCGGTGGCGTGCATCGCGCCGTCGAAATGTGTGCCGACATGCAATGCGGTATCGATACGTTGCGCGACAATGCGTACGGTTTGCAGATTTTGCGCGTAATACATCTTGTTGCCGGCATAGCCGACCCAGCCGGGCGTATGCACGTTCATGACATGGGAGAGATCGACGATTTTCATCACACATATCCTGGTGGGTTACCGCTGCGCAGCCTAATCGATCACAACATGCTGCGCAGCACCAGATGCGCGCCAGCAGCAAAAGGCCAACGAAGAAGCACAACCGGAAGGTCTCCAAGCCCCACCGCTTCATTGCCGTCGGTGACGGTTCGATGCCATACTTTTCCACCCATTCAACGGCTGGAGCCGCACTGCATGCCGGAAGTTTTCGTCGCCAAAGCTGCCCAATTTCCCGACGGCGAGCGCCGGATCGTTGCCCACGACGGCCGCGAGATCGGCGTGTTCCATTGGCGCGGCAGGTTCTACGCCTACGAGAACCTGTGCGTGCATCAGGGCGGACCCGCCTGCGAAGGCGTAATGATGCACAAGGTCGAAGACGTCATCGGTTCCGATCGTAGCTGGCTCGGCCAGAAATTTTCCGGTGAGGAAATTCATTTCGTGTGCCCCTGGCACGGTTATGAATACGATCTCAAGACCGGCGAATGCGCGGCCGACCGGAGCCTGAAGCTGAAAAAATTCGAAGTGCTCAAGCGCGGGGAGGACATCTATGTCGTTGCAAGCTGAAACGATTGCGCGCGCAAGCGATGCCGAAATCCAGGACGCGTTAGCGAACGCCGTGCGGCTCTACACCGAACGCGCCGCGGAACGTGACGGCGCCCTGCCCGCCTTCGCGCCGGACGCCGTCACCGCAACCGAAGTCATGGTGACGGTCACCGCGATGCTCAAGGCCGTGAACCTGCAGGTGTTCGAGCTCGGCATGTGGCAAGCCTGGTCGGGGCGTTAAAGATGGATCTTCCGCTCAGCGATTTTCGCCGCATGGAGGTCGAGGAATTCGACACCAGCAAGTTGCTAGCCCACGCGGCCCAGCAGGCCAGCGAACGCGGCTACAAGAATTTTCCGATCGTGGACGTCGACTCCCACCATTACGAGAGTGAATCGATCGGTGAGATCCTTGAATATATGGATGACCCCGTGCTGCAACAGCTTGCACGCAGCGCGCGGCAAGCCAGCGCCAAGAGCGTCGGCATGCTCCCAGCCGGTGTCGGCTATCAGGATATGGGCGGACGTGTCATGCGCTATGCGGTGCGCGGCATGGAGAAAACCGAGGCGGGCGTTCACCGCGACATCGCGCTGACCCGCCGTTGGATGGATGCCATCGGAATCGACGTTGCCGTGATGTTCCCGACACCCATGCTCCAGCTCGGGCTGCACCCGCAGGTCGAAGTGGAAGTGGCCCTGGCACGCGCCTATAACCGCTGGCTGACCGAACGCGTGCTTGCGCATGAGCCGCGCATCCGCTCAATGCTCTATCTGCCGTTCAACGATGCTGATGCAGCCTACAAAACGGTGCAGGAATTCGGCCAGACCAAAGGTGTGGTCGGGTTCATGGTGACTTCGGCGCGTTATCGGCCGGTGCATCACAATTCCTACATGAAGACTTATGCGCTGATGGAAGAGATGGGTCTGCCGCTCGCGTTTCACGCCGGCTACAACTGGAATGACCAAACCGTGGGCATGATGAATCGTTTTATCTCCGTGCACGCCCTGGGTTTCGTCTTCTACAATATGGTGCATCTCGCCAACTGGATCACCAACGGCCTGCCGGAGCGCTTTCCAAAGCTGAAGGTATTGTGGGTCGAAAGCGGTCTCGCCTGGGTGCCGTTCATGATGCAGCGCTTTGACAATGAATATATGATGCGTTCATCGGAGGCTCCGGCCCTGAAGAAAAAGCCGAGCGACTATATGCGCGACATGTATTTCTCCTCTCAGCCGATGGAAATGACCGACATGGCCGCGCTTGAGCAGACTTTCCGCATGATCAACGCGGAAAACAAGTTGCTCTATTCGTCCGACTATCCACATTGGGATTTCGATCTGCCTTCGACAATCTATGACCTGCCGTTCCTTGGCGAACAAGCGAAGCGTAATATTCTCGGCGGTAATGCGATGAAGCTTTTCAATCTCAAACTGCCGGCGCAAAAGCTGGCGCGCGTCGCATAAGCCGGACCTGAACTGAAGGGAGGAATCAAGTGCGCATACTTATGGCGTTAATTTCATTGACGCTGCTGATGACAGCGGGCACGCGGGCACAGGATGACGCGGCCACTTTCCCCAACAAGCCGATCAAGATCGTTGTCTGCGTGCCGGCCGGAGGCGGCGTTGACACGGTGACGCGCATCGTTGCCGAAGGGCTGCATCAGAAGCTCGGCCAGCCAGTGGTGGTGGAAAACCGCGCAGGCGCGGCAGGCAATATCGGCGCCGAATATGTCTTCACGTCCGATCCCGACGGATACACGCTGCTTGCCGCGCAGCCCGCGCCGCTCACCGTCAATCCGCTGCTCTACAAAAAACTGAATTTCGATCCGACCCAGTTCGAGCCCGTCGCAATCATGACCTCGATAGCGAATGTGCTGCTGGTGCGTCCGGATTTTCCCGCCAAGACGGCGAAAGAGTTCGTCGCTTACCTGAAGGCCAACCCCGGCAGGGTCAATTATGCATCACAGGGAATCGGCACCACATCGCATTTGACCGCTGCGTTGTTCGAGCGTGTGACCGGCACCAAACTTGTGCACGTGCCGTATAAGGGAACCGCGCCGGCGCTCAATGACATCATCGCGAGCCACGTCGATTTCATTTTCATGGAGCTGGCTTCCGCCATCAAACTGCACCAGGCCGGCAAGGCACGAATCCTCGCGGTTGCCACGAACAAGCGCATCGCCAATTTGCCCGATATTCCGACGCTTGATGAAGCGGGCGTGAAGGGCTTCGAGTCCGGCACCTGGAACGCACTGGCCGCGCCACCAAAGACACCTGCCGCCGTCGTCGCCAAACTCAGCAAGGCCGTCAACGAAGTGCTGCACAGCCCGCAAGCGCAGGATCACTTTACAAAGATCAACCTGCACGCGGCCGGCGGCACGCCGGCCGAGGCTTCCGCCTTCATCAAGAAAGAAACCGAGGTCTGGGGCGGCGTCATCAGGGACGCTCACGTCGAAGGGAACTGACGCGATTTATCCCAACGCGAACACCGAACTGGCGTCCCGAAAGTATAGGATTATAGTCGGTGTAGGAGCGCAGCCGAGGGGTCGCCCCGGCGTCTAAATGTCCATCGCGTTTTTGCCGACAGCGCCATCAACAGGGCGTATAGTGCGCCGACCTCACCGGCCATAGGCCGGAAATCAATACCGCGTAAGGAGACGACTATGGACGAGAGAACGCGCGATCCGCTGCAAATCCGCGCCGAGGACATCAACCCGCGCTACAACTGGGGCCGCGCCCTGCCCTCGCTCGGCACTATGGGTGTCGATTTCGAGGAACGCGTCGACTACCGGCGCCTGCACCGCTACCGGCTCGGCCGCGTCAAACAGGCGCTGGAGAAATCCGAGCTTGGCGCCTTGCTCGTTTTCGACGTCAACAACATCCGTTACATCACCTCGACCAAGATCGGCGAATGGGAGCGCGACAAGCTGTGCCGCTGGGCGCTGCTCACACGCAACGGCGACCCGATCTTGTGGGACTTCGGCTCGGCCGCCGTCCACCACAAGCTCTATACGCCCTGGCTCAAGCCTGAGAACTGCAAGGCCGGCATCATCGGAATGCGTGGCATGGTCGACCCCGCATTCGGCCTGATGGCCAAGCACGCCAAGGAAATCGCCTCGCTGATCAAGGAAGTCGGCTGCGAAAAGATGCCGATCGGCGTCGACATCATCGAACCGCCGATGATGTTCGAACTGCAAAAGGCGGGTCTCAACATCGTGGATGGCCAGCAGGTGATGCTGGAGGCGCGCGAGGTCAAGTCGCAGGACGAGATCGCGTTGCTCAATCGCGCCGCCGCGATGGTGGACGGCGCATATCACATGATCAACGAGGAGCTCAAACCGGGCGTGCGCGAAAACGATATCGTCGCCAAGGTCAATGAATTCCTCTATCGGCACGGTTCCGACGACGTGGAAGCCGTGAACGCCATTTCCGGCGAACGATGCAACCCGCATCCCCACAATTTCACGGACCGCATGCTCCGTCCTGGTGACCAGGCATTCTTCGATATTCTGCAATCGTTCATGGGCTACCGCACCTGCTACTACCGGACCTTCAATGTCGGCCGCGCCACGCCGGCGCAACACGACGCCTACAAGAAGGCGCGCGAGTGGCTCGATGGGGCGATTGACCGCATCAAGCCGGGCGCGACGACTGCACACATCTGCGGGGCTTTCCCCAAGGCGCAGGAATTCGGTTTCCCCGATGAGACGTCGGCCTTCGGACTGCAGTTCGCGCATGGTCTCGGCCTCGCCTTGCACGAGCGGCCCATCATTTCGCGGGTGGTCTCAATGGATCATCCGACCGAAATCAAGGAAGGCATGGTGTTCGCCATCGAAACTTACTGCCCGGCAACCGATGGCTATTCGGGCGCGCGCATCGAGGAAGAGGTCGTCGTCACCGACAAGGGATGCCGCCTGATCACGCTGTTCCCGGCCGAGGAACTGCCGATCGCGAACAGGTACTAACAATCGGCCTCATGGTGAGGAGCAGCGCGAAGCGCTGCGTCTCGAACCATGGAGCGGCCCTCATCCTTCGAGACGCACCATCCGGGTGCTCCTCAGGATGAGGGCAGATGAGAGTCAACACTGACTCTACGCCTTACCGCCGAGAGCGCCCTGCTGCATCATCGCCGCCGGAAGCGCGACGCTCATCGAATCCACCATTGACGTCGGCATCAGGATGGTCGCGCCGCGCTCTTTCGTGGTCTCATAGATGATGTTCATCGCGCGCAAGTGCAGGGCGGCCGATTCGCCGGCATAGGTTTTCGCCGCTTCGACAAATTTTTCCGCGATCGCCGCCTCCGCCGAGCCGAGGATGACGCGCGCTTCCTTCTCACGCTCGGCCTGCGCCTGGCGGGACATGGCATCCTGCAGGGCAACCGGAATCGCTACGTCACGGATTTCCACCGAATTGACCGAAATACCCCAATCCGACGTCTTTCCCGCAATTTCGGCGCGCAGTACCTCATCGGCGGCTTTGCGTTCCGCCAGCAAAGCCGAAAGATGCGACGCGCCGATCATCTCGCGCAAGCTCGTCTGCGAAACGCGGTCAATCGCCTCACGGTAATTGGTGATGTTGAGCGCAGCGCGCTGGGCATCGTGCACGTGCCAGAACACGATGGCATCGACATTGACCGGAACAGTGTCGCGCGTGAGGGCCTGCTCGGCATTGAAGGCGGTGGTCTGGATGCGTTCGTCGATGACGGCGGTCACGCTGTCAATGACAGGGATGATCACGAACAGGCCTGGCCCTTTCACGCTTGATAGTTTACCCGCGCGCAGGATCACAAAGCGTTCCCAGTTGTTCGCCATCTTGAGCGAGAATGCAGTGAGCACCGCGAGGATTCCGAAACCGATGCCGGCGGGCTGCAAGCCCGCACCAAACAGCAGCACACCGATCGCAGCGAAAATAATGGTGACAAGCGTTGTGATGGGATTCATGGCAAAGCTCCGCGTTGCAATGATGGGTCGCGGCGCAGTCGGCGACAACGCCGTGCACTGGAGATACGGTTTTTGCGCAAAACTACAAGGCAGCCGGACAGCGCCGTTCCCGTTATTCCAGGAATTCAATTCCGTATTTGCCTGCAATCGCCTTGAAATCCACCGACCGACCGCCTTTTGCGGCGACCGTCATTGCCCTGGTCACCTCCTCGATGAACGCGTCGAAGATGCCGCCTGGCGACGAGATGATCAGTTCGCGGCCGGTTTCCGGGCCAATACTCTTGATGCTGTGTGGCGTGCCGCGCGGCGCAAACATCATTTCACCGGGGCCAAGCATGAGCGTGCTCTCTCCCAGCCGGCATTCGTAGTGGCCTTCGCAAATAATATGAATTTCGTCGTAGGTCGGATGCCGGTGCAGGCTCGCTGCCGCGCCGGAAGGCTCGATCGCCTCGCACAGGGTATAGGCCCCGCCGGTTTCGGCGGCGCTCGTCTTGAACGTCAGTGTGATGCGGCCGAGCTGATATGACTTGCCTTCGCCGGGCCGGAAGCGTCGCGCCTGAACTGCCATGGTCGCCCTCCCGCGCGTCAGGCCTGGGCCTTCTCCTTCAGATGCGGAAATCGTTCGCTCAACAATGAACCGTGATAATAGGTCGGCTTGAAAGCCGGATGGGCGCGGATGTTGTCAAACCAAGTGACAACACGCGGAAGATCCTGCCAGTCGGGCATGCCGAGATCGTTCATCCGTACCAGCGCCGGCATTGCAGCCACATCGGCAAGGGTGATGTCCTTGCCGAGGAGCCAGGGCCCGCCGCTGTTCTTGATCTCCGAGTCCATGCGTTCATAGGCACGACGAAGGCGGGCGAGTGCTGCATCCATTTCCGGCTTTGGAAACCCGGTCTGACCCATCGTCAGCATGAACTCGCGGCGAAGTGGCTTTGACTCCGCCATGGCGACAAAAGCGTCCCGGCTCATCTTCTGGAAGCTCGGCAGAAACGCAAGGTTGAAGGTCGGCACGCGCACCGCTGCCGCTGGCATTTCGTCGATGAAATGCATCAGCGCGCGCATGCGGGCGCGAATGACCGGATTTTCGGGCGTGAAATTGTCCGCAGGTGCCACTTCGTCGAGGTATTCGGTGATCACCGTCGAATCGATGACAATGGCACCGTCGTGGTCGAGCGTGGGCACGACCCCATTGGGATTGAGCTTGAGATATTCGGGCTTGAGCTGGTCACCCTCGAGCAGACTGAGTTTGACTTCTTCGAACGGAAGCTTCTTGGCATTGAGGACAAAGCGGACACGCTGGCTGCAGGTCGATTGCGGCGCATTGTAAAGTTTGAAGGCCATTTCGAACTCCCATTCGGTATTTACTTCTTGCACGTCGAACCCGCTGCATGCGCCAAACGCATATCCACTATGATATTTACGGGCAATTTACTTGTGGCGGTCGCCCCGGCCCGGTTCACTAAAAACGTGCGCAGCCGCCGTTTTCCTCCCTATAGGCTTAGACGGCGGCGTGAATCCTCCACCTTATGCACACGGGCCCCGAAAGGGGCCCTTTTTTTATCGGCACACATCGCGCAAGCCCGATGTGTGTCGCTCGGTACTTTGTAATGCCGCGACACACGCACTTTTCCCCTCTCCCCTTGTGGGAGAGGGTGGCGAGTGCGAAGCGGTAGCGAGCACGAGCCGGGTGGGGGGAATACCACATAAGAGTCCTGCCCCCTCACCCGCCTCGCTCACTTCGCTCGCTCGGCACCCTCTCCCACAAGGGGAGAGGGAAGAAGAAGCTTACTCCAGCCCCGTCGACACGTTCTTGTTTTCCGGCGTGAGCTTCATGCCGGCGGCAAGCGCCATTGTTTCGGCCAGAGCGGCGAAATCCTTCTGCAAATATTCTTCCGGATTTTTCTGCAGCATGGCGGCGCCGAAGTGGGTTTGCAGCACTTCGCGCGTGGCGGCGGTAACCGGCATCGGCACGTCCCATTCGCGGCCGAGTTCGAGGCCGAGGTCGAGATCCTTACGCAGCAGTTCCGGCGTGAAGGTCGTCGTCCAGTCGAGATTGACCAGGGCCGGCGTCTTGTAGCGCGTGAACATCGAGCCCATCACGCCGTTGTTCATGAACGCGAGGAAGGCGTGACGCGGCACGCCCATTTTGTTGGCGAGCAATGTGATTTCAATCAGGTTCTCGATGACCACGCCGAGCATGACGTTATGCGCGATCTTGCAGATGCGCGCGAGTTCGCCGTCGCCGACATAAGAAACGCCTTGCGGCGCGAATACCTCGATCAGCGGCATTGCGATCTTCGCATCGGCTTCCGGGCCGGAGACCACCGATGACAGCTTTCCCGCCTTGATGACCTTGGCATTGCCCGAGACAGGCGCCGCCAGGAAGCTCACGCCTTTTTCGGCCAGGCGCTTGCGGATGGATGCGGATTCCTCGACCGAGATCGACGAGCAGTCGACCAGCATCTTCGGCTTTTTCGCGCCGCTCAGCAGACCGTCCTTGCCAAAGACGACTTCCTCGACGTCTTTACCCGTCGAAACGATCGCGAACACCACATCGCAATCGGCAAGCTGGACCGGCTTGTCGACCAGCTTGCCGCCCTTGGCAGCGAGCGGTTCGGCCTTGGCGCGCGTGCGGTTCCAGATGGTCACATCATGGCCGGCCTTGAGCAGGCGTTCGGCCATGGGCGTCCCCATGCGGCCCACCCCGATCCAGCCGATCTTTTGTGCAGTCTTCGACATCACGAAACTCTCCCGTTGAAACTGGTCGCGGCCCAAGCGCGTGGCGGGGCTTTAGCCGGTCTGCCGCAATTGCGCCAGAGGCGACTTACCGGGCGAGAATCCGCACGGGCGCATGCTTGTGGTGGGCGTTCAAAGCGCATTATCCTTCCCGCAAGGCCGCTCACAAGGCCGCCCAAGGATCTGCGCTTAAGCCGCCTAGTTCAGTTCGCGGGAGGAAAACAGGCTCCGATGCAGGATGCCGTCACCACAATCGCCGCGACCGGCGCCGCCGCCCGTTCGCAAACCGGCGAGCGCCTGCGCCTGATCGCGCGCAATATTTTTCCGTTCGTCGTCGTCGGGACGATCTGGGAAATTGTCGCGTGGGCAGGCATATTCCCGCATCGTTTGTTTCCGACGCTGGAAGAGGTGGCGGCTTCCTTTGTGCGGCTCACCGTGGCCGGGATTCTCCCGCATCACGCCATAGAGACCGTCATCCGCTTGCTGAGCGGATTCGCTTTGGCCGCCCTTATCGGCGTCAGCATCGGCGTGCTGATGGGACGCTCGCGCCGCGCCGAGGATATTTTTCTTCCACTGGTGAGCATTTGCGCGCCGATCCCCGGCCTCGCCTATGCGCCGTTGTTCCTGCTCTGGTTCGGCCTCGGCAACATTTCAGCGGTTCTGCTGGTTGGCTTCGTGTCGGCCTTCCCGATCATCTTCAACAGCTGGACCGGCGTGAAGGCAGTGAAGGAGATCTGGGTGCGCTCTGCGCAATCCATGGGCGCGGATGATCGCCGGCTGTTCAGCCACGTCATCCTTCCGGGCGCCCTGCCTTACATTCTCACCGGGCTTCGGCTCGGACTGGCGCAGGCCTGGCGTATCCTTGTCGCGGTCGAAATGCTCGCCGCCGTGCCCTGGGGTCTCGGCTGGCTGATCTTCGGCGCACGGGAATTCCTCAATACGGATGCCATGCTGGCCGGCATCGCCGTTATTGCGCTCATTGGACTCGGACTTGAGAAATTCGTGTTCCAGAAAATCGAGGACTATACGGTGGTCCGTTGGGGAATGGTCACCGCATGACCGAAAACGGACAACGCACCCGCTCGTTCATCCGCGCCGCGATCACGCTTGCCATCGCAGCGGCAATCTACGAGGGCCTCGCGCGCAGCGGCTATTTCGCGCCGGCCTTGCTGCCGACCATTCCGACCGTCGCGAAAACACTGTTCGGGATGTTCGCCGACGGCAGCATCGTCGAGCACGCCGCTTTCACTATGTATCGCGTGATGTTCGGCTTTGGCCTTGCGGTCGTCGTGGGCATCCCCCTCGGGATTCTGATGGCGCGGTTTAGTGCAATTGAGAATTTCTTTCTCCCGCTGGTCAGCGCACTGATGCCAATCCCCTCCTTCGCGCTGGTGCCGCTGTTCATGCTCTGGTTCGGAATCGGCAACCTGACAACAATCCTGATTGTATTCTACGCCGCAACATTCCCGATGGTGTTCAACACCTGGTCGGGCGTGCGCTCCGTCAATCCGCTTTGGCTGCGCGCGGCCGGCGCCATGGGCGCCGACGAGCACAAGCTGTTCTGGAAGGTCATCATCCCGGGCGCTTCGCCGTTTATCATCACCGGCATGCGGCAGTCATTTTTGCGGGCCTGGATTGCCGTGGTCGGCGCCGAAATGATCGCAGCCTCGGATTGGGGGCTGGGCTGGGTGATTTTCGACGCCAAGGAATTTCTCAATGCCGACATCATGCTTGCTTCGCTCGCCGTCATCGGCGCCATCGGTTACGCCTTCGAGCGCTTGGTATTCGGCTCGATCGAGCGCGCGACCGTGCAGCGATGGGGCATGGTGCGCCTGGCAAAAGGCTAATGACGTGACGATGAACTTTTCCCGCTCGTCCCCGCATAAGCGGGAACCGAGAGACGAAATCGCAAAAATCTGCTGGATTCCCTCTTGCGCGGGAATGAGCGGATCAGGAAATCCTTGAAATGGTCCCGATCGAAATTAAAGACGTTTCGCTGGTCTACGATACGCCGGGCGGCAAGGTCCCCGGCGTCAGGGACGTGAGCATCAATATCGATGCGTCCGAATTCGTCTGCATCGTCGGCCCGTCCGGCTGCGGCAAATCCACCTTGCTGAATATCATCGCCGGCTTCCTGTCGCCGGCGGCGGGCGAGATCCGTATCGGTGGCAAACCGGTGACCGGGCACGGCATGGATCGCGGCGTCGTATTCCAGGACTTTGCCCAGCTGTTCCCGTGGCGTACGGCGCTCGGCAACGTGTCCTTTGGGCTCGAGATGAAAGGTCTGCCCAAGGATGAACGCGATAAAATCGCGCGCGAACAGCTACGCCTTGTAAAGCTGGAAAAGTTCACGAGTTCATACCCGCATCACCTGTCGGGCGGCATGCAACAGCGGGTCGCCATTGCGCGCGCACTGGCATACAATCCATCCGTCCTGCTGATGGACGAACCTTTCGCGGCACTCGATGCAATGACCCGCGACGACATGCAACGGCTGCTCGCCGACGTGTGGCGGGAAACCCGCAAGACGGTGATTTACGTGACGCATAATGTGGCGGAAGCGGTCTATCTCGCCGATCGTGTGGTGGTGATGAGTGCTCACCCCGGCACCGTGAAGAAAATCGTCAAAATCGATCTGCCGCGCCCGCGCGATCCATTAAGCGTGGAATTCGTCGAATGCCAGAAGGAGCTGCTGGGATATCTCGGCCATGATGTCGGCGCGGGGATCCCGACAACAGGCGCCAACGGCAAAGCCAAATCATAGGGAGGATGGACGATGACAGTTCGCAACAATGGGATGACCCGCCGGCACTATCTGGCGGCTACCGGCGCCGGCCTGCTCGCGGCAGGCCTTGGCGTTAAACCCGCGGCAGCGCTCGAGACAGTACGCCAAGGCTATCAAACCAACATGTGGGGCATGCCGACCTATTACCTGCTGCGTTCCGGCCTGCTCGAAAAGCACGGCGTGAAGTTCGAGGAGTTCGCGGTGCCATCCGGCAACCTCACCATGCAGCAGATGGTGGCGCGCCAGGTGGACATGGGCACTTATGCCGGGCCGTCATTCTCCATCGGCCATGACAAAGGCGGCCTCGTCGCCATCGCCATGATCGAATATGTCGGAAAGACCGCGCGCGTGATGGCGCGCAAGGACCTCGGCATCACCAAGGTCGAACAGCTCAAAGGCAAGAAGGTTGCCAACCAGACCGGCTCTTCTACCGGCAACATCTTCGTCGACCAGATCGCAACCAAAGCAGGCCTCAAGAAGGGCGACTATGAAGAGATCCGGATGAACGTGAACGACATGGTTGCCGCCATGGCAGCCAAGACCGTCGATGCCATGGTCAATGTCGAGCCGTACAATGCCATCGCAGAAGCCGATGGCCTCGCCGTCACAATTTCGGAATTCGATCAGTTCGACAAACTGCCGGTGTTCATGGCGGCAACGCCGGAATTCGTCGAGAAAAGCCCGGACACTGTTGTCGCCTATCTAAAGGCCTGGCTCGAAGTGGCCAAGGACTTCAAGACCAGCCCCGCCAAAGTGTCGGACACGATCTATTCGTTCTACACGTCGAAGGGTTACACGATGTCGAAAGACACCTTCGCCAAAGCGTTGGCGCGCGTCGAGGTGCAGCCCGGTTGGCCGGCCGACATCGTACCTTACATGACCGCACAATCGCAGATCCTGATCGACACCAAGAAGATCAAGGCGATGCCCGACTGGAGCAAGGCGCTGCGCACTGATTTTCTGAAGAAGGCCGGCGCCTGAAAGGCTGCTATGCGGTGAGCGAGCATCTCGTCATGGCCGGGCTTGTCCCGGCCATCCACGTCTTCTTTAATAGCGACCTGCGTCTTCCTGGAGGAAGACGTGGATGCCCGGCATAAAGCCGGGCATGACGGTCGAGATGCCCTCACCCGATTTCCATCGCTTTCTCAACACGAAATGATCCCCTTCCACGCTCCGGAAAGGGAGGAAGAGGAGCCGCGCATGTCCCCCCAAAACAATCCGCTTACGCAATCTGGAGAGCCCGTCACCTGGAATTTCAAGCTGCTCGCGCAGAACGAACTCGGCGGCTTTGGCGGCATGGGCGAAGGCATGTCAGTGCAGATCGCCAAGGACGGGCGCCGCATTATGTGGCTCGCACACGAAAGCGCGCCGAAGAATTTCACCGGCGTAGACGTCTCCGATCCGCGCAATCCGAAAGTGATCGTGCAGACCGACCTGCCGAAGCCTCACATGCGGTCGAACTCGCTGGAGACGGCCGGCGATATCATGGCGGTTGCCTACCAGACTCAGAAGACCGGGCAACAGCCGGCCGGACTTGAGTTGTTCGACATTTCTGTACCGGAGAAGCCGCGCTCTATTTCATTCTTCGACTGCTCCGGTCCCACCTCGCGCGGCGTGCATCAACTTTGGTTCTGCGACGGCGAATTCGTGCACATGGCGTCGGGATCGCCCGATTTCAAACCGAGCAACCCGAACGACGACCAGTTCTACCGCTGCATTGACGTGCGCGATCCCTCGAAGCCGAAGGAAATCGGCCGCTGGTGGATGCCGGGTACGAGCGCCACCGACAACGTCGCGCCGCCGCCGCGCCACCCGCTGGACAAGGGCTATCGCGCACACAACACCAATGTTTATCCGCAGCGGCCGGACCGGCTCTACCTTTGCTACATCGACGGCGGCATGTTCGTGATGGACATCAAGGACAAGGCCAACCCCAAGGTGATCTCGCACTGGACCAATTCACCGCCTTACACCGGCTTCATGCACACGGCGGTGCCGCTGTTCGACCGCAACCTCATGCTGGTGACCGACGAGTCGACCGAGAATGCCGGCAAGGACTGGCCGAAACTGATCTGGATTCTGGATATGCGGGACGAAACTCATCCCGTCTCAATCTCGACCTGTCCTATGCCACCGGTCGATGCTTACAAGAACCGTGGCGGACGCTTCGGCGCGCACAATATTCACGAGAACGTCGCCCTGCCGACCGCCTGGCAGTCGGACCAGATCGTGATCGGCACCTTCTTCAATGGCGGGCTCCGCGCCTATGATATTTCCAATCCCTATCAGCCACAGGAAGTGGGCACCTTCGTGCCGCCGCCACCGAAAGGCACGCCGGTCGGCGCCGTGCAGCTCAACGATGTGTTCGTGGACGAACGGCAAATCGTGTACACGGTCGACCGCCACACCGGCGGGCTGTACACGCTGGAGATGGATTTTTAAGGCACGCGATAGCCACGCGCACTCTTCACCTCTCCCATAGGGAGAGGTCGGCGCACGCAGTGCGCCGGGTGAGGGGTTAAAGCTTATCGAAACTCACTTGCCCCCTCACCCCAGCCCTCTCCCCAAAGGGGAGAGGGAGCAGGCAGCATTCGTGGCTCGGCCGAATTTCGCTATAGTCGCTTGATGAACGAGCTCTTTCCTTCCCCCGCCGCAGGGCGCTTTGGCCGCAGGCTCAAGCGCGAGCGCGGCGCGCGCTTGCCTGTCACGGTGATCACCGGTTTTCTGGGCGCCGGGAAGACCACGCTGCTCAAACGTTTCCTGGCAACGCCGGAAGGCAAAGGCACGGCGGTGGTCGTCAACGAGTTCGGTGCGACCGGCATCGACGACGCGCTGGTACGGTCGAGCGCCGATGAAACCGTTCTGCTGGGCAACGGTTGCCTCTGCTGCATTACCCGCAGCGACCTGCAGCAGGCGTTGCGCCGCATGGTGATCGAGCGCGAACGCGGCGAATTGCCGGACTTCCGCCGAGTCGTGATCGAGACTAGCGGGCTCGCGGATCCCTCGCCCATCTTGCAGACTTTCGCGACCGACCGTGCCCTGGGCAGCGTTTTCCATGTGGAAGCCGTGGTAACGGTGGTTGACGCGGAGCATGGCCTAGACACGTTGTCCTGGTCGTCCGAGGCGCGCAAGCAGACGATGCTCGCCGACCGACTGGTCGTCACCAAGACCGACATCGCAGGTGAGAGCGCGGGCGCCGCGCTCGCAGCACGCCTGCGCGAACTCAATCCGGGCGCGGAGTTACTGGAAGCGGTCAATGGCGATCTTGATCCCACCCGGCTTACCGAACCGGCCGCCGATCAACGCAATCCCTTCGTTGCCGATACTGCACACGCCGACGGCATCGGCAGCTTCGTGCTGACCGAGGGCACACCGATGCCTTGGCCGGTGTTCGCAAGAACCATGGACACCTTGATGACGCTGCGCGGGCCTGACCTGCTGCGGGTGAAAGGGTTTCTCGACGTCGAAGGCTGCAAGGGGCCGGTGCTGGTGCAGTTCGTGCAACACCTTGCCCATCCGCCGGTCGAGCTTGAATCATGGCCCGACGCAAACCGCACAAGCCGCGTCGTCTTCATCACGCGCAATATTTCGGAAACCCAGGTGCGTGATTTGCTGAAGGCAATCGGCGCGGTGGTTTAACGGCGCAACACTCTCTCTCTTTCCCTCTCCCCTTGTGGGAGAGGGTGGCGAGCGTGGAGCGTTAGCGAGCGCGAGCCGGGTGAGGGGGAATCTGTGGTTCAACTAAAGTCCTGACCCCTCACCCGCCTTCTCGGCTTCGCCTCCGCTCGGGCACCCTCTCCCACAAGGGGAGAGGGAAAGTGAGATTGCGGCACCCTACTCGCGATCCCGGCCCGCGATTTCCGCCTGCCAGGGCGCGACGCGCCGCTCGACCCAGCCGATTACCCAATTCAGGCCAACCGCCATCAACATCAGGATGATGATCGGCACGAACATGGTGGCGGTATCGAAATTATTGGCGGAGTTGATAATCACCGCGCCGAGGCCGGAAATCGTGGTGAAAAATTCCGCGATCACCATCGCCACAACGGCGCGGCCGACGGCCAGGCGCACGCCGGCCATGATGTAAGGCAGCGTTGCGGGCAACACGATGCGGCGCAGGATCACCAGGTCGGGCGCCACAAAGGATTTTCCGACCTCGATCAGCGTCTTGGGCACGGCAACGACACCGAGCCAGGTGTTGATCGTGATCGGGAACAACGCCATCAGGAAAACCACCGCGACTTTGACTGCAAAACCGAGGCCGAGCCACAGGATCAGCAACGGCACGAGCGCGACCAGCGGCATGGCGTAGCCGGCGGTGACGTAGATCCCCAAGGCTGCTTCCGCCACGCGGAAGCCGCCGATCAGCAGGCCGAGCGGCACGCCAAATACGATTGCCAGCGCATAGCCCAGCAAAAATGGCCGCAAGGATTCAAGGAGCGCCGACGACAATTGACCGGAAACCGCCAGCTCCCAGAACGCCACAGCGATAGCCGACGGATACGAACCGAACACCGGATTGATGCGGCGGCCGAAAATCTCCCACAGGATCAGCACTATTGCGATCGAGGCAACCGTGATCATCCAGCGCGGCAATGGTTTACGCTCCGCGGTTCGGACGTCTTGCGCCGCGGCGGCTTTTTCCTGTCTGTCGGCGATGTCGACCATCGCGACTATCTCTCTCCCGCTCGTCCCCGCGAAAGCGGGGACCCAGTGCCCAAAGGTCCAGGCCTGCCAATGCCTAACCTAGATTCCCGCATAGGCGTGCGGAAGCACGCAGTCCTTCGGACGGCTATGCGCGGGAATGAGCGGAGAATGTGGCGGTTCAAATGCATTCAATGCACCGATGCGCCGTCGTGGATGGCACGCCAGACCTTATAGCGCGTCTCGGCAAATTCCGGCGTGCCGCGCACGAGGCTGAGATCAGGTCGTGGGCGCTTGAGCGGAACGTCCATGATCTCCTGCACGCGGCCGTTCTTCATCACGACGATGCGATCCGCGATTAAAACCGCTTCATCGAGGTCGTGCGTCACAAATATAATCGTCTTGCCGGTGCGGGCATGGATATCGAGCAATTCGGCCTGCAATGACTCGCGCGTTTGCGCGTCCAATGCTCCGAACGGCTCATCCATCAGCAGGACTTTCGGATCGATCGCGAGCGCGCGTGCGATACCGACACGCTGTTTCATGCCACCGGAGAGTTGATGGGGACGCCGGTTCTGCGAATCCTTCAAACCCACAAGGTGCAGATATTTTTCCGCCGTCTCGCGCAGCGCAGTTCCGCGCACGCCCTTCATTTCCAGACCGAACATCACGTTTTGCAGCGCGGATAGCCACGGCAGCAATTCGGCGTGTTGGAAGACCATGCCGCGGTCATGGCCACAGCCGTGGACCTCGCGCCCGTCCACCGTCACGCGGCCGCTGGTCGAGGCGTCAAGGCCCATGGCAACGCGCAGCGCCGTGGTCTTGCCGCAACCGGAAGGCCCGATCAGTGCAACGATCTCGCCGTCCTTGACGTTGAAGCTGACGCGGTCGAGCGCCTGCACATGATGAACCTCGTCGTCCACGCGCAATGTAAAGCGCTTGGACACGTCGAGGAATGTGACCTCACCCATTCATTTCTCCAAAACTCTGCAAGACGTCGTCTAATGGCCGATAATGGTGAGCGCCTTTTCACGATATTCCGGTGCGGTCACGACCTTAAGATCCAGCGGCGCCTTCAACTTGCCGGCTTTGACCATTTGCTCCTGTATCCATTGGATTTTATCCGCCGGCAGCGGCAGCGTCGGATCCACGGCGTGATGGGCGATGGCGTCATCATACACGAAGCCGGGGCGCGGATCGTCGGCCTTGGCGTGGATCAACTCGCGCGTAAGGGCAACGGTTTCGTCGCGATGCGAGAGCGCAAAACGCAAGGCGCTCATCTCGGCGGCGAGGAACTTAACGGTATCGTCTCCCCGCTCCGCAAGTTTCTTCGTACTCGATACAATGCAAACGCGCAGGAAATTCGGCACGGCATCGCGGCCCGCCACCAGCAGGTGGATATTCTTGGGCGCGATCGGCTGATATTCATTCGAAACAACGGCTGCGTCGACAACACCACCGATGAGAGCCTGATAACGGTCGCGATCGCCGCCCACGGCCGCGAGTTTCACGTCGGTGTCGGCAACGCCAAATTTCGCGAGCGCTGAGCGCGCCAGCATATCGGGCATCGAATTCGGAGCGGACACTGCGATCTGCTTGCCCTTGAGATCCTCGACCTTGCTGATCTTGTCGGTGGCGTAGATTCCGTGCGGGACGACGACCCAGTGACAGCCAAGCAATTTCACATCGCCGCCCTTGGCGTCGGCAGCAAAGACACCCTGCGGACCACCTTCGAAACTGTCGAGTTCGCCGGCGATCAGCGCCTTGAGCGCGAGTTGATCATCCTTGAATTGCGAGATCTCGACCTTGAGGCCCTGTTTCTTCGCAAAATCACGCGTCGATACCATCAGGAAAATACCGGCATCACCCTTGGCGTTGATGAGGCCGTGCTTCCAGACCTTTTCCTGTGCGGCGGCTGGAGTAGCCACCGCTGTTGTTATCAACGCTGCATATCCCGCAAGCCTGATCCAGTTCGCGTTCATTTGCGCTCCTCCCTGCGTTCTCGCGCCTTAGTGGCGTCTATCGTGCCTCGGTCCCCCAATAAAAATTCTAGCATCATTTCGGGCCATAGGGGATGACGGGCGGGCACATCATTTTCCCGGATTTCTTAGGGGAAAATGCCTGCCTTGCACGCAGCTTAAGCTACGCGGGCGCCAGGCGGGAGACGCTGTCTCGCACCGCCTTGATGACGTCGGGGACCGCGGCGTCGTTTCCGGGTGCCATGATGTGGACGCCGGAGACGTGCGGGATCTCCGCCAGTTCCCGAACGACATCGATGCAAATGCGGCGGCCTTCCGCCATCGGGTCGCCGGCGCGATCCATGCGCTCGATAATCGAATCGGGGATCACGGCGCCAAACAGCTTCTCCTTGATCCAGCGCGCCGACTTGGCCGAGCGCAGCGGCACAATGCCGATCAGAAAGGACAAATTATCCGCAATGCCGTGCTCCGCCAGGCGCGCCATATAGCGGCGGACCACGGCGGCATCCATGCAGAACTGCGTCTGCACGAATTGTGCGCCGGCGGCCGCTTTGGCTTCGAGGCCCGTGGGCTTCCAGCCGGGCTGCGGATCGATCGGATTGTCGGCGCTGCCGAGAAAGAAATCGGCGCGGCCGGTGAATTTACGTCCGGTCGGAAGCTCACCGGTCTCGCGCATGCGGCGCGCGGTATCGAGCAAACCACGCGGATCGAGGTCGAACACCGGCTTCGCATCGGGTTGGTCGCCGGCGCTGGGATCATCGCCGCGCAGCATGAGCAGATTGAATACGCCGGATGCAGCGGCGCTCATCAAATCGCTCTGCAAGGCGATGCGGTTGCGGTCGCGGCAGGTCAACTGCAGGATCGGCTCGATCCCCTGCTCGACCAGCAGGCCGGCGGACGTCACCGCGCCAAGATGCGGACGCGCGCCGGCGCCGTCGGTGATGTTGATCGCATCGGCGAGACCCTTCAGCGGCAGCGCTTTGGCAAGCAATTCACCGCGGTCCACGGTGACCGGTGGAGTCACTTCCGCCGTAATCACAAAGCGCCGGGCGCCGAGTTTGTCCTGCAACGTCGTTGGCATCCAACCCAAGTCGCAAAATTGAGTGGACGTTGCAAGGGTAACAATGGGAAAAACAGCATCGGCAGCGATACAGCACGAATTGGCAGGTGACAGTGTTTCAGCTGGCGAAATCAGTAGCCGATGCGATCGCCCCGATTGGCGACGGCTGCATGCTGGTCGTGCCGCGCGAGGTATCCGGCGTGCCGATGGCGGCGACGCGCGCCCTGATCAAACGCGGTGTGAAACGGTTGCACCTGGTAGCACTGCCGACCTCGAGCCTGCAGGCCGATCTGCTGATCGGCGCCGGCTGCATCGCGACACTGGAAACCAGCGCAGTCAGCCTCGGCGAGTTCGGCCCGGCACCGCGTTTCAATGCGGCGGTGACCTCGGGCACAATCGAAATGAAAGACGCCACTTGCCCGGCTTTGCACGCCGCTTTGCAGGCGGCCGAGAAGGGCGTGCCGTTCATGCCGCTGCGCGGGCTGATCGGCTCCGACGTCCTGAAATATCGCAATGACTGGAAAGTGGTCGACAGCCCCTTCGGAAATGATGACCCGATCGTGCTGCTGCCCGCGATCAAGCCCGATGTCGCGCTCATCCATGCGCCGATGGCGGACCGCTTCGGCAATGTCTGGATTGGACGCCAGCGCGAACTCGCCACCATGGCGCATGCAGCGGAACTGACAATTGCCACCGTCGAGAAAATTCACGATGGCAATCTGCTCGACGATCCTGTGCTCGCCGCCGGCACGTTGCCGGGATTCTATGTCGAGAGCATCGCGGTCGCCGAGCGTGGCGCGTGGCCTCTGGGGCTGCCTGATCAATATGCCGCGGACGCGGAACATCTTGCGGAATATGCGCATCTAGCCGCGACGGAAAAAGGATTCGCGGAGTATCTGAGCAAGTATGTGCATGAGAAGAAAGCAGCGTAGTTCAACATCGTCATGCCCGGCTTTATGCCGGGCACCCATGTCTTCTAGCGAAGAAAGACGTGGATGGCCGGGACAAGCCCGGCCATGACAAAGATTGAATTTCGCGACGAGGAATTGCTGGCCGATGTGATTGCGCGGCTGATCGGCAACGTGCGTCACGTCGCGGTCGGCAATGCCTCGCCAATTCCAGCAACCGCCGCATTGCTTGCCCGCGAGCGCGGGAACGGGCGGCCCTATGTGTCTTTGCTGCAAAGCCGGAAATACAATTTTTTCACCGATGGCGCCCGCGAATTGTTTGATTGCGCCGGCCAAGGCCGCATCGACGTATTTTTTCTTTCCGGCGGCCAGATTGACGGCCAGGGCAACGTCAACCTCGTGAGCACCGGCGACTACAGCCATCCAAAAGTGCGGTTTCCCGGCTCATTCGGCTCGTCTTACCTTTATTACGTCGTGCCGAAAGTCATTCTGTTTCGCACCGAGCATTCGCGCCGCACATTGGTACCTAAAGTCGATTTCATCAGTGCCCCGGGTGCAAATGATGGAAACGTCTATCGTCCGGGCGGACCAATCGCGCTGGTGACTAACCGCTGCCTGTTCAGCTTTACGAATGGACGCTTCACGCTTGCCAGCGTTCATCCCGGACACACAGTCGATGAGGTCGTGGATAATACCGGCTTCGATTTCGATATGCCGTCGAATGTAGCCGAAACGCCGGCACCCTCACCGGAGACGCTCAAGCTCATGCGCGAGGTGATCGCCCCGCACCTTGCCGAGGTCTACCCGCAATTTGCAGCGCAGGTCTTCGGCGTCGGTAAAGCCGCTTTGACCACTTGAAATTTTGCTTCACGCGGGAACGATCTCTCTTCCCTCTCCCCTTGTGGGAGAGGGTGCCCGAGCGGAGGCGCAGCCGAGCGAGGGCGGGTGAGGGGTCAGCGTCTATTTGGAGCGCTGACCTCTCACCCGGCTCGCGCTCCGCTATCGCTCCCGCGCGAGTTACCCTCTCCCACAAGGGGAGGGGGAAGCGAGTGCGCGGCACCGTCCGCCCTCTTCCATGCCTAGCCCACAAAAGGCTAGTGTCCGGCCCGAAAATTCAGCACGAGGAAAAGACCAAGTGAAAACGGTTGAAGCTGCGGTGATCGGCGTTGGATGGGTTGGCGGAACGCGCGCGGAGACGCTTGCGCGCACGGCGCTGGTCGACAAATTGCATCTGTGCGAAATCCGGCCGGACCGGCTGGCCGAAGTGAAGGCGCTTTACAAGCCGGCGACGGCCACGCTCGACTACAACGACATCATCAAAAACAACAATATTTCGGTCGTCTACATCTCGACCACGCCGGAATCGAACCACTATCCGATCTGCCGCGACTGCCTGAAATCCGGCAAGAACGTGATGCTGGAGAAGCCGATCGCGCTGGAACTGTGGGAAGCCGATGAGCTCATCCAGCTCGCCAAGCGCAACAACCTGAAATTCGCCATCGGTTACTCGCAGCGCTTCAATCCAAAAATCGCCTACGCCAAAAAGAAGATCAACGACGGGACGTTGGGCAAAGTCGTCTCGGTGCTGGTCAGCCGGCATCTGTCGCGCAATCTCGGCAAGAAGATTGCCGGCCGCGTGCGACTTTCTCCTGTCGTCATGGAATCGA
>Ga0187765_10000147_pt1 | contig 24264 bp, 24 predicted proteins | sample 0216_QUI02_MP05__3_FD_133018 | JGI IMG/M metagenome (GOLD analysis project Ga0187765, IMG submission 133018) | Tropical peat soil microbial communities from peatlands in Department of Meta, Colombia - 0216_QUI02_MP05_10_MG | ecosystem: Environmental > Terrestrial > Soil > Wetlands > Peat ...
CGAGGGAGGTTTGATGGACGCGCGAACCGGAATCAAGCCACCGGAGACCGCGGCCGTTTCGCCCATGGGTCTTGCGGCTCCGCCGACCGGGCGAGCCATTGGCTTGTCGCCAATCAACAGGCGACGCTGGGAGAACTTCAAGGCGAACCGGCGCGGTTACTGGTCGCTGTGGCTATTCCTGGTCATGTTCGTGATTTCGCTGTTTGCCGAATTCATTGCCAACGACAAGCCGATCTACATCCACGTCAACGGGCGATCATTTTTCCCTGCCGTCATCACTTATCCCGACACGGTGTTTTCCAAGACGGAGGATCCCAACCTGTTCGGTACCGCCGCCGACTATCGCGACGACTACCTGATGGGTCTTATCCAGAAAGAAGGTGGCATCGTTCTGTGGCCGCCGGTCCGTTTCTACTACAACACGCAGGTCAGCAAGCCGCCGTCGCCGTTCCCGTCCAAGCCAACCTGGCTTCTCAGCCAGAAGGATTGCGAATACGCCGCCACGCACGGCTTCGCCAAGTGTAGCGAGGTTGAGACCAACTGGTTGGGCACCGATGATGGCGGACGCGATGTGGTGGCGCGGCTGATCTATGGTTTTCGTATCTCGGTGCTGTTCGGTCTGGCGCTGACCATCGTCTCGTCATTGATCGGTGTTGCGGCCGGGGCTGTGCAGGGCTATTTCGGGGGCTGGACCGATCTTCTGTTCCAGCGTTTCATTGAAATCTGGACTTCTATCCCGTCACTCTATTTGCTGCTGATTATTTCCTCGGTGCTTGTACCGGGCTTTTTTGTGTTGCTCGGCATTCTTTTACTGTTTTCGTGGGTGTCCCTGGTCGGCCTGGTGCGGGCGGAATTTTTGCGCGGCCGGAATTTCGAATATATCCAGGCGGCCCGAGCGCTCGGTGTGTCGAACGCCGTGATTATTTTCCGTCATTTGTTGCCGAACGCTATGGTGGCGACAATGACTTTCCTGCCATTCATCCTGTCGTCGTCGGTGATGACACTCACGGCGCTGGATTTTCTCGGCTTCGGCCTTCCGCCTGGCTCGCCATCGCTCGGCGAATTGCTGTCGCAAGGCAAGGCGAACGTGCAGGCGCCGTGGCTTGGCTTTACCGGCTTCTTCAGCATTGCATTGATGTTGTCGCTGCTGATCTTTATTGGCGAAGCGGTGCGTGATGCTTTTGACCCAAGAAAGACATTCCGATGAGCGCGCCGGAAAAACTTCTTTCCATCCGCGATCTCTCCGTAGCCTTCGGCCATGGCACGCGTGAAGTGCTGGCCGTCGACCGCGTCTCATTCGACATCGCGAAGGGCGAGACGGTCGCGCTGGTGGGTGAGTCCGGGTCGGGCAAATCCGTCACAGCGCTGTCGGTCATGAAGCTGCTGCCATACCCGGCGGCGCATCATCCGTCCGGTTCGGTGATGTTCCAGGGGCGTGAACTTCTCACCATGGAGGAGCGTGATATCCGCAAGGTGCGGGGCAATGACATCACCATTATTTTCCAGGAGCCGATGACATCGCTGAACCCCCTACACACAATCGAAAAGCAGATAGGAGAAATACTCCTTTTGCATCAAGGTATTACCGGCGAGCCCGCGCGCGCCCGCATCATCGAATTGCTCGCCCAGGTCGGCATTCCCGATCCCGTGGGGCGCCTCGGCAGCTATCCCCACCAGCTGTCCGGCGGCCAGCGCCAGCGCGTGATGATCGCCATGGCGCTCGCGAACGAACCCGATCTCCTGATCGCCGACGAGCCGACGACGGCGCTCGACGTCACGGTGCAGGCGCAGATTCTGAAATTATTGAAAGACATCCAGACCCGACTCGGCATGTCGATGCTGTTCATCACGCACGATCTCGGTATTGTGCGCAAGCTTGCCGACAGGGTCTGCGTGATGCAGCGGGGCAAGATCGTCGAGCAGGGCGAAGTAGAGCGGGTGTTCACGTCGCCCGAGCATCCCTATACACGCGCGCTTCTTGCCGCGGAGCCAAAGCCCGATCCGGCGCCACCCCGGCCGGACGCGCCCGTTATTGTCGAAACCAAAGATCTGAAAGTCTGGTTTCCGATCAAGCGTGGCGTGTTGCGCAAAGTGGTCGGACACGTCAAGGCAGTGGATGGCGTCAGCATCGAGTTGCGCAAGGGTGAGACATTGGGCGTCGTCGGCGAATCCGGTTCTGGAAAAACGACGCTCGGGCTTGCCATCCTGCGCCTGATATCGTCCATGGGACCGGTGGTTTTCATGGGCCATTCGATTCAGGGTCTCAAGTTCAAGGAAATGCGGCCGTACCGTCACGATATGCAGATCGTTTTCCAGGACCCATACGGTTCGTTGTCCCCGCGCATGTCGGTGTCGGATATCATCGAGGAAGGTCTGTGGGTGCATCACCCACGCCTGTCCGCGGCTGAGCGGGAAGCGCGTGTTGTCGCCGCACTGACCGACGTCGGCCTCGACACGCAGACGCGTCACCGCTACCCGCATGAATTCTCGGGTGGCCAGCGCCAGCGCATTGCGCTCGCGCGCGCGCTGGTACTGGAGCCGACCTTCATTGTGCTCGACGAGCCGACCAGCGCGCTCGATATGTTGATCCAGTCGCAGATGGTCGATCTGCTGCGCGACCTGCAAAAGCGGCGCGACCTCACGTACATGTTCATTTCGCACGACTTGCGTGTCGTGGCGGCTTTGGCGAGCCGGCTGTTGGTCCTGCGCAACGGAAAGATGGTGGAAGAGGGCGCGGCCGCTGAATTGTTCAAGGCACCGAAGACGGATTACACGCGCGCGCTGTTCGCCGCCGCATTCAAACTGGAAACCGCGCCCGAGGGCGTGGTTTCGCAGTAGATCGTCATGCCGAGCCGCCGCGATCTCGTAGATCTGCCCGCGGACGTCTCCGTCTCGCGGCCCAAGATCCTTGCCAGAGCCTTTCGCGATTATCACCGCTATGGCGTGACGGTGGCGAGCAGCGATCATCGCCCGGTCACACAAGAGCGCGACGTGCTGATCGGCGGTAAGGTCGTGCTGGTGATTCCAATCGACATCACGCGCCAGAAACTTGTGCTGATCCGTCAATTCCGCATGGCGGCGCATCTTGCCAACGGATGCGGCGACCTGGTCGAGCTCGTGGCGGGAAAAGTCGAAACCGGCGAGACTTTGGCCGAAGCAGCAAGCCGCGAATGCAAGGAAGAGACCGGTGTTGCGCCGGCAAAAGTCGTCGAATTGCTTACATTTCTGACCACACCAGGCGTGACCGACGAGGAAATAACGATGTTTCTCGCCGCCGTCGACAGCGCGCAGGTGAAAGAAGGCCCGCTGGTTTCACCGGATGGCGAGCGGATTTTCGTTCATGTCGTTTCTTTTGATGAAGCCATCGCGGCGCTTGATCGCAATGCCATGCGCTTCGGACCGCTGATTATTGGATTGCAGTGGCTGGCGCTGAACCGCAATCGCGTGGCTGAACTGCTCGGCTAAGGCACGCGCTTGACGGCCGTAATTTCGCTTCCCGCCGCCTTGATGCGCGCAACGGCGTCCGTAACCGGCTCGATTGCGACCATCATATTGTGCGCATTGGCGTGAATCAGGCTCTCGGGATCGCGCGCGATGGCGACATGGCCCTTCCAGAAAATCAGGTCGCCGCGGCGCAGGCTCGCCATCGACGATAGCTTTCCGAGTGCCATTTCCTGCATGTCACTGTCGCGCGGGCAGGGGATACCAGCAGCCTCGAGTGACACCTGCACCAGGCCCGAGCAATCCACTCCAAGCGAGGTCTTGCCGCCCCATAGATAGGGTGCACCGAGAAACCGTTCGGCGACCGCGACGAAATCGGGTTGCCGCGCCTTGATCGGCGCGAGATAGGCTTCCGGGATGTGCCACCCGGCGGCGGTGACGGCGAAACGTTCGTCCTGGCGCGCGATCGAGAGCTGCGCACCCATCGGCAAAGCGGTTAAGGGCGGCGTCTTGATATCTGCCGCAGGGAAGACCAGCGCGCGCGGCGCCACGATCTTGTGAGTCGGCGGCGCACCTGCCGCGCCGAACGCGTTGGATGAAAGCCAGCCGACATAGCCGTCGGTTTCGATCTGGCCCCAGGCCCAGCCTTTATCGGTAGTCTCATAAATCGTCACGTACTCGCCGAGCAGTGCTTCCGTGTGCAGCCTTGCCTGGTGAGATGGCGCGCGGCGCAGCGCGGCAACCGGTTCGATCACCTGATGGCGGGTACCCTCGACGAAGCGCGCGGCCTCGACCTGGCCTTGCAGATATTTCGCCGCAATCTCGGGTCGGAACGGATTAATGCGGGGGTCGAGCGCGACCATGGCTACGAATAGCGCGCGCAAAGCATCGCGTAGATTGCCCGCGCGGCCTGACATTCGGCGCCTTCCGGCCGTCCGGGCTTGGCGGAGGGCGTCCACGCGAAGATATCGAAGTGCACCCAGGATTTTGCAGCCACGAAACGCCGCATGAACAGTGCAGCCGTGATGGAGCCCGCGTAGCCGCCGGTTCCAACGTTGTTAAGGTCGGCGATTTTCGAATCGAGCATGGCTTCGTAGGGCCGCCAGAGCGGCATGCGCCAGAGCGGATCGTTTTCGGCGGCGCTCGCACGTGTGAGCTCGGTTGCGAGCGCGTCATCATCGGTGAAATACGGCGGCATGTCGGGCCCGAGCGCGACGCGTGCCGCACCGGTGAGGGTCGCGAAATCAGCGATCAGCGCCGGCTTGTCCTCGTCGGCGAGGGTGAGGGCATCGGCGAGAATCAAACGGCCTTCCGCATCCGTATTGCCGATCTCGACGGAAATACCCTTGCGCGATGTGTATACATCGCGCGGGCGGAAACTGGTGCCCGAAATCGAATTTTCCACCGCCGGAATAATGACGCGCAGCCTGATTTTCAGGCCGCGTGACATAATCATGTGCGCGAGCGCCAACGCGGTCGCCGCACCGCCCATATCCTTCTTCATGTTGAGCATGCCGGTGTCGGGCTTGATGTCGAGACCACCGGTGTCGAAGCACACGCCCTTGCCGACCAGCGTGATTCTCGGATTGTTTGACTTGCCCCAGGTCAGGTCGATCAGGCGTGGTGCGCGCGCCGAGCCGGCGCCTACCGCATGGACAAGCGGAAAATTTTTTGCGAGCGCCTTGCCGCCGGTGACCTGAATTCTGGCGCCATGTTGTTTGGCGAGCGCGCGGGCGGCTGCTTCCAGCTCCGCCGGACCCATGTCATTCGAAGGCGTATTGGTCAGGTCGCGGCAAAGCGTGACACCCTCAATGATGGGGCTGAGGTCTTCGCCGTCGACACCGTCCGGCGCGACAAGCTTGATGGCGCGCGCTTCCGCCTTGCGATAACGGTCGAATTGATAGGTGCCCAGCGCAATGGCCAATGCCGCCAGCCGTGCATCATGCGGCGTATTGGCAAATCGATAAGTGCCGGGCGGCAGCACACCGGCGAGTTGGCCAGGTCGGAACGGGTCTTTTACAGGGTCGTCGGCATTTTCCAGAGCGAACAGAATGCCTGCGAGCTTTCCGTCGGTGCCGGGAACGATCAGGTGGCGACCCGCCTTGGGTTCAAAACCGGCCGCTCGCATGAATTCACGCGCGCGCGCGTCCAATGCCCTAGTTGCTTCGGTAAATGTCCTGGCCGTGACGAACAGGATCGGCACCGCCTGCGCCTTTCCGGCGCTTGCAAATATAGAATGCATAATTACTCCGCTGCGTCACGCATCGACAGCTTGGGGATATAGCCATCGCGTGTCTGCGGCAGCTTCCAGTCGAGCATTTTTGAGGCAACCAGGGTACGCAGCACCTGGGCGGTGCCGCCGCCGATGGTGAACATGCGCACGTCACGCAACATGCGTTCCAGCGGCAACTCGCGCGAATATCCGCGCGCGCCGAAAAACTGCAATGCATCGTTGACGATCTTGATTGCGGTCTCGGATGCAAAGATCTTGGCCTGTGCAGCCAGCATTGGTTCGGGGAAAGTGCTTTTGTCGGGTCCGCTGGAGCGCGCCGCCGCGTAGAGCATCAGGCGCGCGGCCGTAAGCTGGGTCTGCATGTCGGCGAGCATCCATTGCAGGCCCTGGAACTCGCCGATCGGCCGACCGAACTGTTCGCGTGTCTTGGCCCAATCAAGCGCGTGCTCGAGCGCACCGGCGGCGATGCCCATCGCCACGGTGCCGGCGCCGACGCGCTGGCTGTTGTAGGCGTTCATGAGATCCGCAAAACCGCGGCGAAAGCCGGATGGCGGCAGCACGGCCATCGTCGCCGGTATTTCGAGATTCTCGAAAATGAGCTCGCCTTCCGGCATGCCGCGCAAACCCATGGTCTGCTCACGCTTGCCGACGCGCAGGCCTTTTGCCTGGTCGCGCACGGCGAGAAAGCCGCCGATTCCCAGTTCATCGCCCCGCTCGTCGAAAACGCGCGCGAAGATCAGATGGAGCCGCGATACGCCGGCGCCCGTGATCCAGTGCTTCTTACCGTTGATGATGTAGCTGTCGCCGCGTTGGTCGGCGCGGGTGGTCATTGCCAAAGCATCGGACCCGGCATCCGGTTCGGTGATGCAGATCGCGGGTTTGTCTCCTTCCAGGACGAGTTGCGCTGCGAGCTTCTTCTGCGCATCCGTGCCGTAGGCCATCACGGTGGAGATCGCGCCCATGTTGGTCTCAACCACGATACGAGCGGTTACTGTGCACGCTTTTGCCATCTCCTCGATCACCAGGACGGCGTCGAGGAACGAGCGGCCCTGACCGCCAAAAGCCTGCGGCATGGTCATGCCGCAAAAGCTGGCTCCAGCCAGAGCCTTTACGATGTCCCAGGGGTATTGCTCGTCACGGTCGATGGCGGCCGCACGGGGCCGCGCCACATCGTGTGCAAAGGCGCGCGCGCGCGCCTGGAGGGTCAATTCGCTCTGGGAAAGCTGCAGATCCATTGTTGCGACCATAAACCTCTTCGGGTGCGCAGTTTACAAGTTAACCACTCGTTAGGGTTAACGTTTTATTGCTCGACTATGCCGCTGAATACATCTGCCGTCCGTCTTTTCGCTTCGGCCGCCGTGGCAACCGTTTTGGGCCTATCGGCCGGCGGGTGCTCCAATATCGCAGGCCACGACACCACGGGCTCGATTGGCCAGGCGGGTGCGGCTGCAGGCGCCGAGAGTGACTCGCGGAAGTCCCTGGATGCCTTGGCAGCCCACTACCGCAATAATCCCGGCGACGCGAATGCCGCCATTGCCTATGCGAGCGCATTGCGCGCGAGCGACCAGCGCGCCCAGGCGGTTGCCGTACTCGAGCAGGCAACCATCCGGAATCCCAACAATATGCCACTGCTCGGCGCCTATGGCCGCGCGCTCGCCGATACGGGCCAGTACCAGCAGGCGCTGGTCGCGCTCGATCACGCACATACGCCGGACGCACCCGATTGGCGCATCCTCAATGTGCAGGGCGCGGTCCTCGACCAAATGGGACGCCACGCCGACGCGCAACGTCATTACGCCTCGGCGCTCAAGATCGTGCCGGATGAGCCCTCGGTTCTTTCTAACCTTGGCCTGTCTTACCTGCTGACCAAGGATCTGAAAAACGCCGAGGTCACGCTGCGGCGTGCGGTGGCGCAGCCGAACGCCGGGCCGAAAGTCCGTCAAAACCTCGCGCTCGTCGTCGGCTTGCGTGGCCGGTTTGAGGAAGCGGAAAAAATCGCGACCGCCGACCTGCCGGAAAATGAAGCCACCGCCAATGTCGCCTATCTGCGGCAGATGCTGGCGCAGAAGGATGACTGGAAGAAAATGGGTCGCTCCTACGTATCCGGCGCCGGCGCCGGATCCTGAACGTTTTCTTAAAAACAATGATTTGCTGACGGTCGCGGCCGGCGGATTCTTCCCGTCAGTGCAATGACATCACTTTGATGGCCGCAGGGCCAAGAATGACGATAAACAGTACCGGAAGGAAGAACAGGATCATCGGCACGGTGAGCTTCGGCGGGAGCCCAGCAGCTTTCTTCTCCGCTTCCGACATGCGCATGTCGCGGTTTTCCTGCGCCATCACGCGCAACATGGTGGCGAGTGGCGTGCCGTAACGTTCGGCTTGCTGCAACGCCATACAAACCGATTTGACGCCTTCGAGATCCGGGCGCTTGGCCAGATTTTCATAGGCCTGTCGGCGATCCGGCAAGTAGGACAATTCCGCCGTGGTGAGCGTGAGCTCTTCGGCAAGCGCGACAGACTGCGAGCCGACTTCGTCGCTGACTTTTCTGAACGCCGCCTCGATCGACATGCCGGACTCGACGCAGATCAGCAACAGATCGAGCGTGTCCGGGAAGGCTCGCTTGATCGACAACTGGCGGCGCTGAATCTTGTTCTTCAGCAGCATCAGGGGCAACTGCATGCCGACGTAAGCGGCGGCGATACAGACGCCGATCTTGATCATTGTCGGCTGGTCGAGCTTGAGAATGACAAACAGGTATACGACCGCGAACAGGAATAACGCTATCGGCGTCAGCATGCGAAAGAACAGGTAAGTTATGTATGGAGCCTGGCCGCGATAACCGGCTTGCACCAATTTCAGGCGAGCCTCTTCCTGGCCAACCCACTTGCTGAGATTGAAGCGATCGACGACGGTTTGAACGTACTGTTTAGGCGTCTGCCTCAGTTTGGCTTTGCCGTCCTGGTTCATCCGCTCGCGCTCGCGCTGGCGGATTTTCTCCCGCTCCAGCGCCACTGCCCGCATGCGCTTGTCGAGCGGATTAACGAACACGAACGGCATCGCGAGTGTCAGCACTGTCGCCGCCGCCGCAATTGCAGCAAGCAGCATCGTCAGCGTCTTGACGTTTATGATCTGAACAAGAGTGTCAATCATCGGACAAACTGGCCTAGAAGTCGAAATTGATCATTTTCTTCATCACGATGACCCCCATCGCCATCCAGATGCCGGAGGCTGCGAGCATCATGTTGCCGATCGAGGTAGTAAAAAGCAGCGAGATGTATTGCGGGCTTGTGAGGTAGACCAGCGTCATCACCGCTACCGGCAGTGCACCGATGATACCGGCGGACGCCTTGGCTTCCTGTGACATTGCCTGGATCTTGGCCTTCATTTTCTTGCGATCGCGCAGCACACGTGAAAGATTTCCAAGCGCTTCAGAAAGATTGCCGCCGGCTTTTTGCTGGATCGCTACCACAATGCCGAAGAAATTTGCCTCCGGAAGCGGCGTGCGCTCATACAGCTTGCCGCAGGCCTCGCCCAGCGGCATGCCGATCGCCTGCGTTTCCAGAATCACGCGGAATTCCGATTTAAGCGGTTCGGGTGCCTCCGCTGCGATCATTTTGATGCAGTCAAGCAGCGGCAGGCCGGCCTTCACGCCACGGACGATGACGTCGACCGCGTCCGGAAATCCATCAAGGAATTTCCGCTCACGCCGCTTTTTTAGATAAGACAGCAGCCAGCGTGGTGCACCGAAAGCGCCGGCAAAGCCAATAACCGCCGCAATGATTAGCCCGGTTCCTGAAAAGGAACTGATGACAAAAGCTGCAAGCCCCATTCCCGCGGAGATGAAGGCAAACTGACGTTTTGACCACGAGAGCCCGGCTTGCGCTATCCGGACTGAAAGCGGCGCGCTTTTGCTTTTCTTGTGACGCTCTTCCAGATCCTTCAGCGTGGATTCGATGGTGTCGCGGCGGGATTTCTGTGGGCCGCGCGCCGCGCGCACCGTGGGTTCAGTCCGCGCGACGCTCTGCATGCGCTGTTCGGCTTTGCGCTCGCCGGACAGCAATGGGTACAGGAATACGTAGACCACGCCGCCGAAAGCGACGGTAACCAGAAAAAAGACCGCGATAACTTGCACAGTTCGCTCCGGTCAGGTCCGTATAGCTTCGTTGGCGGCTTCCGCCGAATCGAGCGCAGCGGCCAGGCGTTTTTCTTCGCCGTAGTAGCGGGCGCGATCCCAGAAGCGCGGATGGCCAATGCCGGTTGAGCGGTGCCGGCCAATAATGTTGCCCTTGGCGTCTTCGCCGACCAGGTCGTAGACAAACACGTCTTGTGTAACGATGACGTCGCCCTCCATCCCCATGACTTCGGAGACATGGGTGATTCTGCGCGAACCATCGCGCAGGCGTGCGGCCTGGATGACCACGTCAACCGAAGCGCAAATCATTTCGCGAATGGTGCGCGATGGCAGCGAAAAACCGCCCATCGTGATCATCGATTCCAGTCGCGACAGGGCTTCGCGCGGGTTATTTGCGTGCAGCGTGCCCATCGAGCCGTCGTGGCCCGTGTTCATGGCCTGCAAGAGATCGAAGGCTTCCGGTCCGCGCACCTCGCCGACGATGATGCGTTCAGGGCGCATACGCAGGCAGTTGCGAACCAGGTCACGCATGGTGACCTGCCCTTCGCCCTCGAGGTTGGGCGGTCGCGTTTCAAGGCGCACCACGTGCGGCTGTTGAAGCTGCAATTCGGCTGCGTCTTCGCACGTAATGATGCGCTCGTCGTCGTCGATAAATTGCGTGAGGCAGTTGAGCAGCGTGGTCTTGCCTGAGCCCGTACCGCCCGAAATCAGAGTGTTAACACGGCAGCGGCCGATGATGCGGAGAATTTCAGCGCCCTGCGGCGAAATACTGCCAAACCTGACGAGCTGATCGAGGGTCAGCTTGTCCTTTTTGAATTTGCGGATGGTGAGCGCTGGCCCGTCGATCGCAAGCGGCGGCACGATCGCATTGACGCGCGAGCCGTCCGGCAAGCGCGCGTCGCAGATCGGCGACGATTCATCGACTCGCCGGCCGATCTGGCTGACGATGCGCTGGCAGATATTCAGGAGCTGCTGGTTGTCGCGGAATCGGATGCCGGTCTTCTGAATCTTGCCTTGAACTTCGATGTAAACAGTGCCGGAGCCGTTCACCATGATGTCGGCGATATCGTCTCTTGCGAGCAACGGTTCCAGCGGACCAAAGCCGAGCACGTCGTTGCAGATATCGTCGAGCAGGTCCTCCTGCTCCGCGATCGACATCACGATGCTTTTGATCGCGATGATCTCGTTGACGATGTCGCGAATTTCCTCGCGCGCTGAATCGACATCGAGTCGCGCCAGCTGCGCAAGGTCGATTGCTTCGATCAGCGCACCGAAAATCGTGCCCTTGGTCTCGTAGTAAGTTTCCGATCGCCGGTTATCGATAGCCGCCGGTACGGCCGCCGCCGGCGAGGCCGTCCGGGCTGATGGCGCCGAAACCAGTGGCGCGCCTAGTCCGTCTGAGGGGAACGGTGTGCGTCCCGTTTCGACGGGCGCGACCGCCGGTGAAGCAGATGACTGGGTTGCAGATGCTGGCGCGGGAGCCGGGCCCGGCGCCGGCTGCGGCGCGGGTACAGGTTCAAGAACGCGGGCCTCCGAGGTTGCGCTACGCTTACCGAACAAGGCGACAGACTCCCAACTGTTTTTAGCCCGTACGTTTCATCAACTTTGAAAGGATTGGCGACAGCAGGCCGCCGCGGGTCCGCTTGGCCTCCGTGCGTCCGGTGAGCGCCTGCGCCATCTGGCGGAACATCTCCGCGGTTTTGTGGTTCGCCGACACTTCGGCAATCATCTGGCCGTTGTTCGCCGCGGATCCGAATAGTTGCGGCTCGAATGGGATGACCGCCAACGGGTCACTTTCCAAAGCCTTTGCGAAGTCCGCGGGCGTGATTTCCGGGCGTTTCGGTACGCCGACCTGGTTGAGGCAATAGCGCGGCCGGTGATCGTTTGGGCGCGACGTCCGCAACAGGTCGATCAGATTTTTTGCGTTCCGCAGATTTGCGAGATCAGGCCCGGCAACCACGAGAATGTCGTCGGCGCTGATCAGCAACCGCCGTGTCCATCCCAGCCATTGATGCGGAACATCGAGCACGACGCACGGGATGGAGGCGCGCAATGAATCCAGGATCGAGTCGAAAGCCTCAGCGCCAAAGTCATAGACGCGCTCAAGTGTTGCTGGCGCCGCGAGAAGACTGAGGTGATCGGTGCATTTTGACAGCAGTCGGTCGACAAATGCCGTATCGACGCGGTCAGGCGAAAAAGCAGCGTCGGCAATGCCCTGCGGTGGATCCTGATTGTAGTCGAGGCCGGCCGTTCCAAATGCCAGATCGAGATCGGCCACGACGGAATCAAGCGCAAGGTCGCGGCCGATCGCCCAGGCAACGTTGTGTGCAATTGTGGAGGCGCCCACGCCACCTTTGGCGCCGACCACGGCAACAATCCGGCCGACCGGTTTGGCGTCCGGCGCCGAAAACAGGCTGCTGATCGCTCGCACGACATCGAGAGGCCCGATCGGCGTGATCAGGTATTCGCTCACGCCGCGGCGCGTCAACTCCCGATAGAGAGTGACGTCATTGACGCGGCCCATAACGATCACGCGTGTCCCGGCGTCACAGACCTCTGCCAGCTTGTCGAGCCCGCCGAGAATGTCGTCGGCCCGCGCATCGGTCTCAATCAGAATAACGTTTGGCGTGGGCGCGTTGTTGTAGGCCTCGGTCGCCGCCGCGATGCCGCCCATCTGAATTTTTACATGCGCTTTCACAAGCCGACGGTCATCGCCGGCCGCCTGGACGGCGGCGGCAGTTTCGACCGTCTCGCAAAAGGCCTGTACCGAAATCCGCGGCGCCGGTGCGATATGCTTGTCGGCTGCGGCATCGGTCGCCGCGGCCGGCATGGGCGCGGGTGCGGCGGCTGCAACTTGCTGAGCGTTCTTGATCATCTGCCTATATCGGTGATTTTGCCGGTGTCAAATCCAACGTAGTTGCCGGACGGGTTTTCGCCTTTACGCCAATGATCAATCGCAGCATCCCGGCGCGGCGCCCAGGGCGGGATTTCACCGCGCGGCTGAACGAGGTCGGCCGGATTGTCGACCATGGAAGCCAGATTGCGTTGCGACGCGCAGCCGAGATTCCAGTAGTTCTGGTTTTCCGCGAAGCCGGACTCGTAGGATGGGCCGAGGTCGCGCGGCCACAGCCCGCACGGACCCGCCTCCGCTACGAGCTTCGAGTAATTGAGCTTGATGCTGGCCAGCGCCGATCGCGCCGGCGTGTAGCGCCGCACATAGATCGCGCCATTCGGCACGCCGATGGCGCCGAAAATGGAACGGATCTCGCGGATCGCGTCGTCCGCGGCGTGATCGGTCGGGCCGCCATGCGGCTCGTCGATGATGATTCCGCTGCCCGCTTCGTGCCGCCAGGCCTGCGCAAAGGCCAGCACATCGGCGCGCTGACTTGGCGTGAGACCACCGCGATTGCGGCCGATCAAAACCTCGACGCTTTGTGTGCCCTCATGCACCGTGATCGGGTGCCGTACGCGGTAGTCGTTCGGATAGGCCTTCTGCTCGGCTTCGGTCTGGTAGTAACAGCCGGCCAGCATCGCCGCGAGGCCACCTGCCACCATCAGCCGCAAAGCCGATCGAGTGCGGCGTTGCGCCACTGCTTTTTGCATCGCCTTCATTCCAACTCTCCGCCGCTCAATCGAGGATAAATCCGTACTTGCCGTGATAGTCACCGGCCGGCTGCGCTTCCGTTTTGCCGGTACTGCCGTAGATGCGATTCAGCTGTCCAAGCAGTGCTGACTTCGGATCGCTCGGGTCCGCGAAGCCATCATCCGGACGCGACAGCTGCTTCTGTGCCACTGCGCGCACCACGTAAGGAGTGACCAGGACCATCAGTTCGGACTGGTGGTTCACGTAGTCGCGGCTTCTGAAGAGCGTGCCGAGGATCGGAATTGTCATGAGGCCGGGAAGCCCGTTGATCGACTGCTTCGTCTGTTCCTGGATCATGCCGGCCAGCGCCAGTGCGCCGCCCGAGGGAATTTCAACCGTGGTTTCTGCGCGGCGAGTCTGGATCGAGGGAACGGTCAACGATGTCTGCGACCCGGTGACCTGCAGCGTCATGGCATTTTCAGTCGAAAGGTCAGAAACCTCGGTCATGACCTTCAGGCTGATGCGGCCTTCCGACAGGACGACTGGCGTGAAGACCAGGCTGACGCCGAATTTCTTGAATGTGATCTGCGGTTGGCAGACCGGCGGTGAACGGGTCGTGTCGCAGGACAGTCCGTTCGGTATCGGGAATTCGCCACCCGCGACGAATGTCGCGGTTTCACCGGAGATCGCGGTCAGATTCGGCTCAGCCAGGGTCCGGATGACGCCGGCGCGGTCCATGGCGCGCAAAGTCGCCGAGATGCTGTTGAATTGGCCACGCAGGAACGTATCGCTGATCGGCTGGCCGGTCGTCGAGAACGGGTTGCTGGTATTGAAGTTCACTACGGCGGTGCCGTAGTTAAAGCTGCCGGACAGATCGATGCCAAGCTGCTTGATGATATCGCGCCGGACCTCGGCGACCGTCACCTTCAACATGACCTGGTCGCGGCCGCGCACTGCAATGCTGTTGACGACTTTGTTGTTGTCGCCAACCAGCCGTGTGGCAAGATCATAAGCCTGCTGGGATTCGGCGGCGCTTGCCGCACTTCCCGAAAGCACGACGCCCTCGCCGACGCCTTCAATGTGAATGTCGGCATCGGGCATGGTCTGTTTGAGCGCGGCGCGCACGCCATTGAGATCGCGTGTGACCGCTATATCGAACCCGGCGATCTGCTTGCCGTCGGCATCAAAGAAGAAAATGTTGGTCTGGCCGACCGTAACTCCGATCATGTAGACGCGCCGTGACGAGCGAATGACCGCGTTTGCGACTTTGGGATCTGCGACCAGCACATCTTTAATATCTGTCGGCAGGTCGATGGCGACCGATTTGCCAATTCCGAGCGGAATCGACCGGGAGGTTGTTTCGCTGGCCGCGACCTGAATCACGGGCACGCGCGGTGAAGCCTCGGCTGCGATCGCCTGAGAGGCTGGCGCCAAGCCGCTAAAAACGAGGAGTGCCCCGAGCGCAGCGGTGTGGGTCAATGTCCTGGTCGCCATGTCCCCTTCATCCCCCAATCGTCAACGTGGTGTGGTCGCAGTGCTCACGCCAAAGCGAACAACATTGATGTTGCGGCGAGAATCGGAATCTTCAGTATTCGTATCTTCGTGTGATCCATCGGCAATGCTGCGCAGAGCCAGCGACAACGTGCCGAGCTGCTGTGACAGCGCCAGCGTTTCCGCCTGGCCCGAAGAAAGCTCGAGTGTCGCAGTCTTGCCTACCACGACCTTCTGGCCGTTCTTCTCCTCGACGGTCTGATCGATCGCCAGGACGCGAACGTTGCGAAGAATGGTTTCCGTGGTGCCGCCGCCTTTTTCTGAGTCGCGATTGCGTGGAGTCATGATGACGTCGACGCGGTCGTTCGGCAGGATGAACCCACCTGCGCCCGTTTCAGGCGATATCTGTGTTGAAATTGCGCGCATGCCGGACGGTAAGATCGCTGCCATGAAGCCAGAGCCCTTGGCATTGACCAATTTTGGTTCGCGAATTGGCTCGCCCGCCACGAACGGTGCCCGCACGATCATGCCCGTGAGTTGCTCGACGGCCTTTGGTTGATCGTTCTTGCGGATGAAATTGCCGCTGGCGGTACTCGCCGGCCAAGCCTGCCAAAAGACTTCCGCTGGTGAGATAGTTTGCCCCCTGGGCAGGTCGGATTTGGCGACCAGAATATCGACAGTGTCGGCCTTCGGTGCCTCGACTCTCGGCGCCGGAGGTTTTTCCGATCGGCCAGCGAGCAGCGCGGCAACGCCACCTGCTGCTACGGCGACCGTCAGCACTACGACTCGTGCGGCTTTCATACGCTCACTCTCACCATGACAATGCGACCGGCTTGGCCGCGTAAATCCACATGGCCGCGCATGCGGCCGCTTACACGGGATTTCAACAGCTAAAGGTCAAGGTATGGTTAAGGAGCGGTATCTAAATCGAGTTAATATTGTCTTGCGATGGTAACGGCATGGGAGGTGCAATGCTTTAAGCCGGCATCCAACCCGTCTTCGGGTAGACAGCGAGTGCTGCGGCGGCAAGTGCAATGCCGTAGGGCACACCGGCGCCAGTCTCATGCAGGCGGACAATCCAGTCTTGACGGGCAAGAACAGCCGGCAATGGCAATTTCCGGAACTGAAGCAGCGTCAGCGTCAATGCGCCGCCGAACAGCGATGCGTAGATCAAGTAGTCCAGGAGATAATCGAAGCCAAACCATAACGCTGTCGCGGCCACGAGCTTGGCATCGCCGCCCCCGATCCAGCCTTGTGCAAAGAATATAAATGCAATCACTAACACTACGGCGGCAGCCGCGAGGTGAAGAAAAAAGGCGTGCAGGGTCATTCCGGTGATCAGCGTCAGCAGGAAAAAGCCACCCGCGAGCGCCAGCGACAACCGGTTCGAGATGGTCATCGTCAGGAGATCACTGGAGGCCGCGAATGCCATCAGTGCCGGAAACAGCAGGAGCCTGATTACGTCGATTACAGTCATTGACTACTCAACCTTGCGCACACGCCTCAACCGCAGCCTTCAACCTACGCCGCGTAAGCTTGCCGATCGGTTAGCGCGGGTTCCACGGCGCCAGAACCCGGCAACGTCGAAATACCGGCTACTTCAGCTGGCTCGAAATCGTGCTGAACTTGGCATTCAGGCTGCTGCCGAGGCCGTTGACGACCGCGATGATCGCTACCGAAATCCCCGCCGCGATCAGGCCATATTCAATCGCGGTTGCGGCCGATTCATTATTCACGAATCGAACGACCAGATGCTTCATCGCGCGCAGTCCCCACGCCGCCCCAGAGTGTCGGTTGGTGAAAACGTTAGCGGCCAGGTCTTGCGCCGCAGTTAATATTATCGAAAAGTGGAGGTAGTTGGAGAGTTTAAACAGGCAGTATGTGTGTAGTTAATAATTTATTACTAAGATTTTCCAGAGTTAATAAACTGTTATGTCAATTTATACTGTGGAATACTTTGTTGTGAGCCAAGTCATCTTGGATTTTGTGCGGTCTATAAATAGAAAGATCCCGCCCATGGTGCCTTACACCTCATCTTAACCGGGCACCCCGATACCGGATGAAAGTCGTTTCGACAGGTTGCCGATCATGCTCGCTCAGATGTTTTCCTTCGTTCAGGTGGCCGGCGAGACGCTCCTCAAGTTGATTCCAATTTCGATCGCGCTCGGCATCGTGTTCGGAGTCTTGACACACTGGTCGGCCTGCAATGCCGGCCGCCCATGGTGGCGCAAGCAGGAGATAGCGACCGACATCTGTTATTGGTTTTTGATTCCGCTGGTCGCGCGCTTCGTGCGCATTGGCTTGATGGTCGCCGGGGCCGCCTATCTTTACGGTATCCACGGCACCGAGGCCTTGGTCAATTTCTACGACGATGGATTTGGTCCGCTTGCTGTAATGCCGTTATGGGCGCAGGCCGTATTCTTTGTGGTGGTATCGGACTTTCTGACTTACTGGATTCATCGCGCATTTCATGGCCCGCACGGCTGGAAATATCATGCCGTGCATCACTCGTCGAAAGAGCTGGACTGGATTTCCGCCGCGCGATTTCACCCGCTCAACATCTTTCTCGGCACCGTGCTTGTTGATGTCGGCCTCCTGCTGGCCGGCATTTCACCCAATGCGATGTTGATTGTCGGCCCCTTCACCACGGCGAGCTCGGCGTTCGTTCATGCGAATTTGAACTGGACGCTGGGGCCCTTCCGATATGTCATCGCCGGGCCGGTCTTTCACCGCTGGCACCACACCACGGCCGACCGTGGCGGCTCCAAGAATTTCGCGGGTACATTCCCGATCTGGGACCTGCTTTTCGGGACCTATTACATGCCGAAAAACGCACTACCCGACGCCTACGGAGTTGACGACACGAGCTTTCCGGAAAGCATCGGTGCGCAGATGCTCTATCCGTTCCGGCAATGAGGCTATCGCTTCAAGGGGTTTGGGGGATTCTTTGCACTTCATTCACCAATTTGCAGTCAACTTGAATGATACGATACCGCCAGGCCGCTGCGGCGGGGCAATCGCGCGTAGCGTGCTGGAGAGCAGGATGGCAGCCTTGATGGGGCGTTGCAGGCAACTGTTCGGCTTATGGCCGCTGGTTTTGCTGACCGCCGCTACTGTCGCCAGCGCTGCGCCAGCCCGGGCGGACACGCTCTCGATTAATGTCGATCAGGCGCAGATCATGCGTTTGCCTGAAAAAATCGCGACCATTGTCATTGGAAACCCGTTGATCGCCGACGCCACGTTGCAAAGTGGCGGAATCCTGGTTGTTACCGGTAAAGGATATGGCGCCACCAATTTGTTGGCGCTTGATCGCTCCGGCCGTGTTGTCATGGAGAAGACAGTCCAGGTATTGAGTGCGGGGACCGGAGATCTTGTGACTGTATACAAGGGTGTCGAACGCGAATCGTACAGTTGCGCACCCACCTGCGAGCGCCGCATTACGCTTGGCGACTCTCCGGCATACTTCAACGCCACGCTCACGGAGAGCGGCGCCCGCAATGGCCAGGCAAGCACGGCCGCCCCTCACTAGCCGGTCGTTCCCGGTCCAAGACAGTTAGCAATTGGTTAACGCCGTTACTGCGGTTCCGAGCAGTATTGGCAAGAAATCGACAACGCGCCTTTGCTATGCAGTGCGGTGTTTCGGCACCGTTCCGCAATCGAGACGCCTGTCATGACCATTTGCGCAAAAGGCAAGATTGCTGCTTGTGTCCTGAGGGTTTTGCCGACCCGCGTGGCGCGCCGTTTTGTGCGTCAGCAGGACGGCGCCGTTGCGGTTGAGTTTGCTTTTGTCGCCATCCCGTTCCTGGCGTTGATTTTCGCCATCATGGAAACGGCGCTGGTCTTTTTTGCCGGACAAACGCTCGAAACCGCGGTGCAGGACTCCGCGCGTCTGATCATGACCGGTCAGGCGCAAACCGCGGGGTGGAGCAAGGACGACTTCAAGACCCAGGTATGCGCGCACATCTACGGGCTGTTCGATTGCGCCAACGGGGTCTATGTCGACGTCAAGACCTACACGGATTTTGCGTCAGTCACCAATACGCCGCCGGTCAATAATGGCGTATTCGATGATTCGCGGTTGAACTACAGCCCCGGCGACGTCGGCAGTATCGAGGTCGTCACGCTCTACTACGAATGGCCCGTCTATACGTTTGTGCTCGGCAATGCTCTTGCGAACCTGAACGGTAGCAAGCGTCTGCTGGTGGCGACGGCGGTTTTCCGTAACGAGCCATACAAATGAGGCAATTCGCAATGAACGCGATGACATCTTGCATGCCGCGGGTTCTGCGTCGTCTTGCTCGCGATCGACGCGGATCTTCGGCCGTCGAATTCGCCATTATCGCGCCGTTGATGTTGGGCCTTTATATCGGCTGCGTCGAGATTTCCGATGGCGTGGCCGCGGACCGCAAGGTCACCCTGGTTGCCGGCGCGCTCGCTAACCTGGCATCACAGGTGCAGACGATCGATACGCCTGGTATGTCTAATATCATGAACGCGGCAACCGCGATCATTTCACCATATTCGGCCGGCAATCTCACGACCACAGTGACCTGCATCAAAATCGATGCCTCAAAGAATGCGACCGTGGCCTGGAGCGCGACAGTGGGCGGTACGGCGCACGCAAAGGGATCGACGATCACCGTTCCGACGGAAATCTCACTTCCGAGCTCATCGCTGGTGCTCAGCGAGGTCAGTTATTTGTACAGGCCGGTCACCGGCTACATTCCTGCGTGGAGCCACATCGCGGCAACCGGAATTACGTTGTCGGACAAGATGTACATGAGCCCGCGCATTACGCCTCCGGTTTATAACGGCGACGCCTGTAGCTAATTCCGCTCGCCCTTAACGTGCCTCCGTGATTGGCAGAGCAGTCGTCGATTTGATTCGCTCCATGGCAAATCTCGACGTCACATTCTTCAGCGGCACGGTCGCAATCAGTTTTTTGTAGAATGTGTCGTAACCCGCAATGTCGGTCACAACGACCCGCAGCATATAGTCGACGTCACCCGCCATCCGATAAAACTCCATAACTTCCGGCATGGCGCCGACGACGTCGGCGAAGCTCTTGAGCCATTCCTGCGAATGGTCACCGGTTTCAATCGAAACGAAGACAGTGATACCCAAACCGACCTTTTCAGGGTCGATGATTGCCACCCTGCGCGTAATGACGCCGTCGGCTTCCAGCCGCTGCAATCGCTTCCAGCATGGTGTCGATGACAATCCCACGCGCTGGCCAATCTCAGCCACCGAGAGCGACGCATCTTGCTGGATCACCGCGAGGATCTTCCGGTCGATTGCGTCCATACTCTGGTTCCTAAAAAATTGGGACACATAGCCTACGCGCTGCCTATAACGTGAAATATTATTCTTATTTGTGAGGCACATCTGTCTTTATAGAGAAAAATATTCTATTTCAAGCATAATGTTCTGTGCCGCTGCGGCGGCTTCCCAAGGTCGAAGCGCGTGCCATGAAAACATCTTTCGCGTTCAATCCCGTTTACGCCGTGCGGCGCCTGGGCGCCGCGATACTGTTCAGTGCCGCGATGGCAGTTTCCGTCGCCGGTGCGCACGCCGCACCATTGGTCACGGCAAAATGGCTCAACGACCATCGCGCCGATCCCGATCTTGTCATTCTCGACATCCGCTCCGCGATCGATGGCGGTGGCGCAGCGGCTTACGCGGCCGCGCACATTCCCGGCAGCATCCACAGCGATTACGACAAGGCGGGCTGGCGCGTTACGCGCAACGACGTACCGTTCATGGTGCCGACCGCGCCGGAACTCGAAAAACTGATCGGTGATCTCGGTATCGATGAGGACAGTCATGTCGTCGTGGTGCCGGCCGGTGTAAATGTCCTCGATTTCGGTTCGGCAGCGCGGACCTACTGGACGCTGAAATATGTTGGAGTAAAGGACGTCTCCATCCTCGATGGTGGAGTCGCAGGCTGGCGGCAGGCAGGGCTGCCAACGGAAAGCGGAGTGAAGGCACCATCGCCGAAGATTTTCACGGCGGCCATCGACAAACGTATTCTGGCCAGTGCCGGCGAAGTTGAGACCGCCGAAGGCAAGGGCGGTGCAACGCTTGTCGACGCGCGCCCGGCCTCATTTTTCTTCGGCAAGGAAAAGGCGCCGGGCGCACAGGCCTACGGACACATTCCCGGTGCCATGAATATCGACAGTGCCGAATTTTACGATCCCAAAACCAACCGGCTCAAATCAAAGGATGAGCTCGCGGCCATTGCGAACGCGGTGCCTGCCGGTCCGGTGGTGAGTTACTGCAACACCGGTCACTGGGCTGCGACCGACTGGTTCGTGATGCATGAGCTGCTTGGCAGGAAGGAAGCCCGGCTTTATGCGGGTTCGATGGTTGAGTGGACCAGCAATGCAAGCCGGCCGGTTGAATCCTCGCGCACGAAATGGGACGATTTGAAAAAGGCCCTTGGCCTCGGTTCCTGATCCGCGCTTGGGAGTCTCCATGTCCAGCGTAAGTCTGGCCGCGTCCGGTCCGGGTGCGGCCGTTCGTGTCGATCGTCTTTTCCTCGGGCTCGCGCTCGGCGCGACTGCAATTTTGATTGCGCTTGTGCTGCTCGACCGGCAACCGGCGTCGGCCGCGCTGATCCTCGGCGGCTTTGGTCTCGGCGTCGCCTTTCTCAAGGCTGAATTCAGTTTCACCGCCGCCTGGCGGCGATTTCTGAACCGTGGCGACGCCGGCGGCCTCCTTGGCGGCCTGATTGTGATCGCGATATGCACTCTGGCCGTTGTGCCGGTTGCCGCATTGACCCCGAAGTATGGCGGCGCCATCGCGCCGCTCGGGCCTTCGCTGGTGATCGGCGCTTTTGTGTTTGGCATCGGCATGCAACTCGCAAATGGATGCGGTTCCGGCACGCTTTATACGGTTGGCGGAGGCTCGGGACGCATGCTGATCGCGCTGCTGTTCTTCGTCGTCGGCAGTGTGTTCGGCAGTCTTTCGTTGCCTGCGTTCCTTGCACTTGGCGGTATCGATCCGGTGCTGGCGTCGGATTATTTTGGTGCCTGGGGCGGTCTGGCCGCGACACTCGCCAGTCTCGCCATGGCCGCGGCAATCATCATGGCGATCGCGCGTGCGCGCGGCGCGAATGTCATGCCGTCGCGAAACTATATCATCGGCGGTTTCACTATCGGATTGCTTTGCATTGCCGTATTCGTCGCCGGCGGCCACCCCTGGAGTGTAACCTTCGGCTACACGGTCTGGGGTGCCAAAGCCGCTACGGCTCTTGGCTTTGACCTGTCGCATGCGGCCTTCTGGCAATGGCCCGGCCCCAAGCGAGCCCTATCGGAGTCCGTCCTGTCCGATACGTCGAGCCTCACCGATTTTGGCATGTTGTTTGGCGCGATGGCTGCGGCCGCGGCCAGCAAGCCCTTCGCGTCAAGCGCGTGGCCGCCGGTCAAATCAATTTTGGCCGCCGGGATCGGCGGGTTGCTGATGGGTTGGGGCGCGCGACTGGGCTTCGGCTGCAATATCGGCGCCTTTGTCGGCGGTGTCGCATCCGGCTCACTGCACGGCTGGATATGGTTTCTCGCGGCGCTGCCTGGCTGCCTGATTGGTATCCGTCTCCGACCGCTGTTCGGTCTGTCCAGGGATTAGCGCGATGCGCCGGGTCTACATCGTTGTTGTGTTGATCGGCGTGGCAGCCATTCTGGTCGATCATCTTTCAAGCCCGTCGAGCGGCCGCGCGGTATCGCCCGAGGATTTTGCCGGCGCATGCGCGCCCTGTGGCGCGCCTTGCCCGTCGAAAAAATAATCAGCTCAGCTATTTCTTCCAAGAAATTCCTCGACGTCAGCGCGCGTGGGCGCGCCGGAACCACCGCCGAATTTCGTGCATTTGAGTGCGGCGGTAGCGCTCGCAAAGCGCAACATGTCGGCAAGTGGCCGTCCTTCGGCCAGCGCCAGCGTAAAGGCGGCATGGAAAGCGTCGCCGGCACCGAGTGAATCGACCACCTTGATCTTGAATGCCGGAAGATGGCGCAGCTCGCCGCGATCGAGCCAGTAAACGCCGTTGGGGCCGTCCGTTATGGCAAGGAAGCCGGAAATGTGTCCGGCGAGCTTCTTCAGCGCCTCGCCGTAATCCATGCACCCGGTGGTCCCGAACAATGCTTCGGTCGAGGAAATGACATGTGTGCCGAGCGCGAGGAGGGGATCGTCCACCTTGGTCTCCTGGTCGAGATCGATGACGATCGGAATTTCGCGCGACTGCGCTGTGCGACAGACTTCGGTGACAAATTTCGGAAATCTGTTGTCCACCAGCACGGCATCGACATCGGACACCAGTCTGGCCACATCGCCGGGCAGCGTTTCACCCAGCTTGACGCCGCGCCGCGTCGCGATTGTTTTCTCGCCGGTGGCGTCAAGCAGGATCAATGATACCGACGCGGTACCACCGGAAACGCGTACAACGCCGCCACAATCGATCCCTTCATTCAAGAGATTGGACAGAATGCGCTCGCTGACAGCATCGTCCGGCCCGCCCAGCGGCCCGGCAAAAGCCACACGTCCGCCGAGCCGCGCGGCTGTGACCGCCGCGTTAGCCGCGCAGCCACCCCCGGTTATAATGAAATCGCTTGCGGCAACTTTCGTGCCTGGAGCGGGAAAGCGCTGTACGCGCATGACGATATCTTGAACTGCGATGCCGGCGCACAGGATTTTCGGCGGTTTGGTTGCGTGTTCAGTCAAAGTTGATCTCGTCCTCCACCCAGGCGCGGATGATGTGGTGCGCGATTGCGACGGGAGGTGGCGTTGTAAGGCCGTCCGGGTGTTTGCGCATCAGCATGGTCTCGACCTCTTTCTTGCTAAACCACCGGGCGTCTTCCAGTTCCTCGCGGTCGACCACAATCTCATGTGTCAGCGCCTCGGCGTGGCAGCCGATCATTAGTGACGCCGGGAACGGCCATGGCTGGGAAGCAAAATAGACGATCCGGCCGCAGGTAATACCGGCTTCCTCGCGGGTTTCCCGGTGAACCGCGTCCTCGATCGATTCGCCGGGCTCGATAAAGCCGGCGAGACAAGACCACATGGTCGGCACGAAGCGGGGACTGCGTCCCAGCAGGCAGCGGTCGCCATCGCTGGCCAGCATGATCACGACCGGATCTGTGCGAGGAAAGTGCTCGGCCTTGCATTGCGGGCAGTCGCGCCGCCAGCCGCCTTGCACGAGCTGAGTGCCGGCCCCGCAGTTCGGACAGAAACGGTGGCGGGCATGCCAGTGCAACACGGCCTTGGCTTCTGCAATGGGAGGCAGATGCTCCGGCGCAACGAGGCCCTGCACGGCGACTGAACGAAGGTCGGTCACATGCAAGCTGGCGCGCGATTTCAGCGCCTCCGCTGTTTGCGGTGCAAGGCCGTAGCCAA
>Ga0187765_10000149_pt1 | contig 24191 bp, 21 predicted proteins | sample 0216_QUI02_MP05__3_FD_133018 | JGI IMG/M metagenome (GOLD analysis project Ga0187765, IMG submission 133018) | Tropical peat soil microbial communities from peatlands in Department of Meta, Colombia - 0216_QUI02_MP05_10_MG | ecosystem: Environmental > Terrestrial > Soil > Wetlands > Peat ...
TCGACCGCGGCCTTCTGCACCGAGAAGCCGATGTTCGGCAGCCGGAACTGCTTGGCGTCGGGCAAGGTCGGATATTTGGACACAAGGTCGACGCGCGGCGTGTAAATCGGCTCGCGATGCACCGGAATCGGGTCAGGCAGACCAAACGCGTTCATCCGCCCCTTGGCGTTTCCATACGGGATGCAGCCGTGCTTGAGCGCGACACGCTGGATGCCGCCGGACAAATCGAGCGACCATGAAACGGCATCCGGCGTTGTGGGATTGACCTTGTTGATCACGGCCATTTCAGCTTCGGTCAGGTCCTTATCCCAGCCGAGCTTCTTCAACACGGCCAGCGTGAATTCCGGATACCCGTCCTTGATCTCGGAATCCTTGGAATAGGATCCCTCGGCCAGCAAGTTGACCTTCACGGTCGAGCCGTCCGGCTTTTTCTCTTCACGTTCCACGCCAAACCGCGCGCGGAAACAACCACCGCCGTCCATCGCGGCAAGGTTGGTATTATAGAGAAGCGGTGTTCCGGGATGCTTGACCTCGGGCGAGCCCCAGCACGGCCACGGCAGGCCGTAGTAGTCGCCCTTGTTCGGACCCGTCGTCGCACGCTGCGTGCGCATGTCGAAGTCCGCCTGATGCGCCATATGCGACTTGATGCGCTCGGGCGACTGCCCGCAGTAGCCGGTCGACCAGCTGCCGCGATTCATTTCGCGAAGGATATCCTCCGCCACCGGCAGATTGTTCTCGACCTTGATGTTCTTGAACATCTGGTCGGCAAATCCGCACTTCTTGGCAATGAGGTACATGACCTCGAGATCGTCTTTCGATTCGAAAATCGGCTTGACGATCTGCTCGCCCCACTGCATCGCGCGGTTCGACGCCACGCGTGAGCCCTTGCATTCGAACTGCGTCGCGATGGGCAGGAGATACATGTTCTCCTTGCGCCCGGCCTGCACGGCGAGCGACGCCCACGTCGTCGGATGCGGATCGGCGACGACCAGCAGATCCAGCGACTTTAACCCCTTCAGCGATTCGGGAATGCGCGTGATGCTGTTGCTGGCGTGACCCTGCACAAACATGGCGCGCACATTGTCTTTCTGTGCGACCTGATCTTTCGGCAGGATGGCGGCATCGAACCACCGGGTCAGCGGAATGCCCGGCGTCTCCATGATCTGCTTGGAGTCAAAGCGGCCTTGCAGGAAGTTGTAGTCGACCTCCCAAACGCGCGACCAGTGCCTCCAGGCGCCCTCGATCAAGCCGTAGTAGAACGGCAGCGTCACGATATCGAGGCCGACGTCGGTTGCACCTTGCACGTTGTCGTGGCCACGGAAGATATTCGCGCCCATGCCCTGGCCGCCGACGTTGCCGGTGAGCAGCAACAACATGCAGCTCGCGCGCACGTTGGCGGTGCCGACAGTGTGCTGGGTCTGGCCCATGCACCAGATCAGCGTCGATGGCTTCTGCGTCGCGAACATCTTGGCGACGCGCTCGAGCTGGGCGCCTGGAACGCCGGACACGCGTTCGACTTCTTCCGGCGTCCACTTCTCCATTTCCTTGCGCGCATCCTCAAACCCATAGACGCGCTGGCGTATGAACTCCTTGTCTTCCCAGCCATTCTTGATGATGTGCCACATGATCCCATAGAGCACCGGAATATCGGTGCCCGGCCGGATGCGAACATATTCGGTCGCGTGCGCCGCCGTGCGCGTCAGACGCGGATCGACGACGATAACGTTCGCCTTTTGAAGCTCGGCGCCCTCGATCAGATGCTGCAACGACACCGGATGCGCTTCCGCCGGATTGCCGCCCATGATGATCTGGGTCTTGGCGTTGCGGATGTCAGTATAGCTGTTCGTCATTGCGCCATAGCCCCAGGTATTGGCTACGCCAGTGACGGTCGTCGAATGGCAGATACGCGCTTGGTGATCGGTATTATTCGTGCCCCAGAACGCGCCTAATTTACGGAACAGATAGGCGCCTTCGTTCGTCATCTTGGCCGAACCGAGCCAATACACGGAATCACCGCCGGATTTCTGACGGATCGCGGCCAACTGATCGCCGATCTCATTGATCGCGACATCCCATGACACCCGCGTCCACTGCCCGTTCGTGAGTTTCATCGGGTATTTGAGACGGCGCTCACCGGACACAAGTTCGCGCACTGCTGCGCCCTTGGCGCAATGCGATCCGCGATTGATGGGCGAATCCCAGCTTGGCTCCTGGCCGACCCAGACGCCGTTCGACACTTCCGCAGTCACCGTGCAGCCGACCGAACAATGCGTGCAAATACTCTTCCGAATGGTGGCGCCGGCCACATTGGGCCCGGCCGCCTCTGCCGTGCGTACCGTGGCAAGCGGCAACGCGCCGATTGTGGCAAGACCCCCCGCCACAAGACCGGATTTGCGGAGGAAACTACGGCGATCGAACCCGACCGCGGCTTGATTGCCGACCGTCGCTGCGAGATGGCTACGACGTGCCCGGCGTTCTGTTCTCTTGATCAGCACGGTTCATCTCCCTCAGCTCGGATAACGATTTGACTTGTAGTAGCTCTGCACGTCGGTCGAATTCGGCTGATAGCGCGCCTTCTTCTTTTCTGCGTCCGTTTCGGAGGCTGCGGCTCCGGTGGCGAGCGGAGCAGCCGCGGTCGCAGCGAGACCTGCGCCGGCGCCTATCGCACGCAGGAAATCGCGACGGCCTAACTTTGTATTGTCCTGTTTTTTCATCGCCGTTCCCTCCTAGAATTCGACTTTCGTCCTTCGCCCGCCTTAAGTCGACAGATCAAAGGCTCCCTTCTCGATATCGATGTAGGTGCGCCCGAGCGCACCCACTCGCCGGTAGAAGTCCGCACCCTCGGCGTTTTCCAGATCGATGAAGAAGCGTCCGATCCAGGGCGCCATGTGTTTGTCGAAGATCAGGCGATCTGAGCCGGGCGGCGCGGGAAGCCGTCCGCTCGCCAGGCCCGACATGATCTCACAGAGAATGCCAGCGTGATCTTCCGGTTCCACGACGCCATCGCTGCGCGCGATTCCAATGCGCGCCAGATCGTCGCGGAGCCGCGCCAGCGGGCGCTCATGCAAAAAACCGGTGAGGTAGTATGAGCCATACGGCAACAATTCGCCGCGGCCCAATCCGATGAACAGGTCAAAGAATTCACGCTCAACCGACTTAACCGTTGCCTTGTCGGCGGCTTCGGCAAGTGCGGCATGCGCCAAACCGAGTGGCGAGGCATCGGCGCGCAGCTTCGAAAGGCCGGACAGCAGCGCGGCATCCGGCGCACGCGTCAACAACGTAGCGAGCAGCGCATATTCTTGCGCGCGCGCGGCATCGATTTCGTCCACGTTGTCGGTTGTTGTCTCGCGTCCATACAGATCCGGGCGCAGTACACCGCGATCGACGCCGGTGACGGCCTCAACCGAGACAACACGTTCGGCGGGGACGCGACTCCAGTTCGAAACGGACGGTTGGGAAATACCGATCTGGCGCGCAAGTTCGCCGACGCCGCCTGCGGCGCGGATCGCTTCGGACAGGCCCGGATCCCTCATCCGACTCTCTTTTAGAATTATGACAATTAAAGCGTAATGGCCCACCAGAGAGTGGGTCAATAGCCTCAGGCTATAACTAAGGAACAATCTCCCGTGACTTTCATTCCGGCATCGCACCGCCGTGCCGGCGTGTCATTTTTCGTTTCGCCGGTTCTTCGGCTGGCTGTTTTTGCATCGCACCATTTTCGCTTTGTTGCGGCGCAATTTGTTCTTGCGCACGGTCCGCCGCTTTGTCGTGGTCGCATGGCGCTTCGAAATTTTCTTCTACGTGTGCGGGCGCATCCGCGACATCGTTCTGTTCCGGCTCAGGTTTGTCGGGGGTCGATTCTCCGAACAACTCCGAGACCATGCGCTTGACGTCGAGACCGGGATCAAGCTCGCCAAAGCCCGGTACCCCGTCCGGTCCCGCTGCATCCCAGTAGTTCTCGGTTGGGCCCATAAAGTCGCGAATCGCGGGGTCGGCCGCCCAGGCGCGGCGAAGCGCCGCATGACGCAGCGCGGATGGCACACCCTTTTGCATGAAGGGCGAAATATCGGTGCCGGCGCCGATGGAGTCGATTGGAGGCAGGTTGGAGATGTCAAACTCCGGCCGCGCACCGGCGTCGTCCTTCACCACGGGTTGCTCGCTCCGCGATGCCGTTTGAGAGGCCGCTTTTTCTCCGGAATTTTCCGGCTGTGACGTATCAGCGTCGCCGCCCCGTTTTCGGCGCGACCAGCGGCTCAGGAAGTTATCGGGATCGTTCATTTGCGATCCTCGCGCGATGGCGGTCCTCGGCGGCCCAGGGCCTCGGGATTGGCGCGGTCACGTTTGCGCTTCACAAACTCACGTTCGACATGATGCTCCGCTATGAAAGCGGCGATTTCTTCGCGCAGAGACGCCGGCATCGCCACTGCTTCGACGATGTTGGCGCCTGCTTCTGTCATACCCTCGCCTTCCGCCGGGTCGGCGGTTACCATCGCCAGCTCATACGGCGGATCACCGTCAACGGGCCGTAGCACAATCCACACCAACGGCGTTTCAACCTGCAAATTATCAAGATAGTGCGCGGTTTCTGTTCGATATAGTTCGATGGCGGCGGCACCGACATAAAAACTTGTCCGCTCGGCATCTTCGCTCAGCTTCGTCCACGGCAGGGTATCCGGCACGCCTGAAAGCACCCGGATCGGGCGCCAGTGAAAATCCGCCCACGGGCTTGCACTCTTGCTGCGCTCAACGACCACACCGACCGGAATTCTGACTAGTGGAACGACGTTGCTCAACTGACGGCCTCCAGATGCCGGACCGGCAGTCCGGTTAGCAGGTTCTGCGGTTTCATCCGGATCGTCATGTCCGGTGTCATTGCCAAAATCAGGTAAACCGGCTCGCCTCTGACATTATCAAGCATCACCGCAGGATCGCGGAAGCTCAATTGGAACAAACCAACGACGCGCGACATGGCCGCCTCATCGATATCTTCGCCATGCCAAAGCATATCGCCCAATTTTGTGGCGTCTGCATCCAGACCAACATACCAGGCGAGCTCGACTTCGCTCAGTTGCATCAACGCTTCGATGGCGACGTCGACACCGAGCACATGCGAAATCCAGCGCTGCATCACTTGCGCGAGCGCGTCGAGGCTTTCCCGGCCGGCAGTCAGGTCTAATGCCATATCGAACTGGTCACTGCGCCCCCAGTACGTGTCGGCATTCTCCGCATTGATGATGTCGATGGCGGCCTCGGCCGGAATTCCCAACATGGAAACCAGCGGAGTGACCGGGGCGGTATTGACGCCGCCGATGGTTTCCTCGTCGGCTGCAAGCAACGAACCTTCATGCAGGGTGACACGCTGAACACGAAAGAACATCTCGGCCGCGCGCAGCACCCGCGCATCCGTGATGCCGTCAAGCGCGTTGCGCAAGATCACGTGCACGAGTTGATTGATGAACAATGGCGGGATTTTACCCACACCATTTCGGACTAGCTCCACATAAGCGCCTTCGAGTGTCTTGTATCGCAGCAGGTGGTCCCGGAACTCGATGAACAATTGCCAGTTCTCCCGTGCATCGGGATCTGCAATGGCCGCAACGTCAGCCGCCGAAACCGCGATGCGCGGATCGGCCAGCAGGGCAGCGTGCAATGTGCGCTCGACCGCGCAAGCCTCCGCGGGCGGGATCATTTCCGGCCGCGCCAGATAAAGCTTCAGGAACTCGTCGGTCACCCGCAAACCGCCGCCCTGCTCGCGGTCGAGCAGATGGTGCCCGCTGGAGATCCAGAAGTCGCTCATTTGCTCTCTCGCTCGGTCATCGAGATCAGGTTGACCTGATCGCCTGCCGCATCGTCCTCGCCTTCAACCTCCAGGAAAGAGAAAGCGCGCGCCGGTTTTGCGCCGCTGCGTGGCCGCAACGTCCGGAACGACTCGCGGACCGTCCCATCCTCAAACGTCCGATGCACGGCGATCAATGTATCGTTCGGCTGCGTGCACAGTGACTCGACAAAGGCGAGCTCTTCTTCGGCCGCCACGATGGCATCGTCAATTGTCGGCGCGCCGAAATTCGCGACGAGTTGTTTCGCCAAAATATCGATCACCGCCGGTCGATCATCCTCACTTGCTTCGACAATCTGGACAAGGGTCGACCAGCCGAGAGTTGAAATCCCGAGGAACCCGCTGCGAAATGCCGTTCGCGCCTTTCCTTCCAGCGTCTGCGGGTCGCGATTCCAGAACACGAACACACCCGACACCGCCCACTCGCCCGGTTCAGCGGCTTTTTCGAATACAAATGTATCCGAGGCGTCGAGCCGTATTGAGCGGAGGAGTTTCACGTGCGTGGTCCTTTCGCCGCACGATCATACCAGGCGTGCTGCGCAAGCCGCGGCAAAAACTTTTCCCGGACGACGTCGAATTTGCCGGACCGGCGGATGAGCAAGTCGCTATTGTCGTCAATGTCGCGGCGCAATCCTCGATCGTGCGGCAACCGTTCTAGATAACTTCGCGCCACGGCCGCAAAGCCGCTTTCCTGCCAGGAATCAAGCGCGGCCATGAGATGGCGAGCAAAGCTTTCCACCACGTGGCTGGACATCACGTCGGTGAAACCTTCTTCCTCAAGCGCAGTGATGAGCGGATTCAATCCAGGCTCGGCGTTTGTCATTGATACCGTGCGGATCATTCCACCAAAGACCAGCCATGGTGGCGTCTCCGTTTCGGAAACATTTTGCGGCCAGGCCAGCCTGCCGCCTCCCACGAGGCCATGATTGACGAGAATGGAATCCGGCCAGTCAATGACGATTGAGGTTTCAGGTTGGGCATGAGTGGCAAGTGCATCTGCGAGTGCAGCCATGCCGGCATAAAAGACGCGGCGCGCTTTCAGCAACGGTTCGTCAGGTTCGAGAACGACCGCGAACTCCGCGAGATCGAAACGCCCAACATAGACCAGCGTGCCCGCGCCCTGCTTCGCCGCAATTGAAATTGCATGCTCGAATGCATCACCGACTTCACGCAACCGCACTGCGGAAAAAGGCGGCGGTAGCATCAATTCGGACGCGAGCGGCGATCGTCGACGAGCCGGCGTCTCCAGCGGCATTTGAACTCACTCTACCCTTCTTATTTGAATACATATAATTATAGCCTCGGCACGTCCCTAGGCCAGTCCCGCGGCCCAATAGGCCACTCACGGACAGCGTCATGGCCGCATTGTGTCATGATATGATGGGACAAGTAGAAGGTTAATGAGCCTGATGGCCGAACGGCCGCGCACCATCCTGATCTGCTCCTGCGACAACAGCATGCCGCTTGACGGTGCGGGCGTTCGCCGCGCATGCCGTGGATCCGAGGTCATCGAAGGCCGGCAATTGTGCCGCGCCGAGCTTGAGCGCTTCCGCAAAGCCTCCGTGAGCGGCGAGCTGGTCACTGTCGCGTGCACCCAGGAAGCGCCTCTATTCAAGGAAATTGCGGACGAAATCGGCGACGGCAGTGCCCTTACGTTCGTGAACATCCGCGAAACGGCAGGTTGGTCGAAAGACGCGGCCAAAGCTGGACCAAAAATGGCCGCGCTGATTGCAGCAAGCGAAGAGCCCGTAACGGACATCCCTTTCGTATCACTGGCAAGCGAGGGCGTTGCGCTGATTTACGGGCAAGACGAACGCGCGGTCGAAGCCGCCAATCTGCTCAAGGAGCAGCTCGACATTACCGTGCTTGTCAAGCCGGGCGCCGAGATTGCGCCGCCACGCGTAACGGAATTTCCGGTCGTGAAGGGAAACATCCGCAGTGCGAAAGGCCATCTCGGGGCATTCGAGATCACGGTCGATGACTATGCCACCGCGAGCCCATCGTCGCGCGGCGCGCTTGAATTTGGACCAGCGCGCAACGGTGCGATTTCGCGCTGCGACATCATCTTCGATCTGTCAGGCGGACCGTCGCTGTTCCCGGCCGCCGATTTGCGGGATGGTTATATAAGAGTAGATCCCGGCGATCCTGCTGCAATTTTGCGCGCCGTGCTCAAAGCCCGTGAACTCACTGGCACATTCGACAAGCCGCGCTACATCAACTTCGCCGAAGATTTGTGCGCGCATTCGCGTTCCAGGATCGTCGGCTGTCGCCGCTGCCTCGATCTTTGCCCGACCGGCGCAATTGTGCCCGCCGGTGACCACGTCGCGATCGACGCACATATTTGCGCTGGCTGCGGACAGTGCGCCGCTGCCTGCCCGACCGGCGCCGCTGCCTATGCATTGCCACCTGCCGATATGCTGATGCGCAGGTTGCGCAGGCTGTTATCGACATATCGTGATGCCGGAGGCGCGCGCGCCATCGTGATGTTCCACGACGCCGGACATGGCGGTGCGCTGATTGACCTATTGGCGCGCCACGGCGATGGACTGCCTGAGAATGTTCTGCCGGTCGAAGTCAACGAGGTTATGCAAGTTGGCGTGGAGGCGATTGCGGCTGTCCTTGCCTACGGTGCTTCGGCTGTGCGTTTTCTCCTCTGCGCCAGGCCACAGCACGATATCTCCGGCCTGGCCGGGACAATTGCTTTGGCCGAACCGATCCTGAGCGGTCTCGGCTTTGCCGGATCGCGCGTCGCAACAATCGAGACCGACGATCCTGATGCTCTTGGCGAAAGCCTGCGCGCCATCCCGCCAATGGATGGTGCGGGCAAGCCTGCCACCTTTTCCGCGACCGGCCGTAAACGTGATGTCATGCGACTCGCGCTTCGCGAATTGCATGCTGCAGCGCCGGCACCGGTCGATATCGTGCCGCTGCCCGACGGCGCTCCTTTTGGCACGGTCGAGGTCAAGGTCGAAGGCTGCACGCTGTGCCTCTCCTGCGTCTCGGCTTGTCCGACCGGCGCACTGTCAGACGACCCTGAGCGTCCGATGCTCCGCTTCGCCGAGGATGCCTGCGTCCAGTGCGGACTCTGCAAGGCGACCTGCCCGGAGAAAGTCATCAGCCTCAAGCCGCAAATTGATTTCCGTGCTGCGACCGCTATGGCTAGGGTCATCAAGCAGGAAGAACCGGCCGAGTGTATCCGCTGTGGCAAGCCGTTCGGCGTGAAGAGCTCCGTTGATCGCGTCGTCGCCAAACTCGAAGGCAAGCATTGGATGTACAAGGATTCCAAGAAACGGCTCGATGTCATCCGCATGTGCGAAGACTGCCGCGTGGTGGTGATGGCGGAGGAGCAGTTCGATCCGTTCGGAGCACCAAAGCGCGCGCCTGTGCGCACGACGGACGACTATTTGCGCGAGCGCGAGCAGAAGGGCGATAGCTAGCTACTTTTTCGCGGTTGCCTTGGCGAGGAATTCCACGAGCGCCTTACGATCCTCAGGCGATCCAATCGTCTGTTCCGGCATCTTGGTGCCCGGCGTATAGGCCATGGGCCCGATCTCAAACATTTTCGAAACCGTTTCCGGCGTCCAGACAATATTCATATGCTTTAGCGCGTCCGAATAATGATAGCCGGGCAGCGTCGCTATCCGGCGGCCAAAAATCCCGGCGAGACTCGGGCCGGCCTTGTTACCCTCGTCCCGAGTAAGCGTATGACAGGCGATGCAGGCACGGAATACTTCGGCGCCACGGTCTCCGGCATACGCAGCCAGCGGATCTTCCGGCGCACCGACGACCACTGTGTCAATCGGCTCGCCGCTCGACGCATCCCATCGTCGGATCATCCGGTCGGCGCCACCCGTCAGCAGCGTCCTGCTGTCGGGAAAAAATGCAACCGACCAAACCGGCAGGCCGGGCCCGACCAGTGTATGTGCAAGCTTGCGCGTCTTGCGCTCGATGATGGCGACCGAACCGCGGATGCCGGCGGCGGCGACAACCTTGCCGTCGGGCGAGATGGCAAGGGCGATAATGGGCGTCGGTGAAGCCTCGATTTCGCCCGAAATCTTGCCGGCCGGCGACACAAAATAGACTCTCCCACTGGCGCCCGCCGTTACGATCTCGCCATCAGGCGCGGTCACCACAGCATTGAGCGGGCTCGGCACAGCAAATACGGCCCCGCTTCCGCCCGTGACCGGCCAAATGCGCAAGGTCGCGTCGTAGCCGGCACTCACCACATTTTTCCCGTCCGGTGAAAATGCAACGCCGTTGACGTTTTGCGCATTGCCTTCCAGCACGCGCGGCGTCCCTCCGGGCAAAGGCCAGAGACGCACGCTGTGATCCCAAGATGCGGAAGCGAGCAAATGTCCGTCCGGAGAAATCGCCAGGCCGGAAACTGGAGCAGTGTGTCCGTCGAGCACCGTGTCAGGCTGCGGCTGACCTTGCGTCCAGACTGCAATATGCGCATCGGCGCCGGCGGTGACGACGCGCCCATCCTTCAGAAATGCGACAGCGTTGACCGCGCTGTCGTGAAAGCGCAGCACCTGCTCGGCGACGTTGCGCCTGAGCGACCAGCGGATCGCCGAAGTATCAAAACTGCCTGAAATTGCGCGCGCGCCGTCCGGCGAGATTGCAAGAGCGCGCACCGGCCCGCCGTGACCACGCAGCTGCGCATGTGCCGGCCACATCGCGAGCAGCAGCAGAGCCAGCGCGGCGCTCAAATCCTGGATTTCTCGGCGCATCATCGCTTCCAATATTTTCGCGGCCGCGGCGCAATTTAGTCGGTGGCGGGCTCCATGCCGATTCCGCGAATGCGCGCGCGCGTCTCTTCGTCACGCAACGCAGAAAGGAATGCCTGTACCGCAGGACGTTCGCGCCGTTTCTCAACGACGAGAAAATCGTAGTGTTCCGGCGACACTGGCAGGAAACCCAGGCCGTAGAGCTTCGCCACAGGTTCGATAGCAAGACCCCAATCTGCGCGACCCTGAGCGATCGCCGCCGCGACAGCGTTGTGCGATTTCGGTTGATTGGCGTAGCCCGCAGGGCGCGCGCCATCGAGCAGTTTGTCGATCAGCACGCGCGTGCCGGCACCGGCGTTGCGGCTGATCATCAGGGCGGAGGCATCAGCCAGTATGCTTTTAAGCGCTTCCTGCGCGCTTCGACCCTCGAATCGTTTGTCGCCGGGCCGGAACAGAATGCCCTGCATCCGTCGCCATCCTGGCACCAGGCTCAGGCCCGGCGTCACCAGATACTTGTTGTATTGACCGGTCGCGGGATCGACCAGATGAACAGGGGCGATATCGCACTCGCCGCGGTTCGCCGCCGCGACGCCGCCCTGACTGCCGACAGCCAAAGTGCGCGCTGCAAAACCGCGATCAGCGAGCGTTCCTACGATCACGTCCAGGGCCACGTCATGGCTGCCCATAATCACCAGGTCCGGCGCGCGGGCCGTACTGCCAATAATCGTCACGCGCGCAGCGCTGTCGGCTTCGAGCACCGACGCAAGAGCGTCGATCTCCAGGAAGCCATCCGCCTGCGAGAAACTCGTGACCGCCCCCGAGCCCTTGCCGATGGGAAACGCAACCGTCCCCTCATCACCACCTACGAGCGATACCAGCACGAACTCTTCGCGACCGAGTTCCGAGGGAATACGCACCGGTACGCGCGCGCTGATCGTCTCCGCGACCTCCGGCGGAAGGCCGGCGCGGGCGCGAATGATTGGCGCGACAAAAGTGTGAAACGTGAAGATTGCCGAAGTCGGGAAACCCGGCAGAACGACAATTGGCTTGTTGCCGATCACGCCCAGGCAGAGTGGTTTCCCCGGCTTGAGTGCGACGCCGTGCACGAGCACCCCCGGCTTGCCGAGCTGCGAGACAACGCGATGCGAAAGATCGCCCGCGCCTTTTGAAGTACCGCCCGAGAGCACCACGATATCGCTGACTGCGAGCGCCTCGCGCACGGCCCTTTCCAGCGCTACGGCGTCGTCAGGATAAGCACCAAATGCAATCGGCTCGCCGCCGGCTTCGACGACGGACGCAGCAACTATGGCACCGTTGCTGTCGTACACCCCTGCTGGCTTGAGCGGCTGGCCAGGCTCGACAAGCTCGTCACCCGTCGAAAGAACCGCAACTCTTGGACGTCGCACCACATCGACGCGATCGAGGCCGCAAGCGGCCAGCATGCCGATTTCGCGCGAGCCAACCTGCGTGCCACGCCGCAACAGCGTCTCGCCGCGCGGGATGTCGGAACCAGCAAAGGAAATAAATTGTCCAGGCGCGGCTGCGCGGCGCAACTCAATACGCGCCGCGTGTTCTTCAATCAGCTCGGTCTGCTCGATCATCACGACCGCATCCGCGCCGCGCGGGATAACCCCGCCGGTGGCGATCGCGGTGCATGTCCCCGGCATGACTGTAACCGCCGGCGAGCTGCCGCACGCAATGACCTCGGCGTTGAGAACAAGCACTCTGGGTTTTCCGTCGCTCGCGCCTACGGTATCGGCGGCACGAACGGCAAAACCATCGACATTGGCGCGATCGAATGGCGGCGCATCGACCGCGGCCACGACGTCTCGCGCCAGCACGCGCGTACGCGCGTCCGATAGCACCACGCTCTCGGCGGGAAGCGGTGTGAGGTCGAGATGAATTCCGAAACGCCGATGCGCTTCGTCCGCGGAAACGACCTCAAGGAACTGTTCCTGACGCGCGGCGGCCCGCACGCGCGCAATCAGTTCGGCGTCGCCATGTGGCTGCGATTTCCGGCTTTCGCTCATGTCGAGGTACTCATGGCCACGGCCTTACCGGAACGATCGAGCCTGCGGAATATCCCTCGCTATCCGCCGGGATGAAGATCCACCCATCGGACCGGGCGAGCGCCGATAGTGGCAGATATTTTATAGCCAACGGCTCTGCCTGGCCGGCATTGCGCCGCACCGGAACGACCTCTGCCAGACCTACGGTCGATGAGACCTTGCGTGAAAGCGGCAAGCTTTCAACGGGGTCGCCTTCGCTGTTCTTGGCGGCTGCGAGCCGATCGAGAAGACGCCGTCCGATAACAAGCCAGACACTCAACGCTGCGTCGAGCCTACCCGGCAACAACAATACTGGTCTGGCACCAACGAAGCCAAGTGCGGCGGTTTCGCCAGGTGTGAGACCCATGCCGTGGACTGCAAGGCGGCCTTCACGGACAAGGGTTTGCACGCTGCCATCGTTGCGACCGCTTCCCGTACCTCCGATCGCGACAATCGCGTCAGCACTTTCCGCTGCCATTGCAACGTCGAGGCCGCGGCCGCTGTCGTCGAGCCGCGCGATGCCACCCCGACGGTCGATATCAGCCGTCACCAATCGGGCTGCGGCACTGATAATGCCGCTGCCTCGCACCGGCAGAACACGAACGCGCGGCTCGCGAACGGTGATGCGCGCGATACCGGCGGCGTAAAAGGCAGCGAGATCGGTGGCACGCAAACGTTCGCCGGCACGCCGCAGCGGAATTGCCGAGTCGCTGTCACCGCCCGGCGCCAATACACCATCGCCAGGATTGATGACGGCAAGCGCTTCGGCGCGGCCGTCAACGACCTTCACCGCATCAATGGGCGCAACACTGTCGGTGCCGGCGGGCAGCGGCTGGCCGACCTCAATGCGCGAAGGCGTGCGCAACAAAAGCGATGGAGCGTAGCCACCCGCACCCAATGTTTCGTCGGCGGCAAGGGCCCACCCGTCCTGCAATGCAAGCGCAGAGGCGGGGCGCGCAGGAGCCGTCGCATCGGCAGCAAGCGCTCGCCCCGCGCCGGCGGACACGTCGATCGTGCGCTGGGTAACCGGCCTTATTTCAGCATCGACAATAGTCAATACATCGGCGAGCGGTGTCAGCCGTGAGATCGTTTGTATTGCCTCGGACACCGCCATTTTGCCGCGCTTGACCTTGTTGCATTCAGATACTTCAGTCAGTTTACCTCAACATAGCGCCGCGTGCAGCGCACGCTTTCCATAGGTGAAATCAGGAGAACTACGCGTGTTTACGACGACCAGGGACAAGGCTCTTCTGACGACCACAACGGGGGCGCTGCCCCGGCCAAGTTGGTACACCGAAAACCTTCGCGGCGTTCCTCTTTCGCAGGGATTTTCCCGCCTCGCCTACCGCGAGCAGCATTTTGACTGTCTTGCCTGTCATGTCGCTGCGCAGCATCGCGCCGGCATCGACATTTTTGTCGACGGTGATGCGCGCCTTGATGACGACGTCGCCGGTCGGTCCTGGGTGAGCTACGTCACCGAACGCGTCGCCGGCATTGGAAGCCCGCGCGTGGAAGTGCCGCCGGCCGGCTTCATGGCTGACAAGGGCCCCGGCGATCTGATGTGGGAGGTTATCGAGACGCGCATGACCCCGCCGGTGACGGAAAAAATCGGCGCGACCGAATTGCAACTCGACCGCGCCTACAAGGCCATCGCGCCGATGACAGACAAGCCGGTCAAGATCGGATCGATCTCGGCGCAGATTCTCGCTTTGATGCTCACCAATGAGCACTACGGCAGCCGCCTCGATCTACTGATGGATTTATCGGCCGCACTCAACAAGGAGTATCACGCGCTGGCCGATGCCGGCGCGCCGCTCGTGCAGATCGAGGAACCGGCCATCCATCAGGTGATTGCCGACCCCAGACAGCCGATCAAACCGGAGCAATGGGTGGAGGCATTCAATCGCGAGGTCAAAGGACTGCGCAGAAAATGCGAGGTGTGGTGCCACACATGCTGGGGCAGTCCGGCGGCGCAACGCGTGGCGAGCAAGGACCAATCGTACAAAGCGGCGCTTCCCTATCTCGATCAACTCGACGTCGACGTGTTGACCGTCGAGGGCGCTTTTAACCGCGGCATGGATCTCGAGCAGGTCGGAAAAATGATCTCAAAAGACAAAAAAATCGCGCTCGGCGTTATCAGCCACCGCACCTTGCAGATCGAGCGGCCGGAGGAGGTGGCCGATCTCATCCGCACAGCTCTCAAATATATCGAGCCTGAACGATTGATCCTCACAAGCGATTGCGGGTTTGGGCGGCAATCGATGAGTCGCATGCACGCCTTCTACAAAATGGTCGCGCTTACACGCGGAACCAATATCGTGCGCAAGGAGCTTGGAATCCCGGAAGCCTATATTCCGGCGACTGACAAACGGCTGTCGATGGTGCCGTTGAGCGCATGACCGCGGGACGTCATGACTGAAAAGACAATGAACCTGCGCGGATTGAAGTGCCCGCTGCCGGCCTTGCGTGTGCGCAAGATGTTATCCGGCCTGAAGACAGACGACATCATCGTCGCGGAATGCACCGATCCGCTGACCACGATCGACATTCCCAATCTGCTGCGTCAGACAGGCGATCTGTTGGAAAGCAAAAGCGAGACAGACGGTGTTCTCACATTCCGCATTCGCAAGGTTTGACCTCGGCTCAATCGAGACGAAATCCTTTGGCGCGGGCGAAGGCGCCGAAATCTGCGCGCAAGGGAACGGCATATTGCCGCGCCTTGTCCTCCGACCAGCCATAAAATTCGGCGCGACCGAATCGATCGGGATCGCGCTGCTTGCGATAGGGCCACACGCCGGCGCGACGGCGATCGTAAGCGTCAACCTCAGCGAATAGATCACGCTCGGTAAATTTCTCTTCATGTACCGTGGTTCCGAGCGAAAGGCGCGGAGTGATTCCGCCTTGTTCAGCCGGCCACCCGAGACACATGCCGGCAATTGGAATGACTTTTTCCGGCAAACCAAGCATGGCGCTGACGGTTCCGGCGTGATCGCGGATGACGCTGATCGGACAGCAACCGAGGCCGACCGCTTCGGCCGCGCGCAGAAACGTCGCCATAACGATGGCGGCATCGACGGTTGCATTGAACAACAGGTCAAAATGATCGTTCGGAAACGGCTTTCGGCGCATCTGCGAGATCTGTGGCAAGCGCCGGCCATTGGCCAGGAAAACGAGGAAGACAGGCGTTTCGCGCAGCCACGGCATTTCCGGCAGCAATGCGCCGATGGTCTGGATCTTCGCCCGGTCCCTCACGATGAGAATGTCGCCCTGCTGAAGATCGCTTTTCGACGGCGCGGAAAGAGCGCATGCGCACAGCAATCGCAGCAATTCAGGCGAGACTTCGCGCGCCTGGTACCGGCGATGCACCCGATGCGCGGCGATACGGGCAAGTTCATCCAGACCAGACAGACCGGCGTCGACTTCGAGCCGTTCGCCAAAGCGCGTCAACAGCGCGGCCTGGATATGTGAAGCGGGATCCGGCATCAAACAACTCCTTGCGTGATTTGTCGCTTGCCACGTTATCGCAGCGTAGGGGATGATGCGTTAAGTAGAACAAAGAACAAGTCGGCCTGGGAGGGTATCGGATGAACCTGGCATTGCGGCGCGACGATCCGCCTGGAAGCTGACGGCGCCGACCCATGACTTCCGCGTTGCTCGACGTTAGCGGAGTAACTCTCCAGTACAAGACGCCGCGCCATCTGGTGACAGCGACCTATCGTGTCGACTTTTCCGTTCATCAAGGCGACCGCTATGTGATCCTTGGGCCTTCCGGCTGCGGCAAGTCTACGCTGCTGAAGGCGGTTGGAGGGTTCATGGCGCCGGTTGAGGGCTCGATCCGCATCCGTGGCCGCGAAATCGACTCACCCGGACCGGACCGCATGATGGTGTTTCAGGAATTCGAGCAGCTGATGCCCTGGAAGACCGTCTATCAGAACGTCCTGTTTCCCATGAAGGTCACAAAAAAATTCCCGGCCACCAAAGCAACCAAGCGCGCCGAAGCGGTTATCGAAAAAGTTGGCCTCGCCAAATTTCGCGATGTTTATCCACATATGCTGTCAGGCGGGATGAAGATGCGGGTGGCAATCGCGCGGGCGATGGCTCTGGAACCCGATATTCTGCTGATGGATGAACCGTTCGCTGCGCTCGATGCGCTGACGCGGCGCACGATGCAGCAGGAATTGCTCGCGTTGTGGGACCAGCTTCACTTTACCGTGCTGTTCGTGACGCATTCGATTGAAGAGGCAATCATTGTGGGATCGCGCATTCTGGTGCTGTCGCCGCATCCGGGCCGCGTACGCGCCGAACTCAACGCCGACAGCCTTGATCACAACAGCATCGGCAAGCCCGAATTTGGCGCGCTGTCGAAACGCATCCACGACCTTCTGTTTGGCGGGGATCAGAAACAACACGCGTCAGAGGGTGTGGTGTGACCGAAGGTTCCCGACAAAGCCCCATACGGACCGAGCGCGAGGTCGATCTCGTCGACGCGGGTGTCATCGGCGATGTTGAGCGCCCCCTCACCTTCGCTGAGCGCGTCGTCAACAATGAGGCGGTACAACGCCTTACGATTCTCGTGGCGATTATCGTCATCTGGGAGATTTACGCGCGCTGGCTGAACAACGCACTGCTGTTTCCGACATTCACGGAGACGGTCAAAACATTCTCGAAAGACGTAGCTAATGGCGTGCTCGTCGACCGGACGCTCACATCACTCCGCACGCTCGCGATTGGCTACGCTTTCGGACTTGCGCTGGCCACACTCCTGACTACTTTCGCGGTGGCAAGCAGTATTGGCACGCGCATCCTTTCCACGCTGACGGCCATGTTCAATCCATTGCCGGCGATCGCCCTGTTGCCCCTGGCGCTGATCTGGTTTGGACTCGGCACTCCATCTCTCGTGTTCGTCATTATCCATTCGGTTTTGTGGGCCGTTTCACTCAATACACTCATCGGCTTCCGCAGCGTGCCGGAGACGCTCCGCATGAGCGGCCGCAATCTCGGTCTCAAGGGCGCGCGCTATGTCGGTCTCATTTTGATCCCTGCCGCATTCCCGTCGATCCTTGCCGGCTTGAAAATCGGCTGGGCATTCGCATGGCGCACACTTGTTGCGGCTGAACTGGTGTTTGGCGTTTCCTCCCGTTCGGGCGGCATCGGTTGGTACATATTCGAAGCGCGCAATGATCTCGATACCGCAACGGTATTTTCCGGACTTCTGGCCGTCATTTTGATCGGCCTCATCGTCGAGTCTGTGATCTTTCGCGCGCTTGAAGCACGCACGGTCAATCTTTGGGGTATGCAGCGCTGAGCAGACGGCGTGCAGCCCCCGCATTTTTCCGAGCCGATGCCGATACTATATGTAAGCCCGCGATCGAATGCAGAAGGCGGACATGGCAGAGCATGACTTTGAGACCGCGGTGATCGGCGGCGGCGCAGCCGGCATTGCAGCGGCGCGACATCTGCACCAATCGGGAGTTAAATGTGTGATCGTCGAAGCGCGTCCCCGTCTTGGCGGGCGCGCATGGACCATGAGTGATCCGTCGGGAAATGCGCTCGACCTTGGTTGCGGCTGGCTGCATTCCGCCAACCGGAACCCCTGGGTGGCTGTCGCTGAGGAACAGCGGCGAACAATCGACAAGACCCCGCCGCCTTGGGCGCGCGCGACCTTGCCATATGGATTTCAGGACGAGGAGCAGCGCGAATTTCGCAAGGCGCAGGACGAATTCTTTGCGCGCGTGAGCGAGCGCGCGCAACGCGATCCGGACGTTCCGGCGGCGGCTTTGCTTGCGCCGGGCGGCCGATGGAATGCGCTGATCAGCGCCGTGGGCACCTACATCAGCGGCGGCGAGCTCGAAAATGTTTCGGCGCGCGACTTCGATAATTTTGACGACACCCACGTGAATTGGCGCATCGTCGAAGGCTATGGCGCGACAATTGCCAAATGCGGTGAAGCCCTGCCGGCTATTCTCAATTGCCCCGTGCGGCAAATCGATCATCACGGGAAACGTTTAAAGATTGAAACACCCCATGGAGCCATCGTTGCCGACCAGGCCATTGTGACACTACCAACATCAGTGCTTGCCAGTACCGAACGACTGTTTGCGCCGGCGCTTCCGGAAAAAATCGGAGCCGCGCGCGGGCTGCCGCTGGGTCTTGCCGACAAGTTATTCTTATCGCTTGAGGGCGCGGAAGAATTCGAAAAAGATTCCCGTCTGTTCGGGGCAACAGATCGCAGAGCAACGGCGACATATCACTTTCGGCCTTTCGGAAGGCCGCAGATCGAAGTTTATTTTGGCGGAGATCTGCCCGCTCACCTGGAAGCTGGCGGGATATCCGCGTTTTTCGATTTCGCGGTGTCCGAGCTCAAGGAAAATTTGGGGAATACCTTTGCCCGGCGGGTGGCGCCAATTCACATGCACTGCTGGGCTGCCGATCCGTTCGCGCGCGGCTCGTACTCATACGCACTCCCGGGCAAGGTAGATTGCCGCGCCACGCTCGCCGCGCCGGTGGACGACCGCATGTTCTTCGCCGGCGAGGCCTGTTCGCACAACGATTTTTCGACAGCGCACGGGGGCTGGACTACGGGCATCACTGCCGCCGAACAGGCGATTTCTGCAATGCGCAGGACGATCACAAAAACCCGCCAATAATGGCCTGGGGCGACGTGCTCGACATTGTTATTCATTCCAAATAAAACTTGCAGTGTGAATTTCGAGCGCACTGAATGTTGAAAACCTCGATGCGGGTTCGGTTCTGGGGCGTCCGAGGAAGCATTCCCTGTCCCGGCCCCACGACAATTCGCTATGGCGGCAACACACCCTGCATCGAGGTTCGTTGCGGCGACCACGTCCTCATTTTCGATGCGGGGACCGGCTTACGTTCCCTTGGACTCGAGCTTGTGAAAGACAAGAAGATTCGAAGCGTCGATATTTTCATTACACACTGTCATCTCGATCACGTCTCTGCATTGCCGTTCTTTGCTCCGTTTTTCCGCGAAGATTTTCAGGTCCGTGTCTGGGCCGGAAACCTCAGGCCGACGGACAGCATCGAACAAGTTATGCGAAGACTTATGAGCTCTCCGTGGTTTCCCGTTCCCATTGATATTTTCAAGGCATCGATCGAATTTCGCGACTTTAAGTCCGGAGACATTCTGCGTCCGCATGATGGCGTCATATTGCGGACAACGCAGCTCGATCATCCCGACGGAACCAACGGCTATCGTCTTGAGCATGCCGGGCGCACTTTCGCCTTGCTCAGCGATACCGAAGGATTTCCCGGGAAACGCGACAAGGAACTAGTTGCGCTCGCTCGCGGCGCCGATCTTGCGATCTACGATGCAACCTTCACGGAAGAGGAAATCGTGTCACGGGCGGACTGGGGTCACTCGACATGGGCGCGTGGCGTCCGTATGGCAAATGAAGCGGGGGTCAAACATCTCTGCCTGTTTCATCACGACCCGTCGCACGACGATGACTTCATGGATACGATGGCCGCCGAGGCCAATGATGTGCGCGCCGGTACAATCGTTGCGCGCGAAGGCCAGATTATCGATCTGTAACCGGGTTGACGGCGGCGGTCGCGAAAGGCTGGACCGTTTTCTGTTCGAGCATGAACAACGGGCTGTAGTAACGGGCGTCCCCGGCATTGATGATGAACATCGTCCGGTTGTCCAGGATCAGCCATTCCTGCTCGTCCTGCACCCCCACGATCGCATGAGCGGTCTGGTGCTTGTCATCGCGCACAATAATGAGCCGAAGATCGGTTTCTGGTATCCCCATCGCGCGTAGTGCGACATACTTCACGATTGCGTAGTCCTCGCAATCGCCCGCTCCGCTGGCAAGCGTCTGAAGCGGCGACGCCCAGAAATCGGCAAAACCATATTGTGCCCAATCGCTCTCCGGCCGGATGGCCAGGTTAACCGCCCGATTGATTTTCCCGAGCTGGACGCGTCGTTCGTTTTTGCCGCCTGTTTCAACGATCGACAAAAAGCGCCCGGCGGCCGGTGAACAGGTGGCTTCGTCTGCGCGACAGGCCGCGATCGTCTTTTCGTCAGCGAGAATACGTGACTGAAGATCGCTCCATTTCGAAGCAATTTCGTCCGGCAAAGCGGCCATTGCCGTCATATCGAACGGCTCGGATTGCACGGGATTTTTGCTTGCGACGGGCGACTCCGGGACGAGCAAGGCAAGACGCTGAAGAGGAACATCGACGGAAATTTTTTCACGCAGGCCCAGCATTTCATTCGCGCTGCTGCTTTGCGTTTCCGCAACCGGCGAGGAGCGGCCCGGATGCAAATCCGTGAAGGCGGCGCTGCAACACACAGCAACCGAAATAGCAATGCGCGCAGTCCGCACGAAGGCCGACATGTTCGAACGCCCCTGTTTCCGGAGACGTCGGTCGGGTTTCCCGATCCCATTTCCGGAGAATTACGGGGCGTTGTGCGCTTAAACTTTTTCGGTCCAGTTTATGTTCTGGCGGCGGAGGGTGGTTATTGGACGTTGCGGTGAACGGATTCTGAAAGGCGCGTCGGCGCCCGCAGGTGGGGGCAAAACACGCCGAAATATGCGGACAAATACCGCAGCTAGCAGCCGCCGGCTGCAAGCGTCCGTTAGGCGTACGTTAACCGCGTCCGGGCGCCGATTGTCGGATTAGTTCACGCCGTAGCGTGAAAATTCTTCTGCGACTGTTTTCTCAAGCTTCTGTGCAGAAGCAATATCGGCGTTGCCGCCGGCAGCATCGCCTTTCTTGAGTCGGGCAAGCCCACGCCCGTAAAGCGCACTCGCCATCTTTGGTTCGATGCGCAGCGCCGCATTGTAATCAGAAATAGCGGAATCAAGCTGACCCATCTTGAGATAGGTCAGGCCGCGTGAATCGAGCGTCGCAGCATCGCCCGGTTTAATGAGAAGGGCCTTGTTGCAGTCTTCCAGGGCCGGCTGCAACTGTCCGACGATTGCACGGGCCCAGCACCGCCCATTCCATACAGCTTCCAAACTCGGATCGAGCCGGATCGCGTTATCATAGTCCCGCGCGGCGCTCTGATAATCGTGTCGCCGCTGGTTTGTTTCCGCGCGATTGGCAAAAGCCATGGCGTAGTCAGGACTGAGTTTGATGGCCTCGTCGAAATCCTTGATCGCGCGATCAAAGTCGCCCTTCTTTTGATAAGCGACGCCGCGATTGTTGAACGGCTTCGAGAAAGTCGGATTCAACTTAATTGAGAGATCGTAGTCCTGAATGGCGCGGTCGTAGTCACGTTTCGTGGCATAGGCATCGCCCCGATTGTTATGAGCGATCGCCAATATGAGCGTCGTCTCTCGCGGAGATTCGATCAGCGCCGTGCAACCTTTGATCTGCGGTTCGGGTGTACTGCGGTCGGTCCCGTTACACAGTTCGATATTTTTGAGGCGACTTACAATTCTTTCTTCGGCCGGTGAAGCCGCAAACAATGTCGTCGTGGGCAAACTCAATAACAGCGCAAAAACGACGGCGCATAAAATGCGGCGTTTGGGCGCGAAAGACATGCGGGAATTTCCGGAATTAAATCGGTCGACGGCGCAACACTTTTCATTGCACCGATACCGACCGACCAACGCGTTGGGCTGTGTTGGCATCGCTCACACCAAAAACAGCTTGTTCCAACAAAGCCGGCTCAGCACCCTCGACAAATGTCGAGGCTCGGCTTCTTGACTTCGTCCATGCTTGGCGCTGCCGTCGGCTTAGCGGCGCCCGCACCATATTTTTGCAGAACCTGCTCCTTGCCTTCTTCGAGCAAGGTGGAGAACCTCACGGTGCCGTCGTCGGAGATTTCAACGTGCGGCGTCGTGCCCCGGATGCCCATCGTGGCAACGGGCGTATCGACTTTCATGTCGCCGGTTTTTGCAATCTTGCCGGCAACAAAAGTGAACGTTCCTTTTGTCAGGCTCAGCAGCGTCGAGTTCGCCTTACTGTTCGGGTCATAGACAAATTCCGTCATGACCATGCGGGCGTTATTGGACAAATCGAATGCCGTATCGTCGGCAAAAGTTATCGCGACCTTTCCGTCGGCACCGGTTGATATGATATCGCCGAGATAGACCGCATCGCCGGCCTTGGCCTGACCAGGCTGTGCACTCAGCGAGGCCTGAACAACAACGGCATTAATATGCTCGACCGTAACCAAACCGGTTGCGGTGACAATTTTTCCGATGGGCTTGACCGAAGCGTTCTGGACGGCAGGGCGAGCCTGATTGTCCTGGGCCAGCGTCGGCACAGCGAGAAAACTAGCAACGGATAAAATAGCACCCGTTACGAACACGGCAGTGGCATGCACGCGCATCGTCTAACCCTCTGGGCGGGTGTCCCCGATTTAGACACCGCACTATTATCGCGATTTGCTCGGTACATCAATAAGGGCCTGGTCCAAATCAGTTGAATTGCCCCTTTTGCGAGTATGCGTGCAGGTTTCCATCCGCAGCCGCCGCAGATTTGCTGTTAAAAACGGCGTAAAAGCCTCGAAATAAACCATTAATTTGAACCTATAAAACGCCTAGCCGTTGATTTAAATTGTATTCAGCGCGATAAATCGGTCAGAAAACAGTTCAAACGCTGGCAGGTACAGGGGGGCAGGGCCAAGTGTCCGGTCATTGCCGCATTACGCCGGACGGGAGTCCGAGTGGACTTGTTTCGGAGCCGGCGGGCGGGCTTGCGCCCGTGATCGGCCGAATTGAAACCCTCGTCGGCTCGTGCACCGTTTCGCGGTCTGCAGCCTCCCCGACCCAACTCAGTATTGGCGATCTCATTGGCCCGAGCGACGTCATCGAGACGTCCGCCGGTGGCCGACTCAGTGTTCGCTTCGCGGACGGCACCACTTTTACCTTGTCCGACAACGCCCGCATGGCGGTGAAGGACTACGTCGACGACACGCCGTCAGCCCTGTTCGATGTCAGCCGCGGCACATTTTCATTCATCGCTGGGAAAATGGCGGAAGCCGGTCGTCTCAGCATTCAAACGCCTTTTGCAAACATTCGCGCCCGCCGCAACGGTGGCGGGATCGGCATGCTGTCGGTGATTTCGCTGTTCTTCGCCGTCTTCGAGGAAGCGCACGCCGGCACCTCCGAAGTCTCGTTCCTCGACGACGGCAAAATCACATCCAAGGACCTCGGGGAATTCGGCATTGTCGAGCTGTTAATCCACGCGACGCCCACGACCCCGGAGCAGCACAAATTTCTCGATGACCCTGGCGAAACAATCGTCATTCGCGCTACCGGCTCCTCCGTCAGCGTGGATAGTGTCACGAATTCCATTGCTCAGATGGCGCAATACCAGGCTGCGCAACAGGACGCGCTTCACACTTTTTCGGTGGGATTGCAGCAAGGACAAGGTCCGACCGGCAATGGCGCTGGAGGATCGAGCACGGATCCGTCGTTATTGCATCCAGTGTTGCCGCCGATACCGATCAGTGCTCCAGGCGGCTCCGGCGCGCCACCGCCGCAAATTATCGGCGGGCCGACATTCGTTCAAACGAACAGCGTTCCCGATTCAGGTCCGCTCGTGCTCCCGGCTCCTCCGCCGCCTCCGCCGCCGTCGGCAGGGGCATCGTCTAACGAA
>Ga0187765_10000150_pt1 | contig 24124 bp, 22 predicted proteins | sample 0216_QUI02_MP05__3_FD_133018 | JGI IMG/M metagenome (GOLD analysis project Ga0187765, IMG submission 133018) | Tropical peat soil microbial communities from peatlands in Department of Meta, Colombia - 0216_QUI02_MP05_10_MG | ecosystem: Environmental > Terrestrial > Soil > Wetlands > Peat ...
GACACTCACGGCTCGGGCTCGGGCTTGCGAGCTGGACCGCCGGGCCCCGCATGTACCGAACCTCCCGCTTGGGGTAGGCTTGCGCAGGATAGGGAGGCTTCGTCGCCCGCTATTGTCCGTGCCAAAGCGGAGGCCATCCGGAGAATGTCGGATCACGTGAGCACCGCGCCGTTGTCGGCCGAGACTATCAAGAATTTCCTGTATGCCAGCACGGCTACTGTCTCCATGCAGATGCTGAAGCGCGGCTTTCGCAATTCGGCCGTGAACGGCGTGCGTCCGCTTAATGCCAAGTTGACACGGCTCGTCGGGCCCGCCTTCACGTTGCGCTACATTCCCGGCCGCGAGGATCTGGATCTGCCGCCCAAGCCCTCCGATCGACCCAGCGCTCAGCGGGCGGCGATCGAGGGCACGCCGGCCGGTCATGTGCTGGTGATCAGCACCGAAGGTAATCGGACGGCAGGCACTCTGGGCGACATCCTGGCGCTGAGACTCAAGATTCGTGGCGTAGCCGGTGTTCTTAGCGACGGTGCCATGCGCGATACGTCGGTGATCGGCAAGATGGACTTTCCCGTCTACTGCACAGCGGCCGCAGCACCGCCCAGCATGACCAACCTGCATCCGGTCGAGGTGCAGACGCCGGTGGGCATCTGCGGCGTGCCGGTCTACCCTGGCGACGTGATTGTGGCCGACGAGGACGGCGCCATCGTGGTGCCGCGCCATCTCGCCGACGAGGTGGCACGCGATTCATTCGAGCAGGAGCGGCTGGAGAAGTTCGTAGCCATCCGCATCGGCCAGGGCAGGGACATTCCTGGAATCTACCCGCCCAATGATCAAACAAAAGCCGACTACGAAGCCTGGATCAAAGCAGGTGAGCCCGCGACCTGGCCCGCCTAGGGACGATTGACGCTGGCCGATGGATATCGCGGGCGACTCGATCGCGAGCTCACCGGCGACATCGGATGAGCCAGCGCAACACGCTTCTCATCCCGCCATGATCTTCGACGAATACGTTCTTTAGGCTTTTCGCCATTCAAGGGAGGATGAGGTCGGTGTAATCGTTGCTGTCGAAAACTCGCTCTCATTCCAGACGAACAGCATGACTGCCGCGACGAAACACAGGATCTTCGAGATCAAATTGAGCGCCAAGAACAGCGGCTCCGATGGGAAGGCAAATCCGAAGCCCGCCCAGACGGCGAACACCGCGAACATTGCCGCCAGCGCATAACAGGCGTTCCTGGTGATCCTCATCGAAGGCAACAGCGTCAGTAACGAGATCGTGGAGAGCTCGACCACGAACAACGGCAGGAAGATCAGCTGTCGATAAAGCATCGGAAGGGGTGGGATGGGAGGATACGATTTCCCCATGACGATCAGATCGAACGGCAGCTCAAAGAACATCGGGCCGGCGGCCGTACCGATGAACGCGCTGCCAAGCGCGATCCGCCAACCGAATCGCCTCGTTATATAGAGAATGACAAGAAACGTCAGCGTTGCGCCGAGCAGTGTTCCGACGTGCACCTGCAAATCTGCATCTGGTGTCCTGACCGGCAGGTGAACCTGCCGCAGTTGCACGCTGGTGACTTGGAGGGCGACGATGAACGTGTAGATTGCCAACAGCCAGATGGCGACCATGAAGCCGCTGACCGTCCGCCCTGGCCTCCTAACGCTGACCGGGCTCCGTACCTTTGTTCCGAGGTATGCAAAGGTTGCAGCCACGGCAGCGAGGACGATTGCCAACACGGCCGCCTCCCCGCTTCCGTACCGAGACCCAGTCACCGTAAGATGCTGATGGCGAATCAGCGGGAAGCATCGTGTCCTCCTGTTTAGATATTTGGATATAGGAGGTGCCTGAACAGGACGTGCCCGCGATTTCTCTGAAAACGACTTTTCAATATCTCTGCAAAGTCTCATTGGGCCCAGAGCGTCCACGCTTGGACCCCTGACGCGGGGATTCGGGGCAAAATCCCGTGCTAATCGGGGGCGCCGTGGCCCGAGGCAACCCGCGCTACGCCACGCATCAGGGAGCGGAACGCTTCGTCGTAGTTCACACCGCTGATCTCCCAGGTGTAATCGACACCGCGCCAGCGCATGCGCCACGATCCCACCCAGCCCGGCTTCGCCTCGTCGAAATAGAGCATGCCGGCGACGAGCACGCGCCCCTCCTGCGGCTCGGCCAAAGGGCTCGGGAATCCGCCTTCCGTGACGCCCCACGCGGCAAGCTCGGTCTCGCTGGGCACGCGCAGAGGGAGACCGTACTGCGTCGCCGCGGCCGCGAGAGAACCGCGCTGCGCCGCGCCCGCCCCCACCTCGGCGCTCAGTAGATAGCTCCCGGTGAATCCTTTTACCGCAAGCACCGGCACCACCTGTGGGCGGGGACCCCGCCAGGGCGACGTTCCGAGGTCCCTGAGTGCCGCGTCGATCTTCGCATGGTCGAAGCGCACCACCAGATCGTAGGGGCGCTCGTCCCCCGTACCCTGGTCGTCGTGCACCGGCCCCATGCGCACTAGAAAGTCCGAATAGTCGTAGGAGGCGACAAGTGCATCCGCATGCGCCGCGATATCCGCGACCCGGGGATCGTGCTCTAGCCGAGGCTCACCCGACACTCTGACCAATACCTCGGGGAGGCAATGGGCGAAGCCCACTCGTCGCGTGCGTTCCAAGTTGTAACCCGCGACGATGTCGAACGCCTGGTAGGGATCGCTACTGTCGAGCAGCTCCTCAATCGGCTTGGTGGAGGGCGCGCTGAATGCGGCCGCGGGATCGACGCGGCCGAGCAAGAGAACGGAGAGCAGAAGCACCGCCAGAGGTCGCCTCAACGGGACACCCATAACTATCAATCTATCTTTTGATAGTTATACCGCATCCGTCCGGATGACAGAACAGATTTTTTTCCGGGGCGGCCCCCGATGCTTCCGGCGCAACGCCGGGTGTTTGGTCAAAACAACAGCGTGGCAGGCAAAAGTGAAGGGCGAGATGCAGAAGTTGAGAGGAACCCCGGCCACACGTGCCGGGGTCCGGCCTGGAGACCTACCCTGCGGTCCCCCGGGCTGACTCCCTTTGCCGCTCGAGCGACGCCATCGCGTCGTAGTAGTCCACGAGCCTGCAAAGGATCAGCAGCGCAGCTCTGTCCGTACATAAGCTCATCAGCCGCCTAGCCTGTGCGGCTCGCTCCTCGTAGTTCACGACTGTTTCGCACATCGAGCGCAGCGATTCTGATTTTGCCATCGCGCGAAAATGTGCATGCACGGCTATTTATCAAGTGATCACTCCGGAGATACGGAATCGTGCGACGTTCCGTCGCGACCCTGGTTAATGCCCATGAATGAGCGACGCGCAAGAAAGATTCACCATCCCACATGAACACGAAAGAAAGATTCGCATACTTCCCCGCGCTCGACAGGTCCTTGCGAAACCGCGATGCCACACCGTTGACCACGTATGGGACCCGTGCACTCCGGTACACACGTCGCCTTCACGACCGAAACCTGCCAAGGGGAGTGCAAACGCAATGTCCGATCGATCGCGGCGCCGGGAACTTCTCGAAGCTGAACTGCGGGAAGCCTTAGGGGATCAAGCGTCCGTGTGGACGGCGAGCCGGAGTAGATGGCTTCACCGTACGACACGCGTACAGACCGCGGCCACGCCTGCCGCTACACGGGTCCGAGCGCTATTGTTGAAGAAGCGACGGTTGCTGCTGGTGCGTTGACATAGGTTGCCCGAGGAAGCTGAGCGTCATCAAAGAGGAGCCCCGACTTATCCCGCCGGGGCTCCCAGAGTGTGGTCTCCGCGTGGAGGATGGCGGGACCGGCTCTACGGCACACTTGGCCTCGGGAGGGTGTCTGACGCGCCATCGTGGATGGGCAAATCCACGACCCTCCAAGTGTGCGCGCCGAAGGTGCGATTGATCACTCAAGAACGCGATGGGCCCCGCCAACGAGACGGAGCCCACCAAATGTTCGTCCCACCCAATGGTGCGTGAGCGAGCCCGACGCACTCCTGGCAGTCTCGTGGTCTGATGGTTAATAAAGTGTTAACGGGATCGTTTGGTCACATGCTCGCTGAGAACAAACAACTGTTTGCTGGATGGCGTGCGAGCGTAGATTGAGTCAGGTCAAGGACTTGCCGACCCCAGTGTGCGAGAGGATTTCTGTATGGCCTCATCACTTCCTGCATGGGAAGGCGTTCTGTAGCGCGCTCGCCACGAGCCCAGGAGCAGCATAGTGTCGCATCTCGGGGTCTTAGTCGCGTCCAGGCCATCCTTGATCGCCCACCACAACAGCTGCCCTCCGCTTACCGCATTTGCGACGCCCTTGAACGTCCCTCAGGGTCACATCGCCAGCGAGTGCGATCAGATTGCGTGGGTCCAACTTCGTCGAGTGGCCGCACGCCTTGCACAGCGCCCACACCGAGCGTCGCTCGAACGCGGCGTCCGTCAGGCGCTCGATAGGGCCGATGCAGCGGCGCATGAGAACACAGAGGGAACAATGCCACGGGTCTCAAGTCCAGCCCAAGGCCGCGTGTGTGCAAATCGTGTGTGCGACGCTTCGGGACCGTTTCAAGAATTGCCTGTGCCGCCGCAGCGGTTCTTTTGATTGTTCCGAACGTGGCGACCCCTACGGGACATCGGCACCGGCCTCGACCTCGGCTATCGGCGCGGTCCGCGCGGCGCGAAGTGGTATGTGAGCGTCTATGTCGGCTCCGGGCCGGGTCGGGTGTCGCCCTACATCGTCAAGGTGCTCGGCATCGCCGCCGACAAGGATGCCGATGCGGACGGCCATGCGATCCTGAACCGCGATCAGGCGCAGGTCCTGGCGCGGGCGAAACAGATCGAGATCAAGCGGCTCGCTGATGGTGTGGCGCCGGTCGCGAGAGGTCCGTTCACGGTCGAGCAAGCGGTCGACCAGCATCTGCAATGGATGGACGAGCACAAGAAGTCGGCGAACGATGCGCGCTCGCGGGCCGAGGCGCTGATCCTGCCCAAGCTCGGCCGGATCGAATGCGCGAAGCTCAGCACGGCGATCCTACAGAAATGGCTGAGCGAGATCGCGGCCGCTCCGGCCCGGCGCCGCACCAAACCGGGCGCTAAGCAGAACTATGCGCCGCTGGACAAGCGCGATACCGAAGCCACACGGCGGCGGCGCGCGACAGCAAACCGGACGTACACCATCTTGAAGGCAGATCGCCAGCAAGGGCACGCGCGCCGGCGGCTTTGAGTTCCGGGTGCATCAGCGACAAGGGTTGTGGAGCCGTTCGCTCTATCAGGTGCGGCGCACTCAGCAGCGACCCACTGACCCCCACTGACCCCCTCTGTCTTTTCAGCCGTTCGGCCCGAAGCAGAACCAGCAAAATGGCGTCTTTTTTCCCTCTAAATTCCAAAAAAAATAGCTTGCGCGTTGCATTGAATCACAGTGGGGGTCAGAGGGGGTCAGTAGGTGAACTTCAACGACTTAGAGATGGTGTCGAGAGATCAGCTACGACGTCGGCTTGCCGTCAACCCAGGCCACGAACCACGGCACCGGATATCCTCGATGATCGCGCGGCAAACCGCGCATCGCGAGCGGTAACGAGGGCAAGGATTCGCGCAATGCCGTCATGGTGTGGGCATAAAAACCCAGACCTGCCCGGTCTGATCCTGAATCCCTATAAACACCTTATAGTCTGGAAGGAAAACCCATCTGCCGAGGATCGAAATGGGTTGTGGCCCCGTAATCCCATTCAATGCTGGAGGTGTTGCGCTTGTCGGAGCGGGTGCAAGCGTGATCGGCCACGCACTAGAAGCCGAAGAAAGCGGATAGCTCGGAGTGAGATAAAACACCGAAGCGCCGCCGCCCCACATTGTAAATCGACCGTTGGGCGCGCTTGGCCGAACCGTCGGGTCCCAGGTCCATTTCATCTGACCTCCGGGGGCATGACCAGAGGGAGGCGTGCCATAGCTCTGAGCGTAACTCGCCCAATATCCCGACAGGTCGGTGACCGTGACGTTCACCGCCTGATTATTTCGCCCTGGCGTACCCATGTCCCAATATTGCATGTTGTACGCATAGGGCTTGCCATTGACCCACGGATTTTGAGTGAAGCTTAGAAAGCATTTGATCTCTGGCGCATAATCGGATGGCAATCCCTCTGGCGGCTCGGCGGTGCCATCCGCCGCTCCAACAGTAGTGACGACATCATTAGTGCCCACCGGATCGAAAGCCCATCGCCACACCGGCGATCCAGAAGAGCCACCCGCAGCAAAATAAATAACATCTTGTCCATTCTCGACCACTGCGATGTTGGTTCGCATCGCAGCATCGTTAACGCAGGTAACGCCTTGCGCTCGCCATGTGGGCCACGTCGCACGATCGACCCACATATTGCCCGCGGGGCAAATGAGCGTCGGATAAAGCGGATTGCTCCCGGCCAATCCGCCGACCATCTGAGTGGCCCCGCTCGCATTGGTGGTACCCCGATTGAACACCGGATCAAATACGTCCGGGTCTATGGTATAAGGCCCGGTCGGGTTATTGTTGCTGTCGACGTGGAATGCGCTGAAGAGGCAAAAGCGATCCAGCACGGGCAAGTAAAGATTGGCAAGATACGGATGCCCAGCATTCTCGGGCGCCGTTGGATAAGCATTCGGATCGATGGCATTATTCAAACCGACAGTCGTGCAAACAGATGGGGCAACCGGCCAGAAATAGACCTGACTTGGCATCATGCAGCGCGACCACAGGCCAGTTTTCAAATCGAACTGGTAAAGCTCATTCCCGAAATAACCCGAGTGACCACCGCCCCAACTGTAAAGACGCTTGCGTTTCGTGTCGTAACCCAAGCTCCCCCACGTGCCGAGCGTCGAGGCAAGGCCAAAAGGCGCTTGACTTCCATTGATATTGCCCATCACTGCATCTGGCGGATTGACCAGATTTCCGTCCGACTGCGTTGGACTGTTGGCGAGCGCCCAATTGCCGGGACTGATACCGTTCACCAATGTCTGAAAGGGATCGCTAGAGGAGGACGGCCCAGCGCCGCCGCGCAACAGTGCTGCTTCGGCCTTCTTGGCGCCCCGTACGAACGGAGCCGCCAGTCCAGCTTTAAGCAGCCTACGGCGCGAGATGAGCAACTCTTTCATGTGCACACCTTGATGAGCGCGCGGCGCGGAACCAACAGACGGCTCATGGCGACCCGAAGAATAGCTTCTCCTCGGCGCTCACGACAGTTAAGCCCGAACCGCAACTCGTCGCGCAGCCCGACTCGTCGGCGCCGTAGAGAATGACCTCGTTGAAATTCGTGTCGCCGCCGCATTCGCCGCCCGACTCACAGCCACCCAGCATCACCCCTTTCGTTCCAATCGTCGACGCCGTAGCGTTAAGGCTGACGGGCGTCGCTTGGTCAATGGTGAGGCCGAGCGTGCTGGTGTTGCTGCTACGGAGCCAATACGCATATTGATGTACATTGTTATTCAGATTGCTGCCCCAAGTCGCGTTCGGCGAGCCGGTGCATTGTGCACATTGCGCCTGCGGCGTAATTACACCCGCCGCGCCAACGATCGTCGCGAGGTAGGCATCGTACGACTGGGCCGCGTATTGAACCGACAAGAAGACGCGAGTGCCGCCATAGTAATTGTCGCGAACCGCCCCGGCCAGCCCTCGCTCTCGCGCCTGCTGCTCAGGACTGGAGCGACCGCGATTTCCGCAGGTTTCCGCCCATGCAAAGCGGTAACCTTGCAGCGGAAAGCCGCACGATTTTGGGGAAAGTGATGCAGCCCTCCAAGTGTCGAGCCAGTGCTGTTCTTCAGCGCTGAGGCGGAGAAAGCGCCAGCGGTCGCGGGTCAGATCGTGGTCGAGGTGCTTGTCGGTCATGGCCTCGAATATATGCGCCGCGAGCGCGATCCCGGCAATCCGAGATCGCCGGAGCGCCTTCAAGCCCGATAGGCGTTCCCGCGCACAGGGGCGAGCACCGGGCACGTCCGAGCGCGCCCCCTAGCAATGACCGCCGGGCTGACATCGCAATTCTGGGTGCGCCGCTGTTGATCGGGGTTCTTAGCAAACACTTATAAAAGTTGCTGTTATCGCTGTGCCGATAGGCCATAACACTTTGAAATCCCTGGCGACCCCTACGGGATTCGAACCCGTGTTACCGCCGTGAAAGGGCGATGTCCTAGGCCTCTAGACGAAGGGGTCGGCGAGGTGCGCGCCAAGGGTCTATAGGCCGTGGGGTCGGAAATCAAGCGAGCCGTCGTCGCCGTTCGGGTGGCACCCGAGCGGCGCTAATCGCCCCCCAGCACGCACGCCCCAAAATCACACCGCGAGATTTGCTCAGGCCTCCGCGGCGTCATCGATCATGAGCCGCAGATCGTTCCGCCCCTGCCAGCCATCGGCGCGGAGGTGCCCCGCGACATGGAAGCCTCGCCCCTCGCCTTTCAGCAACGCGCGGCCGAGATCGGTCTCGAGGCTTCGAAACGCAATCCCCTGAAGGCGGCGACTGCTGGCAGCCTCTGCGAAGACCACCCGCACATGCGCGGTCCCCACCACCTCCGCGCGCAGCAGGCGCAGGCTCGGAAACGCGAACCTGGGCTCGCTGTTCCCGGCCCCGAACGGCGCCAGCCGCTCCAGCAGCACCACGAACTCGGGCGTCGCCGCCGCCGGCATCAGCGCGCCGTCGATCCCGAGTTCGGGCACCAGCCCATCCGGCCCGTGCGCCGCATGCACTCGATCCACCAGAAAATTGCGCAGCGCCTGCAGATTCTCCTGCGCCACCGTGAAGCCCGCGGCCATCGCGTGACCGCCGCCATTGAGGAGCAATCCCGCCTGGCGCGCCGCGATCACCGCAGGTCCGAGCGCAAAGCCGTTGATCGAACGTCCGGAACCCTTGCCCACACCCTCCCCCAGCGAAACGACGCAGGCCGGCCGGTTGTAGCGCTCCTTAAGGCGGCCCGCGACGATGCCGATCACACCGGGATGCCAGCCCTCGCGCGCCGCGAACGCGAGCGGCAGCCCCGTGCCTTCCCGCTCCACCTCCTCGATCGCCTCCGCTAGAACGGCAGCCTCGATCTCGCGACGCTCGTCGTTCCACCGATCGAGCTCCCGGGCCAGCGCGCGCGCCTCATGGGGTTCGTCCGTCGCAAGCAGCCGCGTCCCCGCATCCGCCTCGCCAACCCTCCCGCCGGCGTTGACGCGCGGTCCAAGGATGAAGCCCGCATGATAGGCGTCGATCCGCTCGCTGACCGACGCCACTTCCGCGAGCGCCGCGATCCCGGTATTGCCGAGACCGCGCATCACCTTCAGTCCCTGCGCCACCAAGGCCCGGTTGATGCCGGTCAACGGCACCACGTCGCAGATCGTGCCGAGCGCAACCAAGTCCAGCAGCCGCAGCAAGTCCGGCTCGCTTCGACTCGAATACCAACCACCCCGGCGAAGCGCACGGTTGAGACCGACCACGAATAGGAATGCGACGCCCACCGCAGCCAAAACGCCGTGCGGACTCGGCTCGTCGAGCCGGTTGGGATTGACCACCGCTGCGGCTCGCGGCAGCGCCGGCTCGCCCACGTGATGGTCGAGCACGATCACGTCGAGACCAGCCTCGGCGGCCACCGCGAGCGCAGCGTGCGCGGTGGTGCCGCAATCAACGGTGATGACGACGCGGGCGCCGCGATCTCTCAGCCGCAACAGTGCCGGCGCATTCGGGCCATAGCCTTCTGTCAGCCGGTCGGGCACATAGACGGCGACGCTCGCGCCCACACCTTCGAGAAATCGCCGCAGCAGCGCCGCCGACGTGGCGCCGTCGACATCGTAGTCGCCGAAGATTGCGATTGGCTCGGCGCTTTCGATCGCTCGCCGAACGCGCTCCACCGCCACGTCCATGTCCCGGAACGAGCTCGGATCGGGAAGCTGCTCCCGCAAGGTCGGGCTGAGGAAGCGCTCGGCGTCCTCGGCGCCAACCCCGCGCGCGGCCAGCACGCGCCCCAATATTTCCGGCACGGCCAACCGCTGCGCGAGCGCGAGACCCAAGCGCTCGTCGGCGAGGCGCTGGCGCCAACGGCGTCCGCTCAACGATCTGTCGACGCCGAGAAAACCCGTCTCACCGATCACGTCCGCTTCCATGGCTCAGCATCACCTGATAACGGACGGCGATTAATCCCCTGACCCCCGCTGGTCCCCACGATTCCCTTCCCTCTTCGTATCGGCGTTCTCGGCGGTCCCGATCTTTCGTGGCCCTTCATTGCGGTCGCGGTCGATTAGCGCCGCACATTCGGTCTCAGCGCGCGAACGCTCCGTAGTGGGTCTTGCGCATGAAATTATGCTGCGCCTGAATGATGCGCACGGTGCCCGATTTGGAGCGCATCACCATCGAATGCGTGACGGCGCCTCCGGCGAAGCGGCGCACGCCCTGCAGCATGCTGCCGTTGGTGACGCCGGTTGCGGCGAACATCACATCTCCCTTGGCGAGATCGAGCAGGCCGTATTTGCGGTTGAGATCCGTGATCCCGAGCCGGCGCGCACGGGCGCGCTCATCGTCGTTGCGGAACAGCAGCCGGCCCTGCATATGGCCGCCGATGCAACGAAGCGCGGCCGCCGCCAGCACGCCCTCGGGCGCACCGCCCGATCCCATGTAGATGTCGATGCCGCTCTCGGGGCGCGAAGTCGCGATGACGCCGCTGACGTCGCCGTCCGAAATCAACATGATGCGTGCGCCGGCCTCGCGCACCTTCGCGATCAACTCGGCATGGCGCGGGCGATCGAGGATGCACACCACAAGATCCGCGACCTCGACGCCTTTCGCACGCGCGAGACTCTTGAGGTTGGCGCCCGGCGACTCGTCGAGATCGACGACTTCGCCCAACCCGCCGCCGATCGCGATCTTGTCCATATAGACGTCGGGCGCATTGAGGAACCCGCCGGCCTCGGCCATGGCGATCACGGCCAGGGCGTTGGCGCCGCCCTTGGCGGTGATGGTGGTGCCTTCGAGCGGGTCAAGCGCAATATCGATCTTGGGGCCGTGCCCCGTGCCCACCTTCTCGCCGATGTACAGCATCGGCGCCTCGTCGCGCTCACCTTCGCCGATCACCACCGTGCCATTGATCGCCAGCGCGTTCAGGGCTTGACGCATCGCATCGACAGCCGCCTGATCGGCAGCCTTCTCGTCACCGCGGCCCATCAACCGCGACGCCGAGAGCGCCGCCGCCTCGGTGACGCGAACCGCCTCCAGCGCCAAGTTGCGATCCGTCCATCCGGTGTCGGCTTTGCTGTCGGACATAGGGTCCTCCCCGATTCTTGGCGTCAAAGGCTCTCGATGCGTATCATGCGCGGAGGCTCCAGCACCGTCGAGAGCGATCCGATCTCGTGCAGCGCGCGGCGCATCGCGGCTTCTTCGGTCTCGTGAGTGGTCAGCACCACCGGCACCGCCTCGCCCGGCGCGCGCCCGCGCTGGATCATCGCTTCCATCGACACTTGCTGATCGCGCAACGCCGCCGCCACGTCGGCGATCACGCCGGGCCGGTCCACCACCATGAGCCGGACATAGTAGGCGCCGCGGTGTCGCTCCATCGGTGATGCCGGCTGCGTCCTAAGTTCCGCCGCCGAAACGGTGAAGCTCGGCGAATGGCGGCCGCTCGCGATGTCGATCAGATCGGCGACCACGGCGGACGCCGTCGGCTGCGCGCCGGCGCCCCGTCCTTCGAGCATGACGCGGCCGCAGAAATCGCCCTCGACCACGATGCCGTTGAAGACGCCCTCGACGCTCGCGATCGGCGTGGTCAGGGGCACCATGCAGGGATGCACGCGCTGCTCGATGCCGTGCTCGGTCGGTCGCGCGAGCCCTAGCAGTTTGATGCGATAGCCCAGCTCCCGCGCGTATTCGATATCGAGCGCGGATACGTGGCGGATGCCCTCGATATAGACGCCGGCGAAATCGACCGCGGTGCCAAACGCAACCGAGGTCAGGAGTGCGAGCTTATGCGCGGCATCCACGCCGTCGATATCGAAGCTTGGGTCTGCCTCGGCGTAACCGAGCTTTTGCGCCTCCGCCAATACCTCGCCGAACTCACGGTGTGTCTCGCGCATCGTGCTCAGGATGAAGTTCGACGTGCCATTGAGAATGCCATAGACGCGGGTAATGCGATTGGCCGCGAGCCCCTCGCGCAGCGCCTTCACGATTGGAATACCGCCCGCCACCGCCGCCTCGAAAGCGAGCGACACACCCTTCGCCTCGGCGAGGCGGGCGAGTTCCGTGCCATGATGCGCCATCAGCGCCTTGTTGGCGGTCACGACATGCTTGCCGGTTTGCAATGCGCCGCGCACGAAATCGAGCGCTATGCCTTCAGCACCTCCGATCAGCTCCACCGCCACGTCGATCTCGGGGTCAGCAGCCATTGCCGCCGCGTCGCCGAACCACCGCACGCCTGAGAGATCAACGCCGCGGTCGCGCTGACGGTCGCGCGCCGACACTGCCGCTAACAGTAACCGCCTCCCGGCGCGACGCTGCAATAGTTCGGCATTGCGGTGCAGCAAGTCGAGCGTGCCGGCGCCGACCGTTCCCAGACCCGCGACGGCGATCCGGAGCGGCTGCTTCACGAGATCACGCGATTGCTGTCGCGGAAAGGCGCGGCACCCATGTCGTTGCTCCGTTCAATATTCCAGCGTGAGTGCCGCGACGCCACCTTGCTCGCCCAGCGGGGCCGGCGTAGCGCCGACCTCGACAGCACGCGCCGGCACGCCGGCATTCGTGAGCGCCACCGCGACCGCGCGCGCGCGATCCATCGCGAGCCCGAACCCATCGATCTCGGCGGATGCCGCGTCGCGCGAGCCTGACGGCACCGAATATGCGGTGACGCGAATGACGCCGCCGTTTTGCTGGCGCATTTGCGCCGCTTGACGAATCTGCCCCATTTCGTCCGGACCGAGACGGGTGGAATTGCCGGAGAAGCGCACGACCCCCACTGTCATCGTGACACCCTGCGGTGTCGTCGGCGCGATTGTCGCCGGCGACGTCGGAGCGGTGACGGGCGGTGGCTGCAGGGACGCCGTTTGCGGCGGCGTCACGGGTTGCGAGGGGGGCCTCGCTGGCACCTGCGCCGTCGTACCGGGCGCCGCCGGTACCGCTCTCGGTTGATCACCTTGCGGCAGATTATTGATGGTCGGTGGAGTGAGCGATGACTCCTGCGGCGTCTGCGGCTGGGGTGCCGTGCTGGGGGTCCCGAGCGTGTGGTGCGGGGGCGTGCGCTGCGGTGTAGCAGCGGCCACCGAGGGGGAATTGCTTTCGCCGGGCGGCCCCGGTGCTGTCGTCGCTGGCACGGCTGTCGTGCGCGACGTTCCCAATCCCGCGGTGGTCGGCTGATATGTTGAGCTGCTCCCGCCGCCGGCAGATCCGCTATCGCTCGCCGAGGCAGTCGTACTTGAACCCGCCGTACCAGTTGCGGTCGCGGCCCCGCTCGCGGCCGCCGGTGTAGCCACTGGACCCGAAACCGCTTTCGGCGCGGTCGCGGCGTATTGATCGCTGTTGTCGACGTACTTTGCATTGGAGCGATCGGCGATCAGGCTTTGGCGGAGCTGCTCGCGCTCGTCGGAGCTCAAGGCGTTGGTCGGCGGCTCGGGCACGGTGCCGAGGCTCGGATAGGGCTCGTCGCTTCCCTTCTCCAGGTTCTGTGCGTTGGGCTCCGTACCGCTCGGATCGTCCGCCGCCGAGCCGCTGAGACCGCGATACCATTCAACGGGGTTCGCCCAATCGGGATAAGAACAGGCCGACAGCAGCAGCGTGGTGGCGAAAACAGCTGCTGCAACGAGCATCGGTCGCGCGTTAAAAGCGGTGTTGCTATCGATCATGACAACCGTCCCGGGAACTCCGTTCCTCGCCCGTTCAACAATGAGCCTGCCATCGAGACCGGCCTCTGGTATATGAAGTCGCCCGACTACAACCCGCACGATCTCCCAGAGGGCGCCGGACCGCTGATTTTATGGCAGACACCCCAAAGCAGAAGCAAGGGACTAACGAATCCGGCGCGAAATTGCCGGACCCTATGAAGCTTGCGCGCGAGTGGGCCTCGATCGCCGAGCGCAGTCAGCGACTCGTAAAGGATTTTCTCGAGCGCCAAAAGGCGCAGACGGCGACCCCGGCTGACCCGCTGAACTTAGCACAAGCATTCCTCGAGATGACCCAGCGGATGGTGGCCGATCCCACCCGTCTGGTGCAGGCGCAACTCGGCCTCTGGCAGGACTACCTGAGACTCTGGCAGCACACCGCCGAGCGCCTGATGGGCGTCGAGTCCAGCGAGCCGGTGATCGAGCCGAACGCCGCCGATCGCCGCTTCAAGGACCGCGCCTGGAGCGACAACGCCGTTTTTGACTACGTGAAGCAGAGCTATCTCCTCACTGCGCGCTGGATGCAGGCGGCCGTCAAGGATGTCGACGGCCTCGACGAGAAGACGGCGCGCAAGGTCGACTTCTATACGCGTCAGTTTGTCGACGCGATGGCGCCCTCCAACTTCATCCTGACCAACCCGGAGGTGCTGCGCGCCACCATCGAGAGCGGCGGCGAGAACCTCGTCAAGGGGTTGGGCAACCTGCTTTCGGATTTGGAGCGCGGCCAGGGCAAGCTGCTGATCAAGATGACCGACCTGGATCGGTTCAAGGTCGGGCAGAACATCGCGGTAACCCCTGGCAAGGTGGTCTATCGCAACGACCTCATGGAGCTCATTCAGTACACGCCCACCACCCCGACGGTGCAGCGCACCCCACTGCTGATCATGCCGCCCTGGATCAACAAGTTTTATATTCTCGACCTGCGGCCGGAGAATTCCTTCATCAAATGGGCGGTGGCGCAGGGGCATACCGTATTCGTGATCTCCTGGGTCAATCCGGACCGCGAGCTGGCGCAGAAAACCTTCGCCGACTACATGTTGGAAGGGCCCTTGACCGCGCTCGACGCAATCGAGCAGGCGACCGGCGAGCGGCAGGTCAACGTGATCGGCTATTGCATCGGCGGTACGCTGCTTGCCTGTACGCTCGCCTATATGCGTGCCAAGCGCGATGATCGCATCAAGAGCGCCACCTATTTCGTGGCCTTGGTGGACTTCAAGGAGGCGGGCGAGCTTTCGGTCTTCATCGACGAGGAGCAGCTCCACTACCTCGAGGAGCGCATGAACGAGCGCGGCTACCTCGAAGGTTCGGAGATGGCGACCACCTTCAACATGCTGCGCGCCAACGACCTGATCTGGTCCTTCGTCGTCAACAACTATCTCCTGGGCAAGGAGCCGTTCCCGTTCGACCTGCTCTATTGGAATTCCGATTCGACGCGGATGCCCGCGGCCATGCACAGCTTTTATCTCCACAACATGTACCAGCAGAACAAGCTTGTCGTGCCTGGCGGCATTTCGCTGGCGGGAGTCCCCATCGACCTTGGTACCATCGAGACGCCGAGTTTTCTGCTCTCGACCCGTGAAGACCATATCGCGCCCTGGCGTTCGACTTACGCCGCGACACAGATCTACCGTGGACCCGTCACCTTTGTGCTGGCTGCCTCGGGCCACATCGCCGGCGTCGTCAATCCGCCGGGAAAGAGCAAGTACGGCCATTGGCGCAACGAAAAGAATCCACCGACGCCGGAGGTTTGGCTCGACACCGCGACGCAATATCCGGATTCGTGGTGGCCGGCCTGGGAGGAATGGATTCGCCGGTACGGCGGCGACCAAGTGCCGGCGCGACAGCCGGGCGACGGCAAGCTGAAGCCGATCGCCGACGCTCCGGGGACCTACGTGCTGGTTCAAGCAAGCTGAGCCGACCGCATTGGCCCAGGAATGACGCTCGATCGCGCGCGCCATATTCCTTTTGTGGACGGCGGTTCGTATCCCCTTCGCGGCGGAAATTTGCTGCGTCCTCTGATCGACGGCACGCCGGCGTTCCGGCGCATCGCTGGCGCCGTCGAGCAGGCACGCCACAGCGTATGGCTCACCGTGGCCTTCTATGCCCATGATTTCGCGATACCGGACCGCGGCGCCTCGCTGTTCGACTTGCTCGACCGTGCCACGGAACGCGGCCTCGATGTGCGGGTAATCTTCTGGCGTCCCAATCCCGAGAGTTCCGGATACGGCCGAACATTCGCGGGAACGGAGGCCGACCATGGCTTTTTGCGCGGGCGAGCTTCACGCTTCCGCATCCGTTGGGATCGTGCGCGCGGTCCTTTCTGCCATCACCAAAAGTCATGGCTGCTCGATGCCGGCAGACCGAGCGAGGTGGCATTCGTCGGCGGGATCAACTTGACGGCGATGGCACTGGGTTCGCCCGGCCATAAGGATGGGCGGCGGCATGATGCCTATTTGGAGCTCGCGGGTCCGTCGGCGAGCGACGTGCATCACAACTTCGTCCAGCGTTGGAACGAGGCCAGCGAGCGCTCGACCGACGATGGAACATGGGGCCGCACGGGCGGCGATGAGCTGCCGTTTCCGACGAGAATCTCGGAGCCACGAGGGTCGAGCCTCGTACAAATCCAGCGCACGATCGATCGTGACCGCTATCGCGACAACACGCCGACGCCAGCCGGCGCCGCTTACGACATCGCATCGGGCGAGCAGACGATAATGGAGCAGTACTGCCGCGCGATCGAAAGTGCCCGCTCCTCAATCTATATCGAGAACCAGGCCATTCCCATTCCTGAGATCGCTGCGCTCATCGAGCGCGCGCTGGCGCGCGGCGTCGCCGTCGTGATGCTCGTGCCGGCCGAACCCGAAGAGCATGTGCAGGCCGCGCGCCGCAACCCCGCGCGCAAGGCGCACTTCGACGCGCTAGCTCGATTAGGGAGCCACCCTAATTTTACCCTGGCCGGAATTGCATCACTCAACTCGATCGGCGAGCGGCGGAGCATTTACGTGCACGGCAAGCTGATGCTGGTGGATGATGGCTGGGCCACGATCGGTTCCTGCAATTTGCACGCCTATTCGCTGCAAGGGCACAGCGAGCTCAACGCCAGCTTCTGGGACCCGAGCCTCGTGCGTGCGCTCCGCTGTGAACTTCTGGCGGAGCATTTGGGTATGGATTGCAGCGGCATGGACGGACCTGGCGCGCTTGCGCTTTATCAGCGGGTTGCACGGGACAATGGGCAGAAGAAAGCGGCCGGCGAGGGAGATTGGCAGGGTCTCGCCTTCGCGCTTGATGCCGCGACTTACGGCGAGTGAGCGGCGCGTGCGCGCTGAAATGTATTGATACATTCCAATGATTGACAGATTGGGTATCGCCGCTTAATTTCCGGCCCATGAACGCGCCCGCGACCTTCTCGACGGTTATGTGTTGGAATCGAAAGCTCGTGCTTTCGGGGCCGGAGAGGTGTCGCGCTAGCTAAACGTCTAAGCAGACCATCTCAAAGGCCCCGCCGGTACGGTCGGGGCCTTTGTCGTTTTCAGGACAGCTCCGATCGACCGGCCCCCGGGCCAAAGCGGAGGAGCACGATGAACCTGAGAACCTTGAGCGACAGCGGCGGCATTGCCGCCCTGACCCAAACTGAAAAAACACCACTGCCTGCGGCGGTGGATGTCAGGTCGCGGCCACTCGGCAGCTCGCTCTGGCACGCATTCCGCGAGCGCTACACGCGTGTGCGTGCCGAGCGCGAGTTGCAGGCGCCCGACGACTGGCTCCTGCGTGATATCGCGCTCGAAGACGATTTCGAACCCGTCCTTGGCTCGTTCTGGGACTGTCCGTGAGCGCGACCATCCGTCCTTTTGAGACCAGCGATGCCGATGGACTGGCGGCGCTTGTGCTCGGCATTCAGCAGAGCGAGTTCGGCATCGCCATCACCTATGAGGATCAGCCGGAGCTGCGCGATGTCGCGGGTTACTTCCGCGAGGCTCGCGGCGGCTTCTGGGTCGCGGTCGATGGCTCGGAAGTCGTGGGCTGCGTCGGGCTCGTCGATCTTGGCAATTGTCAAGGAGCGTTGCGCAAGATGTTCGTCCGCGCCGACCATCGCGGCAGCGACAAGTCGGTGGCGCAACGCCTGCTCGCGGCCTTGCTCGGCCACGCACGCGCCGCGGGGATACGGCGCCTCTATCTGGGCACGACGGAGAAATTCCGCGCGGCCCATCGCTTCTATGAGAAGAGTGGTTTCGTGCGCGTCACCGAAACCGAGCTGCCCGCCAATTTCTCGCGCATGGCGCTCGACACGCGGTTCTACAACATCGAGCTTTCTACCGATACTCGTCCGCAAGCTTCGCGTAATGCGCCGGGAGCTGCTCCATATAGAGCTTCTCCTCAGGGCTGACGGCGCGCAGCAACCGCGCGGGGGTGCCGGCCCAAAGCTCGCCCGATTTGACGCGCTTGCCCGGCGTCACCACCGCACCGGCCGCGACCCAAGCGCCGGTCTCCACGACCGCGCCATCCATGACGCACGCCTTCATGCCGATGAAGGAGCCGTCTTCGAGGGCGCACGCGTGGATCATGCACATATGGCCGATGGTGACGTTGGCACCGATGCGCGTGCCTTCGGGAATGCGACCCGACACATGCACGACGGCGCCGTCCTGAATGTTGGTATAGGCGCCGACGAAAATCGGCGACAGATCGCCGCGCAGCACGGAGCCAAACCAAATATTGGCATGGGGAGCAATCTCGACCGCGCCGATCACCGTGGCGGTGGGCGCGACCCAGGCTTCGGGCGCGATCATCGGGCGCCGGTCTCGGTATGGAATAATCAGGCCGCTCACGGCGTGAACGGTTCGTCGAGGCCACTCGATTCCGGCAAGCCCAGCATGAGGTTCATGTTCTGCACCGCAGCGCCCGACGCGCCCTTGCCCAGATTGTCGAGGAGCGCCACCAGCCGTGCCTGCCCTGCTTCGTCCGAGCCAAACACGAAGAGCTTCATCCGGTTGCTGCCGTTGAGGCCCTCGGGATCGAGCGTCTTGAATGATGCCGCCTCCTCGAGCGAAGCCACCTCCACGAAGCGTTGCCCCGCATAGGCGCGAACGAGCGCCGCGTGCACGTCCTTGATAGACGGCGCCGTCGGAAGTGCGTTCAACTGCAACGGCACCTCGACGATCATGCCGTTGGCGTACCGGCCGACCGCGGGCGCGAACAGCGGCGCGTGCGCAAGCCCGGTATAGCGATGCATCTCCGGCACGTGCTTGTGCGCAAGCGTTAGTGCATAGATGCGGTAGGGCACTTCGGTATAGTTGGGTGAAGCGCGGTCCTCGAATTCCGCGATCATGCTTTTGCCGCCACCGGAATAACCCGAGACCGCATTGACGGTGACGGGCCAGGACTTCGGCAAGAGTCCCACCTCGACCAGCGGGCGCACGAGAGCGATGAAGCCGGTCGGATAGCAGCCCGGATTCGCCACGCGCCGTGACGCACTGATTGCGTCACGCTGCCCCGCCGACATTTCCGGGAAACCGTAACTCCAGCCGGGCGCGGTGCGATGTGCGGTCGAAGCGTCGATGACCCGCACCGAATTGCTCTCGATCATGCCGACCGCCGCGCGCGCTGCGTCGTCGGGAAGGCAGAGGAGCACGAGGTCGACGCTGTTGAGCAGGTCGCGCCGCGCCGCCGCATCCTTGCGCCGCGCCGGATCGATCGAGACCAGCGAAATATCCCGCCGCCCCTTGAGCCGCCGATGGATCTGCAGACCCGTCGTTCCGGCCTCGCCGTCGATAAATACCTTAGGAGTCATTTCGACCCTCTCAAATCCCGCGATTGGCCATAAAAAAAGGGCGCTTCGATCTTAGCCGAAGCGCCCCGCGAAACGGATGTTCGCGCGTCAGCGCTTCGAGAACTGGAAGCTGCGTCGTGCCTTCGCACGCCCGTACTTCTTGCGCTCGACCACGCGACTGTCGCGCGTGAGGAATCCGTGCTGCTTCAGCAGCGGCCGCAGCGCCGGCTCATAAAAAGTGAGCGCCTTGCTGATGCCGTGCCTGACCGCGCCTGCCTGACCCGAGAGACCGCCGCCCGTCACCGAGCAGATCACGTCGTATTGGCTCACGCGATTGGCGACCGCGAAGGGCTGGTTGATCAGCATGCGCAACACCGGCCGCGCGAAGTAGATCGGGCTGTCGCGCTCGTTGACGGTCACCTTGCCGGTGCCGGGCTTGAGCCACACGCGGGCGATAGCGTTCTTGCGCTTGCCGGTCGCATAAGCGCGGCCGAACTCATCGAGCTTGGGCTTCGCGGGCTCCGCCTCTTCCACCACGGGGCCCGTGGGCTTCGCCTCGGTCATCGCCTGACGAAGCTGTCCCAGGGATTGCAGGTCGGCCATGGCGCTCAAGCCCTCTTGTTTTTCGGGTTCATCGCGGCAACATCCAGCACTTGCGGCTGTTGCGCCTCATGAGGATGTGCGGCGCCGGCATATACCTTGAGGTGCCCCATGACGCGCCGGCCCAACGGGCCGCGCGGCACCATGCGCTCCACCGCCTTGATGATGACGCGCTCGGGGTGCTTGCCGGCGAGGATCGCTCCCTTGGTGCGCTCCTTGAGGCCCCCGGGATAGCCGGTATACCAGCGGAACACGCTGTCCTGTGCCTTGTTGCCGGTCAGCCGCACCTTCTCGGCATTGATCACCACCACATGGTCGCCGCAATCCATGTTGGGGGTGTAGGTCGTCTTGTGCTTGCCGCGCAACCGATTAGCGACGATCGCGGCGAGGCGGCCCAGCACGACGCCGTCGGCATCGACCAGCAGCCACTTCTTTTCGATCTCCGACGGCTTTGCGGTATAGGTCTTCATGAGGTCTCGATTCCCGGATGCGGCGGCGCAGTATGCCGATCGCGGCGCTCAAGTCAAACGCGGTGTTCGCTTGCCTCGCAGGGAATTAGTCTTGAGGTAACAGGTTACCTCGATCCGGATTGACCAAATCTTTCGTGTCTGATATTATAACTTTTGTAATAATGCGAGGCGCTGTATGCTAAAGCTGAAAGTGAGATCGATCGGGAGCTCCAAAGGAGTGATCCTCCCAAAGGAAGCGCTGCAACGCCTCAATGTTGGCGATGGCGAGACCCTTTATCTTACGGAGGCACCCGACGGATTTCGGCTCACGGCGCATAATCCCGAGTTTGAAAGACAGTTCGAAGTCTACCGCGAGATCGCAAGGCGCCGGCGGAACGTTTTCAAGGCACTCGCCGACAAATAATGCGTTGGACTTGGCTGACGCTGGAGGTCGTCATCGCGATCCACGACGACCAATTGGCATCCTACGGTGGGGCCGGAGGAATACGTGACCGGGGCGTGTTGGAGTCTGCACTGGCGCGTCCTCGAAATCGCTTGGTTCACGACAAGGTGGATATCGCCGCTCTCGCCGCTGCCTATGGATTCGGTATCGCACGCAATCATCCGTTCATCGATGGCAACAAGCGCACCGCATTCGCATCGGTTGAGACTTTCTTGCAGTTGAACGGCCGACGGCTACGAGCCCCCGACGAAGCCTGTATCCTTCAAATGCTATTATTGGCCGCAGGCGAAATCGATGAGGTGGCGTATGCCAACTGGATACGCGCCCACCTCACTCCCGCGGCGTCGGGGAGCGACCCGTCAGCGCAATGAGGCGGATGAAATGCCGCCCCACGCTCCGCCGGGCCGTAGAACCGGACGATCACCGCTAGCCTTGAATCGCGGGATCAAACGGGCTGATATGCGGCAAGTGGCCTGTTGTTGAGGTACCCCATGAGCACCATCGAGACTGCTCGACCCGCCGAAACCACGGAAGCGCCGATCCTCCTGCGCGGCGACGACAAGGGCATTGCGACGCTCACCCTCAACCGTCCAGCGCAACGCAATGCGCTTTCGCACGCACTGATGGGAGCGCTGCAACGCGAGCTCGATGTGATCGGCGGCGATCCCGCGGTCAAAGTTGTCGTGTTGGCGGCCGCGGGGCCCGCGTTCTCGGCGGGTCATGATCTCCGCGAGCTGCGGGCCGATCCAAGCCGCGCCAACTATCGAGCAACCTTCCGACAGTGCAGCGACCTCATGCTGAGCTTGACGCGGCTGCCGCAGCCAGTGATCGCGCGAGTGCACGGCGTCGCGACCGCCGCCGGTTGCCAGCTTGTCGCGTCTTGCGATCTCGCGGTCGCGGCAGAGGGTGCGCGCTTTGCCACTCCCGGCGTCAACATCGGGCTCTTCTGCTCGACGCCGATGGTGGCGCTCTCGCGCGCGGTCTCGCGCAAGGCGGCCATGGAAATGCTGCTCACGGGCGATTTCGTATTCGCCGCTCGGGCGCACGAGCTGGGCCTTGTCAACCGCGTGGTCCCGGCCGATCGTCTCGATGCCGAGGTGACGGCGCTCGCGCGCACGATCAGCGAGAAGTCGCCGCTCACCCTCAAGATCGGCAAGGAGGCATTCTATCGCCAGGCCGATCTCGGCCTCTCCGCCGCCTACGATTATGCGAGCGAGGTGATGACCACCAACATGCTCGCGCGCGATGCCGAGGAGGGAATCGACGCCTTCCTGGAAAAGCGCGCGCCCACGTGGCGCGGCTGCTGAGCCCAGATGGACCACGAGCGCTATAGCGACGCCTACCTTCGCGGCATTCTCGACGGCGTGCATGTGATCGCCATGGTGGGCGCGTCGCCGCACTGGAATAGGCCTAGCTATTTCGCAATGAAGTATCTGCAGGAGAAAGGCTTCCGCGTGATCCCGGTCAACCCGCGCGCGGCCGGCGAGACGATCCTCGGCGAGAAGGTTTATCGGGGGCTCAAGGACGTTCCCGACAAGATCGACATGGTCGACATCTTCCGCAATTCGGCGGCCGCGGGTCCGCTGGTGGAGCAGGCGATCGCCATCGGTGCCAAGATCGTCTGGATGCAATTGGGCGTGCGCAATGACGCCGCGGCTTCGCGCGCCGAGGCGGCGGGCCTCAAGGTCGTGATGAACCGCTGCCCCAAGATCGAATATTCGCGCCTCCACAGCGAGCTCGCGTGGAGCGGCGTCAACACCGGCATCATCTCGTCGAAGCGTCAGAAGAAGAAGGCCTGATCCCATGACCGAACGACCCAATCGTCCCGGCTTCGAGACCCTCGCGATCCACGCGGGTGCCGCCCCCGACCCCACGACCGGTGCGCGCAGCACGCCGATCTATCAGACCACGGCTTACGTGTTCGACGACGTCGATCACGCGGCGTCGCTGTTCAATCTGCAGACCTACGGCTTCCTCTATTCGCGCCTCACCAACCCGACGGTATCCGTGCTGGAGGAGCGCATTGCGAGCCTCGAAGGCGGGCGCGGCGCCATCGCATGCGCTTCGGGCCACGCGGCGCAGCTCCTCGCCTTCTTCCTGTTCATGGAACCCGGCGCCGAGTTCATCGCGTCTCGCAAGCTTTATGGCGGATCGATCACGCAGTTCGGCCGCAGCTTCAAGAAATTCGACTGGCACGTGCACTTCGTCGATCCCGAGGACCCCGAGAATTTCCGCAAGGCAATCACGCCCAAATGCCGCGCGATCTTCATCGAGAGCCTGGCCAATCCCGGCGGGGTGGTGGTGGACATCGAGTCGATCGCGAAGATCGCGCGCGACGCCGGACTGCTGTTAATGGTCGACAACACGCTGGCCTCGCCCTACCTCTGCCGGCCCATCGAATGGGGCGCCGACATCGTCATTCACTCGACCACCAAATTCCTCTCGGGACACGGCAACGCCATGGGTGGGGTGGTCGTCGATTCCGGCAAGTTCGATTGGGGACAGAACGACAAGTTCAAGAGCCTGACCGAACCCGAGCCCGCCTATCACGGGCTCCGCTTCCAAGAGACCTTCGGCGATCTCGCCTACACGGTCGCGGGGCACGCGCTGGGCCTGCGCGATCTCGGTCCCACGATGGCGCCGCTCAATGCGTTTCTCACCATCACGGGGATCGAGACCCTGCCGCTGCGCATGGAGCGCCACGTCAAGAACGCGCAGGCGGTCGCCGAGTATCTGGAGCGGCACAAGGCGGTCTCCTGGGTCTCGTTCGCGGGGCTCCGCTCGAGCCCGTTTCATGATCTCGCGCGCAAATATATGCCGAAGGGCGCGGGCTCCGTCTTCACCTTCGGCCTCAAGGGCGGCTACGCCGCTGGGGTCGCGATGGTGGAAGGCGTCGAGATGCTGTCGCACCTTGCCAATATCGGCGACACGCGCTCGCTGATCCTCCACCCCGCCTCCACTACCCATCGCCAACTGACGCCGGAGCAGCAAGTCGCGGCCGGCGCCGGCC